>Ga0073899_10000367_pt1 | contig 41478 bp, 28 predicted proteins | sample KloWWTmetaKNB5Ph_FD_88975 | JGI IMG/M metagenome (GOLD analysis project Ga0073899, IMG submission 88975) | Active sludge microbial communities from Klosterneuburg, Austria, studying microevolution and ecology of nitrifiers - Klosterneuburg... | ecosystem: Engineered > WWTP > Aerobic digester >... | reverse complement strand
CGTTGTGCTGCTTGCCGGTCTCTACCAGGATGACCTTGATGCCCTCACCGCCGGCGCAGCGGTCACGGTGCAGCAAGGCGATCAGCGCGCCGCCACGACAGGCTATGCGTCAGGCTACACCACCGGCGAACCGATCGCCGCCATCGTGCTGTCGACCGCCAAGAAATCCGCCGACTACGCACAGTTTAGTGGGCCGGCAGGCGAGGTGCGCCCTGGCCACACCGATCTGGTCAAGTTCAAGCAAAGCCAGGGCTTTGTCGACCCGCGGGGGGGCGGCCGTTCCAGTTATCGTTCCACGATCAGCGATGTGATCGGCGGGTCGATCGCGCGCCTCTTTCTGGCCGAACATTTTGGCACGGTCATTCTCTCTTCGATCTGTCAGGTCGGCGAGTTGCGCGCCGGCCGCAGCCTGGCCGAGCACGTTGAAACATTGATGCGTGTGGGCAATGGCTCTATTGCACCAGAAACGCTGGCCGGCCTCACTGCCAGCATGGCCGCCGCGGAGATTTACTCGGTGGACGCAGACTTTGCCCGTGAGGCGGGCCAGTGGATCAAGCGCACGCGCATTGACGGCGATTCGCTCGGTGCAGCGGTCGAGGTCGTCGCCGTCAACCCGCCAGCCCTGGCCGGCGATCCGCTCTATCAAAGCTTGAAGGTGCGCATCATGGGCGCGCTCGGCGGGCTGCACGCGGTGCAGGGCGTCGAGATCGGCGCCGGTTTTGCCGTGGTCGAACGCCGCGGCAGTGAGAACAACGACCCGATCCGAACCGGCGGCTACCAGGGCAACAGCCACGGCGGCTTGATCGGCGGGATCACCACGGGCAAGCCGCTCGTCTTCCGCGTTGGCTTCAAACCGACCTCGACCATCGTCAAACCACAGCAGAGCGTGCGCAAGGATCTCAGCGAGATCGAGTTCAGTTTGCAAAAGGGACGCCACGATCCCTGCGTCGGCGTGCGCGCCGGCGTCACCCTGGAATCGCGGCTGGCCATTGAACTGATGAACGCCGTCTTGATGCACGCCGCCGCTCATGTGACGCCCGACCCCTTTCATCTGTTTGCGTAGGAACGGGCGCGATGGAGCTTGCCCATTTCCCTCCCCGCCAGCCCCACGACATCGCTTTGCCCTGGCTGATTGCCATGAAAGGGCATCCGGCGACGGGCAAGAGCGCGGTTGCGCACGCGCTCGCCCAGCGTCTGCATATCCCGTTGCTCGACAAAGACGACGTCAAGGATGTGATCCTCGATCTGCCCGGCGCCAACGACCTGGCGTATGCGGTGATGTGGCAGATCGCCGAGACACAACTGGCGCTGGGGCTGAGCGTCATTGTCGTCTCGCCGCTTTCTTACCCGTCGGGATATGCATGTGCGTGCGAGATTGCAACAAGACAACGTGCAAATTTTCTGGTCGTTGAAACAATTCTTGCCGAAACCGTCTGGCGACGCCGGCTGGACGCACGCGTGCCCGGTTACGCCACGCACAAAATCAGTGGGTGGGAGGCAATGCAGGCGATGTTGTGCCGATATGACGGTTGCTGGCAATATCCGATTGCCGCGGAACATCACCTGGTGATCGACACGGCGCAGCCCATCGCCGCCTCGGTGCAAAGCATCATTGCCCGGATGGAACGAGCATAACGGCAGCATTTATACCCCCGCCGCTGGCGCCCCAGAACGTAAAATCTTGCAAAAATTGACCATTGACAAACTAGAACAAAAATTCTATTATAGGCAACACGTAAGCATAAGAAAGGACAAACCATTATGTCGGCCTCACTTCAAACTGAACACTTCACCGGCGCACTTTACGCCTTGCTCGATGAAACCTTTGACAACGTCCACGGCTTTTATCTCGACCGGGGCACGTCACTGTTCGAGACGCTGGCGACGATTTCGGCAGAGGAAGCTTCTATCGCGGTGGGTGGCAAATGTGCGACCGTGGCCGCGCAGGTCAAGCACATCGCCTTCTATCTCGACGTGCTGGAAGAAGCTGTGCGCACGCAACAATTCGAGCGGCAGGATTGGGGCAAGATCTGGCGCGAGACAAACGCTGTGGCGCCCGCGGAGTGGGAGTCGATCAAAGCTGCCTTGCGGGAGAGCTATGAGCGCATCAAGACGTTGATCGCCGACGCGCCGGCATGGTCAGACGAGCAGCAGATCGGCGGCGCCATCGCCTCCATCGTGCACACAGCGTATCATCTTGGTGAGATCCGCCAGGCGCTGTGCACCATTAAACCGTAAGCACGGCGGAATCTGGCAAAATCTGAGATTTAAGGAGGAGAAACGATGCAACCGCAATTTATCACCAAACCTGCTTTCACCGTCGTCGGCATGATGCTGCGCGCCACGCCGATGACGCCGGAGATTCCCAAACTCTGGGATCGCTTCGGCCCGCGCATGGAAGAGACGCCGCACCTGTCCGAACCCCATGTCAGCTATGGGGTAATGGGCAACTACGACACGGAGACCAACCAGTTCAACTACATGGCCGGCTGCGCGGTGGAGCAGGTGGACGGCGACCTGCCGGAAGGGATGCAGCGCTGGGATGTGCCCGCCAGCGCCTACGCCGTCTTCGAGGCGACGCTGCCCACACTCGGCCAGGTGATGGGGCGCATCTACAACACGTGGCTCCCGACCTCTGGCTACCGTCATGGGGCCGGCCCCTATTTCGAGCGGTACAGCGAGCGCTTCAACGCTGAGGATCCAGCCTCCACGCTGTCGATCTACATCCCGGTGGAAAAGCAGGCAGCCTAGTACAGGTGGGCGTAATTCTGCCGGTAGGGACAGGCCCCCGTGCCTGTCCGGTTTCCGGGCGCACACGGGGGTGCGCCCCTACTAAGCAACTAAGCAACCAATGAGGTATTTTAGCCCGTGTGTACTAGTAAGCCGTCAAGCGCAGAACCTTGGTAGAGCGACAGCAAGAGAACGCAGATAAGCGCAGATAACACCGGATAAGCGCAGATAAGTGCAAAGCATCTAGGTCTATGTGAGGCTATCGGCGTTTATCTGTGCTCCCTTCCAATCAGCCGCACCAAAGCGTTTTGATTGACGGATCACTAGCCTCACCTGAAGTGGAACTTTAGCAGGAGAAACAACATGGCAACGCTTGAACAAAAAATTGTCTCGCATCTTTGGTTTGACAAAGAAGCCGGCGAAGCAGTCCGCTTCTACACATCCATCTTTCCAGATTCACAGATCAGCAGCAGCGTCACCATTCACGATACGCCGTCGGGCTCCACCGAGATCGTGAGCTTTGTGCTGTGCGGACAGGAATTCCAGGCGATCAGCGCGGGGCCGCATTTCACACTGAATCCTTCCATCTCCTTCACCGTCAACTGCACCACGGTGGAGGAGGTGGACGCCTTGTGGGCGCAGCTCAGCAAGGGTGGGCAGGCGCTGATGCCACTTGACGCCTACCCCTTCAGTCCGCGCTTTGGCTGGATGCAGGATCGCTTCGGCGTTTCGTGGCAGGTAACCGCGGCCGCAGGGCAACAAGGCCAGCCACCGGTGATCGTCCCGTCGCTGCTCTTCACCGGCAAGAACTATGGCAAGGCCGAAGAAGCCGTCCATTTTTATACTTCGGTCTTTCAGGATGCGCAGGTCGGCCAGGTCATCCATAACCCACCGGAGGCAGACGGCAAGACAACCGTCATGTACGCGGATTTCCTGCTCGAAAACCAGCGCTTCCGCATTACCGAGAGCGGCTACGCGCATGGCTTCAACTTCAACGAGGCGTTCTCCTTCATCGTCAAGTGCGACGATCAGGAAGAAGTGGACTACTTCTGGGAGAAGCTCAGCGGAAATGGCGGCGAGGAAGGCATGTGCGGCTGGCTCAGCGACCAATATGGCCTCTCCTGGCAGATCGTGCCTGCCGCCATGGATGAGATGATGCAGGCGGACAATCCGGAGCGGCTGGCACGCGTCACGCAGGCGTTTCTGCAGATGAAGAAGTTTGACATCGCCGCCTTACAACGCGCAGCCGACGGCGGCTGACTGAAACGCTGCGTATCCACCCGATTGTCTTTAACGTCTTTTGTTTACCGGCACCCTGCTCCCCATGCTGTGCAGTTCTGTTAGAGGAAGAAACTAACGACCTAGGAGGTCAACCATGACAATCCGCACCACAAAACGTTCGCCCGGCGAAGTCACCTGGATGGACTTGTCCACGCCCGATCTGGTGGCAGCCAAGAAGTTTTATCAGCAGGTCTTTGGCTGGGCATATCAGGACACTGGCCAGGCGTTCGGCCACTACAACATGGCGCAAACGCAACAGCACAACGCCGCGGGCATGGCGCAGATGGATTCCGGCGCGCAGATGCCTTCGGCCTGGACCATCTACTTTTCGAGCGACGATGCGGCGGCAGATGCGCAGCGGGTCAAGGCATTGGGCGGGCAGGTGCTGATGGACGCGATGGCCGTCGGCGACACCGGCGCCATGGCGATCTGCGCGGACCCGACCGGCGCCGTCTTCGGGCTGTGGCAGGCCAAGGAGCATATCGGCGCCAATATCGTCGGCGAGCACGGCTCGATGGCCTGGTGGGAAGTCAACACTCGCGATCTGGTCGCGGCGCGTGACTTTTACAACAAGCTCTTTGACCTCACGCCGCACAAGATGGAAGGCATGGAATATTACACCATGCAGCGCGGCGAGGAAATGATTTGCGGCGTCCTGCAGATGGATGAAAATTGGGCAAACATTCCGCCACACTGGATGGGGTACTTCGGCGTCGACGACACCGATGCCGCAGTGGAACGCGCCACCGCCGCCGGCGGCATCGTCGGCGTGCCTGCCTTCGACATGCCCTACGGTCGCATGGCTGTCATTGTTGATCCCTTTGGCGCCGCCTTCAGCATCGTGCAGCCGCCGCAGGCGTAAACAGCAGAGAAAGACAAAGGAGGAAACGCAAATGAGCAGTGTCCGTGTGCTGGTCGGCACCCGCAAGGGCGCCTTTATTCTCACCTCAAACGAGGAACGCAAGCAGTGGGAGGTCAGCGGCCCCCACTTTGCCGGCTGGGAAATCTACCATCTCAAAGGCTCGCCCGCGAACCCGAACCGCCTCTATGCCGCGCAGTCGACCGGCTGGTTCGGCCAGTTGATCCAGCGCTCTGACGATGGAGGCCAGACGTGGGAGCCGGTCGGCAATGAGTTTGTCTATGATGGCGTGCCCGGCACCCATCAGTGGTACGACGGCACGCAGCACCCGTGGGAGTTCAAGCGCGTCTGGCTGCTCGAACCTGCGCCCGATGACCCCGACACCGTCTATGCCGGCGTGGAAGATGCGGCGCTCTTTCGCACGAACGACGGTGGCAAGAGCTGGCACGAACTGCCGGCGCTGCGCGCAACTAAGGGCGAACTCTGGGCGCCCGGCGCAGGCGGCATGTGTCTGCACACGATCCTGATCGATCCGAACGACAAAGAACGCATCTTTGTCGCCATCTCCGCCGCGGGCGCCTTCCGCACGGAGGACGGCGGCCAGACGTGGCGGCCAGCGACGAACGGGCTAAAGGCCAACTGGGAACTGCCCGACCCCGACGCCGAGGTCGGGCACTGCGTGCACAGCATTGCCATGCACCCGGCGCGGCCCAACGTGCTCTTCATGCAGAAGCATTGGGATGTGATGCGCAGCGACGATGCGGGCGATAACTGGTACGAGATCAGCGGCAACCTGCCCAGCGACTTCGGCTTTCCCATCGTCGTGCACAGCCACGAACCCGACACCATTTACGTCGTGCCGATCAAGAGCGACTCCGAACACTACCCGCCCGATGGCAAGTTGCGCGTCTACCGCAGCCGCAGCGGTGGCAACGAGTGGGAAGCGTTGACCGAAGGGCTGCCGCAGAGCGACTGCTACGTCAACGTGCTGCGCTCTGCGATGGCGGTCGATACGCTCGACTCCTGTGGCGTCTACTTCGGCACCACCGGCGGCCAGGTCTATGCCTCGGCGGACTCTGGCGACACGTGGGCGCCGATCGTGCGCGACCTCCCGGCTGTGCTCTCGGTGGAGGTGCAGACGCTGCCATGATCCGCGTCCTCATTCCGCACCATCTACGCACGCTCGCCAACAGCGGCAAAGAAGTCGAGTTGGAGGTCGCCGTGCCCGTCACCCAGGCCGCGGTGCTCGATGCGCTGGAGGCAAAATATCCGGTGCTGCGCGGCACGATCCGCGACCGCACCACGCACAAGCGCCGCGCCCTGATCCGCTTCTTTGCCTGCGGCCAGGATCTTTCGCACGAGGCGCCCGATGCCCCCCTCCCCGCCGAGGTGGCGACGGGTAAAGAGCCATTGATGATTGTGGGCGCCATGGCCGGCGGCTAATGTTCCCATTGTCACGCGACAACGCCTGCCGGAATCTCGTCCGGCAGGCGTCAATCGTCCTCCGTAGGTCGGGCTAGTAGCCCGACTTGTTGCTATACCAAAACTTCGTGCCTGACGCTCCGCTAGGGATTGCTGGCCTCCAAGCTGTCCGCCAGCCAAATTAACTGCGCCAGTTCTCTGACATCGACGTCGTGCTCGCCATCCACCTCGGCGATCAGGTCGTCGAGGCGCTGCACCTCACGGCTCAGGTCCGCCAGCGATCCTTCCCAGGCAAAGGGACTGTGTTTGAGCAGTTCTGCATATTCGGCGACGGCGACGGCAAGCTGGAAGCGCGGGTCGCTCTCTTCGAAGGCGGCGGCCATATCGCCAAGCATGAAGGGCTGCTCCATCTCGATGACTTCGCCTGTGCCAATCTCTTCCCAGCGCAGGTGCACGGTGGCGATCAAAGCGTCAGGGGTCTCGCTGCCCGGCGCCATCTCCAGTTCGTACAGGGCAGTGACGCTGTGACCCGCGCCGATCTCGCCCGCGTCCACCTCATCGTTGCGGAAATCGTCGTCGGCGACATCGCGGTTTTCATAGCCCACCAGCCGGTAGCGCTCCACTGTTTCCGGGTTGAACTCCACCTGGAGCTTGGCATCCTTGGCGATGGTCAGCAGCGAACTGGTGAGTTTGTCCACAAAGATGCGCTCCGCTTCCTGCATCGAATCGACGTAGGCGTAGAAGCCGTCGCCGTTGTCGGCGAGTTGCTCCATCAGCGTGTCGTTATAATTGCCCATCCCCATGCCGACTGTCGTCAACGTAATGCCTTCCTCGGCGTGCTCCTTGATGGCGGCCAGGATTTGATCCGGGCCGGTTTCACCCACATTCGCCACCCCATCCGAGAGCAGCACGACCCGGTTGACCGCTTCCGGGTTGAAGTTCTCGGAAGCGAGACGATAGGCCAGCCACAGCCCTGCGCCCGCGTTGGTCGAACCCTCGGCCACCAGGCGGTTGATGGCGTTCAGGATTGTCCGCTTTTCGCTGACCGGCGTCATGTCGAGCACCGCGCGCGCATTCGTGCCGTAGACGACGATGGCGACGCTGTCGGTCGGGCGCAGTTGATCCACCAGCAAATAGAGCGCCCGCTTCGCCAGACCGAGCCGATTCTCCATGTCCATCGAGCCGGAAACGTCGATGACAAAGGTGAGCGCCACATCCTGACGTTCGTCGGCCGGCACGCTGTAGCCCTGCACGCCGATGCGCATCATGCGGTTGGTTTGGCGCTCGGCAAAAGGAAAGGGCGCGCCGTCGATGGTGATGTCAAAGGTCTCACCCGCTGCCGGGTTGGGATAGCGATAGTCGAAATAGTTGACAAATTCCTCGGCGCGCACTGCGTCTTCCGGAGGCAGCCAGCCATCCTGCACATAGCTGCGCGCCACAGTATAGGAGCCAGTGTCCACATCCACGGCAAAGGTGGAAAGATTGTCCTTGGCCGTGGTGACAAAGCCGCGCATACCATAATCCTCAAACGACATGCCGGCTGGCGGTTTTGGATAGGAAGCGGCAGCCGGCGCCTCCATGGCGGCCTCGTTAACATAAGATGAACCGCTGCTGGCCGGCGCCGCGGGTGAGGTCATCCCCATGCTGCATCCGTTTAGAATAAGGGAGGCGGTCATGGCAATTCCGGCAAGTTTTGTAAGGGTTGATGAACGTCGCATGATGTATTCTCCTGTTGGCTTGAATTGAAAACAATAGCTGTATTTTACTGCCTTCAGCATAACAAAAGGTTGCTGCACTGCAAGCGCCAGATGTGTATCAGTTCACGCCCCCAAAGTGGTGTACCAATCAATGATACACCACCGCAGCGCCCGCAGTAGAGATGTAGGTCGGGCTATCAGCCCGACATGCTGCGTCAAACCACCGGCGCCTTGGATCGCGGGCGTCTCGCCCGCCGCCATTTCTCACCTTGAGCGGACGCTGCGTCAACGAGCAATGTCACGCTGGTAGCATGACCTACGGAACGGATCGCGGGCGTCTCGCCCGCCGCCATTTCTGGCCTTGGGTGGACGCTGCGTCAACGAGCAACGTCACGCTGGTAGCATGACCTACGGAGCGGATCGCGGGCGTCTCGCCCGCCGCCATTTCTCACCTTGAGCGGACGCTGCGTCAACGAGCAATGTCACGCTGGTAGCATGACCTACGGAACGGATCGCGGGCGTCTCGCCCGCCGTCTCTGGCCTTGGGTGGACGCTGCGTCAACGAGCAACGTCACGCTGGTAGCGTGACCTACGGAACGGATCGCGGGCGTCTCGCCCGCCGTCTCTGGCCTTGGGTGGACGCTGCGTCAACGAGCAATGTCACGCTGGTAGCGTGACCTACGGAGCGGATCGCGGGCGTCGCGTCCGCTCAACGCAGAGCGCTGGGCAAGAACAGGCGATGCGGCGGATAGAGCAGGCTGTCGCGGCTGATGAAAATGCACACGACCGCCTGGTCAGGGGCGACCGTGAACGCGGCCTGCTCGCCTTCGCCGCTGACCAGTGGCTGGCCACTAGCAGTGCAGGTGTAGCTGGTCGTGTAGCGGGCCGCAGCGCGTTGTGCGAGGCTGAGCGTGTACGCGCCAGTAAAAACGCTCCGCACCCCAGTGCCTGCATCACCGGCCAGCACCGCGGTGAAACTGCTCGGCCCCTCCGCGCGCAGATCCCAGATGCTGCTGGAGGCGCTTGGTTCGATGCTGTGCACCACGTCAAGCGAGCCGGCGCGTCGAGTGTTGGCAAAGGCGCAGCGCACCGTTTGCCCAACCGCAATGGTCAACTGCGCAGTGACGCCCGCGCCGCTTGGGCCGGGCTGACCGTCGATGGTGCAGGTGTAAGTAGTGGCATAGTCGCTCAACGTATGGCCGGCGCCTGGCGTTAGGCTGATGGTGTAGACGCCGGCGCCGATGTTGCGCCGACCAGTCGTATCATTGCCGTGCAGCGTCGTGGAAAGAAATGTGGGGCCATCGAGCGCAACCGTCCACGGCGGCGTCAGTTCCGCGGGGCTGACTGTGGTCGCAATCTCGATCGCGCTGCCCGGCATGTAGACGCGCACGGTCTTTTCGATCATGCTGGTGGACGCGGCAAAGCCGCCGCTGGCAAAGAGGCCGCGCACGCGGATAAAGAATTCCTGGTTGAAGGGCAACAATTCGCTGATTGCCTGCCACCCTGCCGCGGTGCGCGCGCCCGCGCCCAGTGAAATGTAATGAATGCCATCCGTGGAATACTCGAAGAGGGTGCGGGCGAGCAGCGGCGCCGCGCCGTCCTGCCGCCAGATGACGGCAGAAATGTTTGGTTGCGGGGTCAACCACTGCCCCGCTGCCTGGTTGTTGCTCAAGCGCGCCAAATTCGTCCGCGCCGCGCCGCCGACATCGGTAAACGCGCCGGCGATCACGACTTTGCCATCTTGTTGGAGCGCGGTGGCGAAGACAACGCCATGCTCGATGGCTGCATTCACATTGGGGTCGAAACGGGCGTCGAGTTGTCCATCGGCGGAAAAGCGGGCAATACGGTTGCGGATTTGCCCTCCGATCACTCTGAAATTACCGGCCAGGATGATTTGACCATCGGCCTGGATCGAGATCGCGTAAATAAACCCGTTTACGTTACCAACATTGGGATCGAAAGTTGCGTCGAGGGCGCCATCCACATTGAGTCGGGACGCACCGTTGCGCGCTGCACCGTTGATAGAGGAGAACTGGCCACCGACCAAAATTCGCTCATCCGCCTGGAGCGCCAGGGCAAGCACCACATTGTCTGCCGTCGCCGTGAAGGTGGCGTCGATAGCGCCATCGGCATTGAGGCGCATCAGGTTATCATGCAACTGTCCGGCGCCATCCGCCTTTCCAAACTCGCCGCCGACGAGGAGCTTGCCGTCCGGCTGCAACACCAGGGTTATGATCCTGCCTTCTGTATCTGCAGCAAAGGTGGGATCGAGCGAACCATCGTAGTTCAGTCGCGTCAGCCCCTTGCGCACCTGTCCATTCACCCGCGTAAAGTCGCCGCCGAGAATCAGCTTGCCGTCCGGCTGCAACGCCAATGTCAGAACATACTGGTCGGCCATGGCGACAAAGGTAGGGTCAATTGCGCCATTTGTCTCCAGACGCACGATGTTGTGATGCGCCTCCCCGTTGACTTCGGAGAATCCTCCCGCGGCCACGATTTTGCCGTCGGGTTGCACGGCGATGGCCCAGACAGCCTGGTTGGCGCTGGGCGTGAAGGTTGGGTCCAGCGCACCATCGGGCAGCAGCCGCGCCAGATAGTGACGCGCCTGCCCGTTGATAGTAGTAAACGCGCCGCCGAGCAGGATCTTGCCATCCGGCTGGATTGCCAGCGCCTTGATGCTGGCGTCGGCGCCGCCGGCTGCTGACGTGGGGGCAAAATCCGCGTCCAGGCCGCCATCTGCATAGAGCCGGGCCAGCCGCCAGCGTTTGATGCCGCCGACTTCAAGAAACGCACCGCCGATGACGACCTTACCGTCCATCTGCTCGACCAGCGCGTGGACAGCGGCGTCCGGATTTGGCGCAAAAGTAGGGTCAGGCGAACCGTCCCGCGCAAAGCGGGCGAGGCCGCTGAAAGGCTGGCCGCCCATCTGCGTGAACTCACCCCCCGCAAGGAAGCGGTCATCGGACAGCACGAGAAGCGCACGAACGGGTGCATTGACCTCCAGCGCCGGCGCGGCGCCCATACTGCCGGCCGCGTTCACGCGCGCCAGGTAGCTGCGCATCTGCCCACCCACCTGTGTGAAATCGCCGCCGATCACCAGCTTGCCGCCAAACTGAATCCCCACCGCGCGCACAACGTCGTTGGCGTCGGGGTTGAAGTCGGGATCAAGCGCGCCATTGGCGTTGAGACGTGCGATATGGCGGCGCGTCTGATCCTCCACCTGCGTAAACGCGCCGCCGATGATGATGCTGCCATCACGTTGTACAGCCACGGCGTAGACCGCGCCGTTGAGGGTGGGCGCAAACGTCGTTTCCACCGCGCCATTGCTGTCGAGGCGGGCGAGATAGGCAGTGGGCTGGCCGCCGATCCCTGTAAACGCACCGGCGACCAGGATTTTGCCATCCTCCAGAGCGGTCAAGGCGTGCACGACGCCATTGGCGGACGGAGCGAACGCGACATCCAGCACACCCGCGTCAGAGATGCGTGCCAGGCGGCTGCGCGCCTGCCCGCCGATTTGGGTAAACGCGCCGCCAATCAGGATCTTGCCGTCCGTCTGCACCGCCAGCGCATAGACAACGCCATCGACATTGGGATTGAAGGCGGCATCGAGGCTGCCGCTGCTGTCAAGGCGCGCCAGGCGGTTGCGAGTTTGCGCCGACGCGCCCATCTGCGTGAACTCACCGCCGGCCAGAATTTTGCCGTCCGCCTGCACCGCCAGCGCGTGGACGGCGCCATTCGCGGTGGGATCAAAACCATCACGCGGGGATTGCGCCGAAGCAACACCGGCGGTCAGGAAGGCGGAGAACAAACAGGTGCACATCACAAGACACCGCAAGTAATTTCTGGATAAAGCCATACGCAACATGCTACATTCTCCTCGCTTCAGATAAATTGACGCATCTCAATCGCCAAATCAAGCATGGCTCAACCGGAATTGATGGGGTCGTGTCTTACGTGCCGGGGACGGGCTGAACGTTGTCTGCTTGACCGAAGCACCGCAAGCCCGTCCCCGGCACGTAACCTCACGAGATCCGCTTGACCCTCAAGCATTTATGCCTTGGGAGCGGCTTTGTGTGGCCGGATGACCAAGGTGCTTGACGGTGCGCCGCGCGGCGCCGCCCAGCGCGGCGTCTTTCGCAGTTGATCGTATGCAGGAAACCTATGCCGCGTCTTGCCACATAAAGAGGAAGCTGAGAGCGACATTCCGCAGGAAAATCCTGCTCGTTTATGGAGCCAATGGCTAATTTTCGATTTGATCGACAGCCAAATAACCGGTACCATGTCGCACACTATCTTTTGATCGTCCGCTGCGGCTCACTAAGGATCATTCTGTTCATGGCCCCAACTATTCTTTGCCTGGCAAGTTATTTCAAAGGCGGCGCATTTCTGGAAGAGTGCAAACGTCTCGGCTGTCACACGATCCTGGTCACCTCTCAAGACCTGGAACACGAGGCATGGCCGCGCGCCGCGATCGACGAATTCTTTGTTATGCCCTTTGTCAATCTCTTCAAACAACCCGATATCACCTATGCTGTGAGCTATCTGGCGCGCACGCGCCGCCTCGACCGTATCATCGCGCTCGACGATTTTGATGTGGAGACGGTCGCGGATCTGCGCGAGCATTTGCGCATTCCGGGGATGGGCGGTTCGACCGCGCGCTACTTTCGCGACAAGCTGGCGATGCGCGTGCAGGCGCGTGACGAAGGCATCCCTGTGCCGGACTTTGTGCACGTCTTGAATTATGACGATCTGCGTGAATTTATGGGGCGCGTGCCGGGGCCGTGGGTGCTCAAGCCGCGCTCTGAGGCAAGCTCGATGGGCATCCGCAAGGTGAATCGCGCCGACGAATTGTGGCCGATGCTGGAGGAGCTGGGCGACCGGCAGACCTTCTACGTACTCGAACAATTCGTGCCGGGCGACGTCTTTCATGTTGATTCGGTGGTGTGGAACAAGCAGGTGCTCTTTACGGTTTGCAGCCAATACGGCCAGCCGCCCATGGCAGTCTATCAGGGCGGCGGCGTCTTTATCAGCAGCAACCTGCCCTATCATGCCCCGGCAGAGCAGGCGTTGCAGGCGCTCAACCGGGAGGTGATCGCGGCGATGGGCATGGTGCGCGGCGTCACGCACGCCGAATTTATCCGCGCCGATGCGGACGGGGCCTTCTACTTCCTGGAAATTGCCGCGCGCGTCGGCGGCGCCTACCTCGATGTGATGCTGGAGCACGCCACCGGCCTCAACCTCTGGCGCGAGTGGGCGCGGCTCGAAATGGCGCATCTCCAGAAAGAGGAGTACACCCTCCCCGCCGCGCGGGCGACCTACGCCGGGCTGGTGGTTTCGCTGGCCAAAGAAGCGTGGCCCGATGCCACCGCCTACCAGGATGCGGAGATCGTCTGGCGGCTGCAAAAGGAGCATCACGTCGGCTTTATCGTCGCGTCGCCAGACCCGGCGCACGTCCAACATCTCATCGCCACCTATGCCGAACGCATCGCCCAGGACTTTACAGCCACCGCGCCGCCGAAGTCCGGGGAACGGCCGGTGTGATCCACCACAAGCAGAAACGAGCACCTATCTATGCCACCCACAATTCTTTGTCTTGCCAGCTATTTTAAAGGCGGCGCTTTTCTCGAAGAGTGTAAACGCCTGGGCTGCCACACGATCCTGATCACGACGCAAAAGCTCGAACAGGAAGCCTGGCCGCGCCACGCCATCGACGAGTTCTTCATGCTGCCCTTTCCCAATCTGGCGCGCCAGCCTGACGTCACCTACGCCATCGCCTATTTGATGCGCGAGCGCGCCATCGACCGCATCGTGGCGCTGGACGATTATGACATTGAGATCGGCGCCGAGTTGCGCGAACATTTTCGGCTGCCGGGGATGGGCGCATCACAGGCGCGCTTCTTCCGCGACAAACTGGCAATGCGCACGCGCGCCCGCCAGATGGGCGTGCCCGTGCCCGACTTCACCGCGGTCTTTCACTACCCGACGGTGAGCGACTACTTTGCACGCACCCCTGGCCCCTGGCTGCTCAAGCCACGCGCCGAAGCCAGCGCCATGGGCATCAAGCAGATTCACCATCCCGACGAGCTGTGGCGCACGCTCGACGAGTTGGGCGACCGCCAGAGTTATTTCCTGCTGGAGAAATTTCTGCACGGCGATGTCTTCCACGTCGACTCGGTGGTGTGGGACGGGGAGGTGTCCTTTGCCGCGGCGCATCGTTACGGGCTGCCGCCGATGACCGTCTACCACGGCGGCGGCGTTTTTGCCTCCAGCACGGTGGCGCACGGCAGCGAGATCGAGCACGCGCTGCTGGCCGCTAACCGTCAGGTCATTGCCGCGATGGGGCTGGCGCGCGGCGTTACTCATGCCGAATTCATCCGCGCTACGGAGGATGGGCAGACCTACTTTCTGGAAATTGCCGCGCGTGTGGGCGGCGCCGGCATCGACCAGTTGGTGGAGTACGCCAGCAATCTCAATCCGTGGGTCGAGTGGGCGCGCGTCATTGTGGCCGATTTGCGCGAGGAACCCTATACGTTGCCGCCGCTGCGCCACGACTACGCCGGCCTCATCGTCTCCCTGGCGCGCCAGGAATGGCCGGACACCGCCGGCTACAACGACGCCGAGTTGGTGTGGCGGCTACACAAGCGGCATCACGTGGGGTTTATCGTGGCTTCCTCAGATCATGCGCGCGTGCAGGCGTTGGTGAGCGATTATGCCAGCCGCGTGGCGTACGATTTCAACGCCAGCGCGCCGCCGCTCGATCGCCCGCCGGAATAAGGGCGGAAGCTCAAGTTCCGCGGACTTCATGGACAAACGCATCGGATACGATAAAGAGGCGGTCGCCTTTGCGGGGCCGGACGGTGTGGCCGCCGGTGAAGGTTCCAAAGGCAGGCAGCACCATCGCCCGTGCGCCCACATGAAAGCAGGGGAAGCGGTGGTGCGTGCTGTCCACATCGCGCAGCACGACCGCCGGGTGTTCGTGTCCGGCCAGCGCATAGCCTTCCGGCTGGGCGTCGAACAGGGCGGGCGGGTGGTGGCAGCAGGCGAAAGGTGCGAGCGCAAAGGGTTCGGCCACCTGCTCGATGGCGAGCGCGGCGGGCGGCGGGCCGGCGTGACGGTCGTGGTTGCCCCCCACCAGCACGATTTCCAGCGCCTGATGGTCGCGCCGCCAATTCTCCAGCGCAGCGGTGACTTCCCTGCTCTGGCTGGCGCGTGTGTGGAAGAAATCGCCCAGGATGACCAGCCGCACGGCGCCCGTCGCCGCGAGCACGCGCGCCAGCCGCGCCAGATCGTCGCCGGTGGCGCCGCCGGGGATGGGAATGCCGGCGGCCTGGAAGCTGTCTGTCTTGCCGAAGTGCGGGTCGGCGATAAAGAGCGTCGCCGTGCGCGGCCAGTAGAGCGCACGCTCTGCCAGCAGCGTCAGCGTTTCGCCGGCTATGTCAATGGTGGTGGAATGGGTGGAAAAAGCTTGCGCTCGGTCTGTCATGGTGTCAGCGTCAGGTAAGGTAGCAAACTGGAGGACCGTTGCCATCATTGCGTTTGCACATCTTGCTCAAAGTGGAATGTACACTGCATGGTCCATAGACTCATCTTCGGCGCAAACTTCCCAGATCAGAGAAAGCTCCGCAATTAACGCTCCCAATGATGCGCCTGGTCGAATCCAAAGCATTCCATAGGAATGCTGACCTCTCCCCAAATGTGTCCTCAAGACCTCCGGCAGCGTGCTTCGATCCTCAGAAACAAGTACAAATCGTTCTCTTTCGGCCCCAATTAGCAGTCGGCATCAGAGGAGCCTTTGGGTGGCGCGTCTCTTCGCCCACGCGACGAACTGTAATCGGGAGCGAGCGGCGCTGCAACTGCCGCTGGATGGCTGGATTGACAGGTTCATCAAGTAGAAAGCGGAGTGGCATCGTCAAGCGTAACTCAGGCGGCGGCAAAGGGGCTGGATTTTATATCACCAAGCTGTGAGTGGCGCGCAGCTTCCAGTTTGTTGCGCAAGGCTTGCACAAAGGGCGAATTGTTTTGCTCGCTCACACGCCAGTCAACTTGTTGTCGTTGCCAAATCGCACTCAGATAGAGAGTGACTTCTTCTTTGTGCGCCAAAAAACAGGTGATGGTGGCGTGAATTTGCTCCAGGGTGAGGGTGGGGAAGCGCAACGCCAGTTCTTCTGGACTTGCACCCAGGAGATAATCGCGCAAGATATACTCGATGCCCACCCGCGTACCGGCGACGCGAATGCTTATCAGCGTCCGGTCAGGCTCGGCGTATAAATATTCCAAGTAGTTTTCAAGCGGCGTGTTCGCATTCATAGACGTATTCTATCACAGACCCTGATCGATTTCGGTCACAGTTTCTCCTCCTTCTCCTCCACCGCTTCCAGTTCCAGCACCATGCGCTGGACGCGCGTGTTCCAATCCTCGCTGCTCACCTGGGTGCGCGTGCGCTGCGCCCAGATCGGGAAGGCCAGCGGCGTCAGCCGCCCAGTCTGGACCGGCGCGATGTCCTGGTGAGCGATGGCGACAAGCGTCGCTTCCAGCCGCACCAGATCAAGCTGCTGCTGGAGCACCTCGCGGCGCGCCTGGTCGAGCAGCAGGTTTTCCGGGTCATAGCGCGCAAAGACATCGAAGATCAGCCCGCTCGACGCCTGCAATTGACGCGTCTGCTTGCGGCTGCCGGGATAGCCGGCAAAGATCAGCCCGGCCACGCGCGCAATGTCGCGGAATTGGCGGCGCGCCAGCTCGGTCTCGTTGACGCAGGCCAGCACATCTTCGAGCAGGCGCTCGGTGCTCAGATAGCGCCGCCAGTCTAGCTCCGTCAGTTCCAACGGTTTGGGGGAAAGCAACTCGAAGCCGTAGTCGGTCGCAAACGCGCTGAGCGTGCGCGGCGTCTCGCGCGCCATGCGGAAGGCGACCAGCGTGCTCAACCCTTCATGCACCAGCCGGCCGGCCAGCGGATAGATAAAGGTGTGGTAGCCGTCACGCGTCTTGGCCGACTCAATGAGCAGCTCGCCCGGCGCCGGGATGCGCGACCAGCGCCGTTGAAGTTCCAGGATCGGGCGCACCGCCAGCAACTCCGCCGAGTCATAGCGGCCGGCGCGCGCCGCGGCCAATTGCACGCGCACGGCGCCGGCAAGCTGCGACGAAAGCTGCATCCGCGACCCCATCCACTGCGGGACGCTGCCGCTGCTCCGGTTCGACTTGCGCACATAGGCCGTCATCTCTTTGACGAGCACCAGCTCCAGCACGCGGCCGGCAAAGACAAAGCGGTCGCCCGGACGCAGCCGCGCAATGAAGGATTCCTCAATCGTGCCCAGCGCACCGCCCTTGAGATAGCTCACCTTGATCATGCCGTCGCTGGTAATCGTGCCGATCGACATGCGGTGATATTGCGCGATCTGGCGTGAGGTGGGGCGATAGACGCCTTCGGTTGCGGCCAGCTTGTTGTACTGTTCGTAGGCGCGCAGCGTTTCCCCGCCGTTGGTGACAAAACCCAGCGCCCACGCCCATTCCTGGTCGCTGAGGTCGGCGTAGGCGTGGGTCGTGCGCACCTCGGCAAGCAGCTCGCCAGGAACAAAACCGCTGCCCAGCGCCACCGTCACGAGATGCTGCGCCAGCACGTCGAGCGGCTTGTGCAGCGGCAGCCGCGCCTCGATCTGCCCCGCCTCGATCGCCTGGCGCACCGCGGCAAACTCCACCAGCTCGAAGGCGTGGGTCGGCACGCAGAGGATGCGGCTCACCGCGCCCGGCTGATGGCCGCTGCGCCCGGCGCGCTGCATCAGCCGGGCCACGCCTTTGGGGCTGCCGATCTGGATCACCTGATCCACCGGCGAAAAGTCCACGCCGAGGTCGAGGCTGGAGGTGCAGACGACACAGCGCAGCCGCCCGTCGCGCAGGCGATCCTCGATGTCGGCGCGCAGCGTGGGATCGATCGAGCCGTGGTGCAGCGCGATCTCGCCGGCGAACTCCGGGTAGGCGTTGATCAGCGCCTGAAACCAAAGCTCGGTCTGCGCACGCGTGTTGGTGAAGATCAGCGTGGTGCGGGCGCGCTGCACCGCTTCCACCACCGGCGCCAGCAGCCGCGTGCCGAGATGGCCGGCCCACGGAAAGCGTTCCATCGTCGCCGGGATCAGCGTGTCGATGCGCAGCACTTTGGGCGCCTCGCCCGCGATCAGGCGCGGCGGGGGTTGATCTGTGCGCGTGACGCCCACCAATACGGCTAGCGCCTCGTCGAGGTTGCCCAGCGTCGCCGAGAGGCCCCAGACGCGCAGCGCGGGTCGCCATTGGCGCAGTCGCGCCAGCCCCAATTCGGTCTGCACGCCGCGCTTGCTGCCCAGCAACTCGTGCCACTCATCGACGACCACGCATTGGAGGTGGCGGAAAAGCGCCTCGCTCTCCGCGTAGGAGAGCAGCAGCGACAGACTCTCCGGCGTTGTGACCAGCGCGGAGGGTGGCTTCTGGCGCTGTCGCGTCTTGGCGCTCGATGCTGTGTCGCCGGTGCGCTTCTCCACCGTCCACGGCAGTCCGAGTTCGGCGCCGGCGGCTTGTAGCGTAGCCGTGGTGTCGGTTGCCAGCGCGCGCAGCGGCGTGATCCAGAGCACGGTCAGCGGCGGCGCCGGCAGCTTCGCCCAGGTTGCCGGGTCTGGATGTTCGTCGATCCACGCCATCAGCGGCCCCAGCCACGCCGCGTAGGATTTGCCCATCCCCGTCGGCGCGTGGATCAACCCGCTGGCGCCCTGCGCATAGGCTTCCCACGTCGCGCGCTGAAAGGGAAAAGGTGTCCAGCCACGTACGGCATAAAAGGCATCGACCCGTTCGACAGTTTTGACGTGATGAGAGACAACCGGTCTCATCGGCGCACCGACTCCAGCAGGCTTTGCAGCGTCGCCAGCGTGTCGGCGTCGGCTGGCTGCTTGTCGCGACGCCAGCGCGCCATGCGGGGGAAGCGCAGCGCGATCCCGGATTTGTGGCGGTTCGACGCCTGGATGCCCTCGAAGGCCAGCTCGAAAACGAGTTCAGGCTTGACGGAGCGCACCGGGCCAAAGCGTTCGGTCGTGTTGCCGCGCACAAAGGCATCGACCTGCCGTATCTCCGCGTCGGTCAGCCCAGAGTAGGCTTTGGCGATCGGCGTCAGTTCGTCGCCATCCCACACCGCGAAGGTGTAGTCCGTATAGAGCGAGGCGCGGCGACCGTGGCCGCGCTGCGCGTAGATCAGCACCGCATCCACCGTGAAGGGGTCGATCTTCCACTTCCACCAGTCGCCCTTGACGCGCCCCACGCCGTAGGGTGACGCCAGCCGCTTGAGCATGAAGCCCTCCGCCCCACGCTCGCGCGACTGCTCCCGCAGCGCGGCGGCCGTATCCCACGCCGGCGCATCCACGATCGGCGAGAGCGCAAAGGCGGCGTCGGCGGGCAGTGTGGCTGCCACCTCCTCCAGACGCGCGCGACGCTCCGCCAGCGGCAGGGTGCGAATGTCGGCGCCCGCCACTTCGAGCAGGTCGTAGGTCATGAGGATGACCGGCGCCTCTTTCAGCAGCCGAGGGCTGAGCCGCTTGCGCCCCAGCCGCTGCTGAAGCACATTAAAAGAGAGTGGCGCCGCGCCGTCCCACGCCAGAATCTCGCCGTCGAGCACAATGCCGTCGGGCAGCGCTTCGCCCAGCGCGTGCAGTTCGGGATAGCTGTCGGTCACCAGCTCTTCGCCGCGCGTCCAGACCAGCACATCGCCCCTGCGTTTGATCACCTGGGCGCGGATACCGTCCCACTTCCATTCGATCTGCCATTCGGCGCGCGGGCCAAGCGCTTCGACCGCACCGTCGAGCTGATAGGCCAGGTAGAAAGGGTACGGCTGACTGTGATCGGCCTGCTGCGTGTCAGGATCGAGCAGCGCGCGGAAATCGGCTGCAGTTGACTCCCACGCGCCCATCAGCCGGTGCGCCATCACCGCCGGGTCGATGCCGGCGACCTGCGCCAGCGCGCGCACGACCAGCGTGCGCCCCACGCCCACGCGAAAGCTGCCGGTGATCAACTTGTGCCAGACAAAACGCTGTGGCGTCGTCATTTCCGCCCACGTGCGCGTGATTAGTTCGCGCTGGCCGGCCTCGTCGAGCTTGCTCAGCGGCGCGACCCGTTCATCCACAATGCGGTGCAGCGGCAGATCGCTGCCTTCGCCCTGGTGGGGCAGCAGCAGCGCCAGCGTCTCGGCCACATCACCCACTGCGTCGTAGGATTCTTCCACCAGCCAGCGCGGCAGCCCGGCTTCTTCCGCCACCCAAGTGCGCAGCAGCGTGGCTGAAATCACCCGCTTGAAGCGCCGTCCGGTCAGGAAATAGAGCGCCCAGGCAGCGTCCTCTGCGGGCGCGGCGGCAAAATAACGCACGAGTGCGGCGACCTTCTCACCGGTGCGGTTGGTTTCATCCAATGCTGTGTATAACTGCGTAAAGAGTTGCATGGGTTCACCGTCTCAGGTGCGTCAATCAGCTTCGGTGGAAATGTTGTCAGCCGGGTCAGCTTGTTCGAGATCATCGCTCTCTGCGCCAGGCTCGCCTTCAAAGCGCGTAGGAATCACTTCGGCCTGCCAGCCGTTTTCGCGCAGGTAGTGCACCATCTGGCTGGTGTAGCCGTGCGTCACGCCGATGCGTTCGGCGCCGGTGGCGCGAATCGCAGCGAGCAGGCCGGGCCAGTCGGCATGGTCGGAGAGGACAAAGCCGCGATCCACGGCGCGCCGTCGCCGAGCGCCGCGAATCGTCATCCAACCCGAGGCAAAGGCTTGCGAGGAGGGGCCAAATTTGCGCAGCCATCCGGTCATGCCGCCGGCGGAGGGCGGCGCGATCACCAGCGCACGGCCACGATGGGTGCGCGCATGCTCTGCATTGGCGTAGAGCACATCCGGCTGATTGATGCCGGCGTCGCGATAGCGCTGCACAAAAGGCAGCACCGCGCCGTGCACCAAAATCGGGCCGATGGTGGAATCAACCCCGGCCAGCAGCCGCTGCGCCTTGCCGAGCGCGTAGGCGTAGAGCACGCTGGTGCGACCGGCCCCTTGGTTGGCGCGCCACCAATCGTTGATCTCGGCGAAAACTTCCGCCTGCGGCTGCCACCGATAGATGGGCAGGCCAAAGGTCGACTCGGTGATGAAGGTATGGCAGCGCACCGGCTCGAATGGCTCGCAAGTCTGATCCTGCTCGGCCTTGTAGTCGCCGCTGACGACCCAGACCTCGCCGCCCCGCTCCACGCGCACCTGCGCCGACCCCAGCAGATGGCCCGCCGGGTGCAGCGAGAGCGTGACATCCTGCAGCGAGAGGCGTTCACCGTAGGGCAGCGTGCGGATCGACGCGCCCTCGTCGATCCGCGGCGCCAGCACCTGCGCGCCGGTGGGCGTGGTCAGGTAGCGCTGCGAGCCGGGGCGCGCGTGGTCGGCGTGTGCGTGGGTGATCACGGCATGATCGACGGGCTGCCACGGGTCAATATAAAAGTCGCCCGCCGCGCAGTAGAGACCACTCGGCGTGAGCTGTAAGAGATCGTCTGTCATGGGCCGGATTGAACCACAGGCCGGCAGTTTTGTCAGGTTGGCAGCTTGCAATTGGTGGAGATTTGTATGATTTTAGCCGCGCGTTATCTGCAAATTGTTCTGCCATTCCCAGCAGAGCAAGCCGTACCACGCCGTGTCCGAAATCTCGTCGCCGACGATCCACCGCTCGCGCAGGAGCCCCTCCTGCTGAAAGCCCAGCCGCTCCAGCGTGCGCGCGGAGGCGCGATTGCGCGGGTCGATGTCGGCTTCCAGTCGATGCAGGTTGAGCTCGCCGAAAGCATAGTGGACCAGCGCGGTCAGCGCCTCGTGCATGTAGCCGGCGCCCCAGTAGGGCCGTCCCAACGCATAGCCCATCTCGGCGCGGCGCGACGCCGCGTGAAAACTGAAGATCGTGCAGGTTCCGATCAGCGCGGCGTCGCGCTGCCGTTCGAGGCCAAGTTGGAGAAAGTCGCCGCAGCGATAGCCCTCCTCGATCGCCAGAACTGATTTTCTTGCCTGCGCAACGTCGGTCAACGGCGGCGAACTCCAGAAGCGCATCACCTCCGGGTGAGAATAAATGGCGAAAAAGGCCGGTGCATCCGCCTCGACCAGCGGGCGCAGGGTCAGGCGCGGCGTCACAAGCGGGAGCGAGCCAAAGGTCGGCATATCAGACATCCTCCACTTTATGAAATCCGTGAGCATCCGTCTAATCCGTCCCATCCGTGGTCTATTTTTGCGATGCGCGCTACACAACAACGGATTCGAGGAAACAGCGGATTTGATTCATTCGTAGACGAACCGTCTCTTACTTGGAGACGAGATCAGTCCAACGATGCCGGCAGCCACCCGACTCTGCGTCAAAGCGATTTTCAGGCGAAAGCATCCAACTTTGTTATCTGTGAAATCTGTGCCATCTGTGGATGCTTCTCCTCTTCAGATAGCCTCTACTATTACGGCTTGACTCCGGCCGCCGGCTTCTTTTGTGGAATCTCCAAATCCAGATGGAAGTGCAGGATCAGCGGCGCCGGGCCGTGCCAGTTGAGCTTGCCGCCGCCGCTGCTGCCCACAAACTCCACATTGCGGCTGCCGGTGGCTCGGTTGACTTCCTGCGCCACGCCGAAGTCGTTATAGAGCACGCGCCAGCGTGCGCCCAGGGCTTTGGCGGTGGCGTCCAGCGCCAGCAGAAAGTCCACCGCGGTCGCATGTTCCCAAAAGCCACGCGGGTCGCGCGGTGCTTTGAGGAACAGATCGGTGGAGAAGCCTTTGCCTGCCCACGAACCGCCGCCATGCCCGGCGTAGTTGCCGGCGGTAAATCCAGGCGTCGCCGGGTCTGCGGCGAGTTGCGTCAGGAAATCGGCCAATTCCGGCGCCACGCCTGGCATGTTTTTCTGGGTCTGCACGCCGGCCGGGATGTCGACCAAATTGGTGGATGCAACATCGTAGGTAGGTTTGAACCCTTTCAAATAGCCGGCCTTTTGCGGAATGGTGCGGAAGTCCACCTCTTCCCGGCGGCCGACGGCCCAGCCGTGGGCAACGTCCTCCAACTGATTGCGCGCCCATTCGGATTGGTCGCAGCGCACTTGCACCATCTCCGCCTCGATTTCCGCCGCGATCGCATCGGATGACTTGGCGGGCGGCGGCGTCTCGCCTTTGGCCACCTTGGGCCGGGCGCGCTTCTCCTTGGTGATGCGTTTGCGCTCCTTGTCCAGCCGCGACTGCATGGTCTTGCGCCAGCCCGGCCCGTAACGCGCCAGCGCGCCGGCGATGGTGGCGTCATAATCGGCGGCCAGTTCGTCCTCATACTTGGTCGCCAGCTCTTTGGTGACGGCAGCGACATCCTGGCGCGTCACCGCGGCCTGAGCGTCGGCGATCTTCTTTGCCGCTGCCTTTTTGGCGTCCGCGCTGGCCTGCGCTTTGGCGCGGCGGATTGCGCGCTTCTCTTTCGGATCGAGCCCTTCTGTGGCGGTCTGGATGGCAGCTTCGGCGTCCACTTTGGATTCTGCGGTCGCCTGTTTCTTGGCCGCGGCCACATCGGCGCGGTAGCGCTTTTCGATTTCGTCTTTGACATCGCGCTCGGCGCGACATTGCGCCAGTTCCTTAGCAAACTTGGCGCGGTCCGCATCGCCGCCAAAGCGCGCTGGATCGGGCGTGGGCAGCACGGCTTTCTCCGCGGTGGGCGGCGCCGCGGCCGGCGTCATCGCACAGCCGACGACGACAATGGTGCGCGGCGGCGCGTCCGGACACGTCACCATGCTGGCCGGCGCCGACGTATGTCCGCCCGGCGTCACCGCCGGCGTCGCAGCAGTCGCAGCAGTTGGTTGGGATGTTGCAGACCGTGCAGCGGCTGCGGCGTCGGTGGCTGTCTCCGCTTCCGCCGCCGGCGCTTCCATCACGGGCGTCGCGGTCTCTGCCACTGGCGGCTCGACTCTCTCCTCTTCCGGCGCGCGGGCGAGGCGCGTGCCCGCTGGCGCCTGCAGCACGTGCGCCAACTCATGCGCCAACAGCCGTCGCCCGCTGTTGGCGTTGGGCGCGTACTGGCCCGCGCCAAAAACGATGTGCCGGCCCACGGCATAGGCGCGCGCGTGAACGCTGTGCGCTGAGCTGGCCGCTCCTGCGTCCGCATGGACGCGCACGTGCGCAAAATTATGACCAAAGCGCGGCTCCATAAAACGCCGCGCCGCCGCGTCAAGCGACTGGCCGGGCGTTTGCAGCACCTCCTGCACAACGACTGGCGCGGACGCCTGCTCGCGCTGGCCCGAAGCGTCACCCTGTGCGTGCAGCAGGTCGAAGCCTTGCTGCGGTGGATCCACCTGCGGCGTGGCTTGTTGATCCGTCCCGGCGTCTGGACGCGACGGCGCAGCCATGCGCATTACGCGGCGCGCGGCGTGGTCCGCCGCCTGCTCGTAGCGATCGCCTGGCGCACCAATCTTGAGTCTAGCAGGGGCATTTGCGGGTGTGCTTGAAACCGCATACTTCTTTGACACTGGGTATTGCTTCGTCGCAAAAGTTTGCATCGCTGCTCTTTAACTGACCGTCATCTCCATAACCGACAAGGTTCGTCCTCGCATCAACAGCGTGCGGCTGCGAGCCGCACCTACGAATTGACCATCCTCCCGTAGACGCCGCTCGTAGCGGCGTAACTCTCGCCCACCGACAAGGTTCGTCCTCGCATCAACAGCGTGCGGCTGCGAGCCGCACCTACGAATTGACCATCCTCCCCGTAGACGCCGCTCGTAGCGGCGTAACTCTCGCCCACCGACAAGGTTCGTCCTCGCATCAAGCGTGTGCGGCTGCGAGCCGCACCTACGAATTGACCATCCTCCCGTAGACGCCGCTCGTAGCGGCGTAACTCTCGCCCACCGACAAGGTTCGTCCTCGCATCAAGCGTGTGCGGCTGCGAGCCGCACCTACGAATTGGCTATCTTCGCCCCTCGCAACTCGCAACTCCTTTAGCTGACCGTCATCTCCATATTTGCCACCCGCTGGCTCACGCGGGCGATATCCACCAGCGTCGACGTACTGCTCGTCCCTTGGTTGCCAATGTACGTCGCCGTATCGGCCAGGAACCAGCCGAGCATACGGCCCGCGCCGGTGGAAAGGTCGACGCGTGCGTTGGGCGACGCGGTCTGCGTGAACTCATTGGCGCGCACGTTGAGGTGCCGCGCCAGCGTCAGGCTGAGCACGCCCTCGATCACGTTGCCGTCCAGCAGCAGGCGGGCAAAGGCGTCGCCGTCCAGGCTGGTGTTGCCTTCGCTCGCGCTGCGTTGGCGCAGCTCTTCGAGCATGGCATGGCCTATTGCCAGCCGCACAAGCTGGTTGCCGCGCAGTTGGATCGTCCCCAGAAAGGCCGAGGAAATCGTGAGGCGCGAGCCGCCAGGTTCATTGGGCGTGCGGTCCAGGTTAACCAATTCGCCCGCGCTGCCGGCGATCATCTCCAGCGAGCCGGGCATGCCGTAGAGGCTGACGACGCCAGCGATGCGGTTGTTCTCCAGCAGCAGGAAGTCATCTTCGTCGAGCATGGCGATCAATTCGCCAATGATCTCCGGATCATCGTTCTCGTTGAGGCTGCGGCGCTTGTCGAGCACGACCGCCGTGCCGGCGCGCGCTTTGATCGCGGAGAGGCGCAGGTCGAAGCAGATGTCGAGGAGCGAGGCTTCGCGCGTTTGTGCAGCGTTCAAGGCGAAGATCAATTTGCTGAGCTGAATCGTCTCGGCGGCGGAAAATGCGGATCGATTCTCCGGCGTGCTGAGCTGTTGCTGGAGCGCCGTCGCCATCTGCTTGCGCGTATCTTGGTTCGCCTCCGCCAGGCTCGAGGCGGCGCGGCGCGCGACCTTGCGCCATTCGTTCAGCGGCGGGCGTTCTTCCGCCAGCGCAAAGAGTTCGGCAAGTTCACCGACGCCAGCCTTGTCGAAAAGGTCGCGCAGCGGTGGGAAGGTGGTGGGCAGCGCGGCCATCAGGATGTTGCCACTCAAGCGCACGTCGTCGGCGTCCGTGACGGCAATCAGCGCGCCGCCGGGTGCAAAGGCGTCGTTCTCGAAGCGACCCGGCGCCACCACACCGTCTACCGTGCAGTCGACGACGCTCACATTTGTGCAGTGCTCAAAGCGCAAGGACGCATCCGCCTTGTCCGGTGCAAACGTCAGTTCGATGCCAAGACCACTCAGCGCCACCGCATCGACCGCACGCAGCCGCAGCGCTTCATGCCACAACACGTGTGTGGCCGCGCCGCAGCCCTTGATGGCGATGTGCAGCTCGCGTTCGTCCACCGGCTGCTCGAAATCGAAGCCGGCGAACTCGTGCTCACCGGCCAGCAGGCAAAGGCAAAGCTGGCGCTCGCCTCGCTCCAGCATCTCTTTCAGCGCGGTCACCAGGTCGGGATAATCGCCGTTGGCGCCCACGGTGACGCAGCAGCCGCCGCCGCTCGGCCGCGCGCAGAGAATATCAAGCGCCTCCTGCACGGTGGTCGCCTGCGCCAGGTCGGCGCACGCACCCGGCGCATAGGCCACCTGGCTGGCCCGGCTCAGATTGGCGTTGAAAAAGATCGACGGCACACGCGGCTCCCCCGCCGCGTCGACAAAAGGTTTGCCGTCGATGTCGACCAGGAAGGCCTCGACGCGCTGGTTTTGCACCGTCGCACCAAGCCGCCACGTGCAGGCATAGACGCCGTTGACCCCGGCGGTCACATCCACACTCTTGCCCGCGCCGCTCGTCCCGGTGAGTTGGCCGGCCGCCGTCTGCGGGACGAGGCGGAAGCGCACGCGTGCGTTGTCGATCGGCTGCTGGCCGTTGGTCACCGCCACCTGCAGCGGCTGACCCAGCGCCGCGCCGGGGAGCGCCTCCTGCCCGTCGCCGCCCACGCTGTAGAAGTCGATCAGTTGCGTCAATGGCGGGAAAAGGGTGCGACAGTCGCCGCGTTTGCTCCAGTCCCCGCCGGCAAAGTCGAAGAGCGCCAGCCGACAGTAGTGATGCTGCACGCCCACCGGCGGCTGCGGAATCGGCTGTGGCGGGGTGGCGCCGGTGCGCGGCCACTCGATGTCGGCCGGAAAGGTGCGCGCCGGGATCAGCCAGTAGTCGCCTGGGCGGAAGATGCCGGCCTTGAGGCGAATCTGCACGCCCATCTCCAACTCCGTCCAGGCCACGGCGTCGGTAGTGACCTCGATCTCACCAGCATCGGCGGGCATGTCCCAGCGCCGGATTTTGGGATTGGCGGCAAAGTCGCTGTAGAGCACCGCCTGGCCGTCGGGGTCGATGGTGAGCACGTTGCCCTCCACCTTGATGATCTTGACGAGCAGGCCGGATTCGCCGCGCTGTTCGCAGGCGTCGTCGGTCAGTTCAACCCACTGGTTGGCGGCCAGCCCCAGCACTGCGTCGCGCCCGGTGCTGCTGACGGTGAGTTTGTCGGCGTCGAGGTTGTCCTGCCCCGTCCAGCCCACCACGACAGAGCCATTCTCTCGCGACCACTTGAGCGCGATGCGCGTCGCCGAGATGACGCGCTGCACCTCGACGCGATAGAGCTGATTTTCCAGCCCGCGATAGCCTGCTTTGGCCGGCACCACGCACGCGCTCTCGCTGGGATCGTCCGGCTCGGCCTGGGCTTCGAGCAAGCCGCTGCTGGCCGCGGTGAGCGCATCCCACGCCGCGCTGTCGGTGGCGCAGGTGAAGGCGTCGCCCGCGTCGCCCACGCGCAGCAGCTTGACCTGCGCCATCACCTGTGTGCGCGTTGCCGTGTCCGGCCCGCCCAGCGCCACTTCGCGGATCGACCCATCCTCCAGCGCGCTGATGTGGCGTTCCCACCCATCGAGATAGGCGAGATAGGCGCCGGCGGCCACGGTTGCATCCGCCGCCAGCCCCGCCACCTGCGCCAGCGACGTCACCGGCAGGTCAGGCTGCGCGGTGATCGCCGTCGTCGCCTCTTTTTCCGCCAGCAGGCCGTTGACGTAGTAGCGCCCTTTGGTCACGCTGAGGGTGGCGCCGTCGGTCGTGACATCGAAGCCGGCCAGCGGGTCGCCTGCGGCATCCACGCCCTGCGGTCCGCCACACAGCCCAATCACATCCTGCCGCGTCGTGCGCACGTCGTGATGCTCGATGGCAACCTGCTCGTTCCAATCGGCGTCCAGCGCCACGCGCCCCTGCTGGTTGAGGACGCTGCTGTAGTGTTTGCTGCGGTCAAAGGTCAACCGAGTAAAATCGCCTTGCATAAGAGTTACTCCTTCTCAACGTAATTGGAGAGTAGAGATTGGCGATTAGAGATTAAGGGATTGTGCGATTGGGGATAGTTCCTCGCCGCAGCGATCTTCAATCTCCTAATCTCCAATCTCTTAATCTCCAAAAAAGATGCCGGCCTCCAGCCCCACGCGCAGATATTCGTCTAGCGCGGTGCGCAGGTTGGCGAGGCGTTGCGGCTGCTGCACCAGATGAAAGACGCCCATCTCGCCGCCATCTTCGGCGCCCGTGCTGATTTCCACCGGACAAGTGCGGCTCAGTTGCGCGTAGGCAGGACGGCCAAAGCGCGTGGTCGTGAAGGTTGGCGTGACGGTCAGCGTCACCATGCGCCGCTCCACCGTCGTCAGCGCTTCGACCTGCTTGTTCCGCGCCGCGGCATAGGCATCCAGCGCCAGGTCGGGCTGGCAGCGATGGCGTCGCGGCGCGCGCGACCCCTCGCCCAAAAAGCTGAAGCGGCTGCACCCGACCTGGCGGCGCTCGGCCAGCGCCCTGCCGAGGAGGATGCTCTCAGAAATCAGATCGAACTGGCGGGCGCGCACCTCGCCGTAGATCGTACATCGCTCGAAACTGGCGGGTGGCCCCGCGCTCACGCCGTCGTGCGCGGCAAAAGCCACCGTCTCCGCATCAAAAGCGTCGAGGATCGAGTCGTGCGCGGTCAGCCCGTCGCTCTCCGCGGCAAGGTGCAGCGCGCCGCTGATCGTGCGCATCAGCTCCAGCCGGAAGTCGGGATTGGGGCTGATTGCCAGGATGCTGGGCGCAGCCGGCAGCAGCGGGACGCCGGCCGCGTCGATGCGCCAACCGGGCACGAGCGTGCAGTGCAGCACGCGCAGCGTCTCCAGGCTGACCGACTGAATGCTCAGCCCGCCCTCGATCCACAAGCCGTTGAGCGTGAGCGCGCTGCGGTCGCCGTCCGCGCCGGTGACGATCAGCGCATTAGGCGCGCCACCCGCGTCTTGCAGCCGCAGCAACGGCCGCTGCCCGTCCGCTGCCTGAATGGTAAGCGAACGGCCCGCCGCCATCGCGATCAGGAGCGACTCGGCGTAGGTCGCGCTGTCAAGCACGGTGATGATGCCTGCCGCTTCCGGCGCGGCGACCCAGGCGGCGATGGCGCTTGCCAGTGTCGTGTGATCGCCCCCCCCGCGCTGCGCCACCGTCGCGGTGAAGACGCCCGCGTCGGCGTCGAGCTCCAGCGTTTCCAGCCGCGGATACGGCCCGCCGCCAATGTCGGCCGAGAAGCCGTAGGTGTAGCTCACCGCGATGTCGTCCGGAACGACGCCGGCCGGCAGGGCAATACGCCCAAGCTGCGGGTCGACCGCGACCTGGAGTGGCAGGCTCTGGCCCGCATAGGATTGAGCCGTGGGTGGACGCCGCCAGTCGCTTTCGCCGGGAATATCCGCTAGGTTGCAGATCAGGATTTCGGCGGCGGGTACGGGCGCAAGGTCATCCCCGGCCGCGGGCAGCAGAATCTGCAAGACCGGGCTGGCGTCCAGATATTGGCTGGGCGCAGGCTTGCCGGTGACGCTGCCCAGCCGCAGCGCTTCGAGATCGTCGTAGAGCGCGCGCCGGCGCAACATGACCGGCAGATCCGGCTCCTCGGCCAGATGCACGATCTCGCTCTCGGTGCGCGGGCGGTTGAAGAGCGGGAGATCGTTGCCCAGCGGGCTGAAGTGGTAGCGGCCATCGGGCGGATCCGTCACTGGCTGCGGCGTGACGCCCTGCACAAAATAAGGTTGCAGTCGCCACAGAAAGATGCCGATGTTGGGAATATTGTAGCGCCCGCGCCCCGGCGCGATATTGCGCACCTCCGCCGTGTGGTTGACTGTTTCGAGCGGACCGTCCACCAATTCGAGCCTGGACGCCTGGCGCAGACTTGCCGTGGCCGGGCTGTCCAGCCGCACATGGTTGAGATGCTGCGTCGTCGCCAGCCGCGCAAAGAACTCGACGGCGCGTGCCGGCCAGCCGGTCACATCGCGGGCAAGCTGCTCCAGCACCGGTGCGGTGCCCTTGCGCCGGCGGTAGCGCAGCGTGTTGGCGACAAAGGCGCGCTGGCTGAAGTCGCCCACCTCGGTCAACTGATGCAGCCCGCGTACGCCCAGCAGGTCGCCGAGATAGGGGATCACCCATTCCGCGCACGTCTCGATGAACCAGTCGTCGTAGAGACCGGCGGTGTCCTCCTCGATGCGCGCCAGCTCGTCGCCCATGATCGTGAGCAGTGCGTGCAGCGGCTCGCCGTTCTCGGCGTCGCGGATGCGGTAAATAGCCGGCAGGAGTTCGTATAGCCGTTCTCGTGTCGCCGTGCTCATAACTGTCCTTTCAACGTGCAGAATAGGCCACGGATTAAGCGGATTTGCACGGATAATTTCCTGTTACCAGAGGAGGACTTTTTTGCGAATGCTCCACATACCCTTCAATCATCCGCCGAATCCGTCTCATCCGTGGTCTATTTATTCACCCTGTCTCATTTACATTCTTCGTCAGCGTCAGTTCAATGCCAGCCGCGTCGAGCAGCAGCAGTTCGGCGGGCGCGATCTTGCCGTCCACGCGCCGCGCGGTGTGCGCCGGCAGCAGCGACGCCGCGGTGGCGTCCTTTTGCGCTAATCCCTTCTTTTTCAGGATCGGCCCGATCAGGCCGCCGGCTTTTTTAGAAAAAGAAAACACGGTCGCCGGCTCTGTGGCATAGGCCAACTCGTCGAGATCGACGGCGATCACCCCCGCCACGCCGTGCATGACCTCCATCACCTCGGCGGCGGTCACCGGCTGGCCGAACGCGCGCGGCGTGAAGGCAAAGGCGGCTTGCAGCGCGCGTGCCAGCGCGGCGCGCACATCGGCTGCGAGGAAGCGCCCGTCGTACTGCACCGTCGCCTTGATGCGGAAGGTGAGCGGCATGAAGCTCGCCACTTCCACCGCGGCGGACGGGTCGCGCGCCGCATTGATGGCATCGCGCAGGTTGATGAAGAGCGCGTCGCCGGGCTGCACCGGGTCGCCGCTGGCGTCGGCAATGGTGAGGTGGATGAGCAGCCGTTCGCCCGCCCGGATCGCCACGGCCTGCGCCTTGCCGATGCCCGCAAAGGCAGCAGCGAAGTCGGTGAAATCTTGCAACGAGACGATGCGGTCGAGCGTGAGCACGGTCTGCGGCGCGTTGGTGCGCGCGTTGGCGAGCGATTCGGGATCCTCGGCGCCGCCGGCTGCCACCGGGTTGGTCACCCCGCGCACGCCGAGCGGCCGCGTCTTGAGCAGCGTCAGCGCGCCGGCGCCGACTTCGCCCGCCTGACCGATGCCGACGCGATAGGTGGCGGTCACATTCTCCTGGCCGGTGGGCAGGCGCGCGCCACGTTTGCCGTCGCCAAAGATCACCGTCGCCGCGCCGTCATCGGCGAGGCGCACGACATAGCGCGGGTCGGCCGCGCCTTGTGCGTAGAGCGAGGGCGCTTCTTCCCAGGCGACGCGGTTGACGCGCACGCTGAGCGTCGTCGCCGCACCGCTGGCCGTCTTGGCCGAAACATAGGTGAGTGGCGCTTTCCTGAGCTTGAAGCGTTGGTGAGGCCGGCTGCCGTCACCGCTGCCCAGCGCTTTGGTGGTGGTTTCGCCGTGCGTGGCCGCGATTACGTTGGCGTAGATCGCCGTCGTGATGCGGAGATATTGCGTCGCACCCAGCCCCTGATCCTTGAGCACCAGCGTCGTAAAGCCGGCGCCCGGCACGACCTGTTCGACAAAGACGACCGTGGCGGTGGGCTTCTCGTCGTTGGCGTTGAGTTTGCCGCTGACGATGAGCGGCTGGCCCTCGGCAAAACCGGTCACCACGCCCGCAACCTCGATCTGCTTGCCGGTCACCACATCGTTGAGCGGCGCTTCGGCGGGTGCGAGATGTTCAGCCTGGATCAGCACCAGCGTCTCGCGGCGCTCGAAGAAGTTCAGATGCTCCGGCGTATCGAGTTCAAGGCGCGTCACCTGCCCGGTCAAGGCGAAGTTGGCGACGCCTGCGGTCGCGTTCTTCACCACCTGGTAAAGCTCGACATAGCCGGGCGTAAGCAGCACGATCCAACTGTCGGGCACAATTTTGGGATAGGCCGCGTCGAGTTCCAGCAGCGCCTTGGTGCTCTCCTTGATCTCGAAGCCGGGCCATTGCTTGGGCAGTGGCATGACATTGCCAGCGTACTCAATCTTGACATCCTTGGGCATCGTGCGCCAGTCCGGCGCGTTGAAGCCAAAGCGCCGCGCGCGCTGGCGGAAGACGTAAATTTCAGGATTCTGCGGCGGCTTCACAGGCGGTTTGTCCGATCCCAGCCCCGGCTCCCAAGTGACGACGGTGTAGCCGCCCTGGTCGTTCTCCCTGGTCGCGACGGTGAGCACGCGGCGCAAATCCCACTGTTCGCTGCCGCGCTCTTTGATCCGCTCGGCGCCGACAAAGAGCAGGAAGTCGCCCGGCTGCAAGCGGGCGTCGATGCCCGCCAGGTAAAGCTCGCCGGCGCCCTGGCTCAAGTCTTGCGGTCGCGATGTGCGCGGCTTGATGGTGTTCCAGCCGCGACGGGCGACGAAATCGGTCGAAGTCTCAAAGGTCTGCGGCAACTCCCCCTTCTGCACTGGGATACTCTGCACTTGCGTACCCAGCGGGATCATCACTTCTGGCTGCGCGGTCGGGCTGTCGTCGAGCGCGAAGGCGAGCCAGGTCGAGGCCGCCACGCCGGGCTTGAGTTCATAGCCGATGGCGCGCGCCAACTGGAGCACCGAGAAGCGCTCGGTGGCGGTGCGCAAAAAGCCCTCGTTGGCGATGCGCTCCTGATAAAAGGTCAGCACGTCGCCCAGCGTGGCCGCGGCGTCGAGCAGCGCAATCGTGGGGTCGTCCGCCGCGCGCGTGGTGAGCGCGGCCAGCGGACGGTCGCCCGCATGTTCGCCGCCGGCGATCTCCTGCTGCGACAGCCGCGCGATCATGCGGCGCAGCAGCGCGCTGTGCGTGCCCAGCCGATAGCGCAGCGCAGCCTGGCCGGGTGGGTTGACGTGCGACGGTGCAGGCGGCGTGCGCTCGTCGCAGCCGCAGGCTTCTTGTTGTTGTTGCTCGTTCACAGGCCACCCTCCATGATCCATTCCAGCCGGCCATGTTCGGGGCGGCTGGGGTCGTTGTCGAGGCGGGCAATCTCCAGCCGGCCTAGGTCGATCTGCCCTTTTGCCAGTTCACCGTGCGCGGGTTCGCCCCAGCGCTGGAAGCGGGTCGGCTTGCCCTTGCCCGCCGCCGTGTCGATCCAGTGCACACCGGGCACGGCCATCGCCTGCGCCACGATCTGGCTGAGATAGACCGGCTGGCCAAAGGTGAAGTTGTCGGCGTGAAAGAAGCCGCGCGTGCCGCCGGGCAGTAGACGGCTGCTGAAGCGCGCCAGCAGCGCCGCCTTGACGTTGCTGGCAAAATAGCCCGGCTCCACACAGACCAGGAACGCCAGATCGAGCGAAACATAGCGCGGCCCGTCGATCTCCATATCCTGGCCCGCCATGCGATAGCGCTCCAGGAACGCACGTAGTTCGTCCTCGAACGCGGCGTCGACCGGCAGCCCGTGCAGGCGATCCACCGTGAGGAAGATCGTGTACCAGCTTCCGCTCCAGCGCCGCGTGGCGACCGCGCGCTGCACATCGGGATGGCGTTCGGCCACAGCGGCGTAATCGTCCGCAGTGACGGCGCGCTCCTGGCGGCGGAAGGCCTGCGGCGCATACTGGCGCACCTCTTGCAGCGACTCCGGTTCGACCCCACCCACGGCGGGCAGCGGGTTGCGCACGCCAAGCACGCCGTCCCCGTCCATGATCACATGCGCCAGGGCATCGGCGCCGATATTGCCTGCAGTCCCGCTGCCGGTGCGATAGGTCGCAATAAATTGCTCGCCGGGCAGGGGTCGGCGGCCCGTGCGTCCGTCGCCAAAGCGCAGATAGGTCGCGTCGTCGCTGTCGCTTTCGGCCACGAACTCGGTCTGGAAGCGGTTGCTGTTGAGCAGGTCGCGCATCGGCGTCCACTCGCCCGACGCGCTGCTGAGCGTGATCGCAGGCAGCGTCTCCAGCGATTGCGCCCCCACGGCCTGGGTGGCGGAGGCGGCGGGGTCGAAGCCTGCCATATAAGTGACGCCGCGCCGCGCCAGCGCAGGTCGATAGCGCTGTGGCTCCGTCACAGGCGGCAACAGTTCCGGCGCCAGCGTCTCGCCGTGGTCGGCCAGGACAATGTTGCCCAGGACGACGGAAACGGGCTGGCGCGGCGCTTCGCCCACTTCCAGGTCGTCAAGCGGAACCTGAACGATGCTCAGATCGAGGACGAAAGGCAGGGCGTCCTGCGCGCTCCACTCGATCGCGGTCACGGCGACCGCGCCGGCAGCAGGCGGCGTCGCGAACTGGCCGCCGAGCGGGTCGCTGCTTGCGGTGACGCGCGTCAGGCGCACGGCGTGGCGGCGCGTGAGGTCGGCGTCGGCGCGCACCTCGCTGGACGGGCTGCGCTTCTCGACGAAGATCAGCACATCACCGGCCTGGAGCGTAGCCGAGAGGTCGTCGCGCAGCGTGGCGTGTGTGGCGCCGGCAGGGAGACAGCAGCCTTCATCGCCCCACGTGTAGAAGTGAAGTTCATTGTGCGCCTGGAAGAGTTGCACGTCGTGCATCGTCTCAAAGATGACCGGTCGCGCCATCCTTGCTCGCGTTAAGTCCGTCGAGTCGGGGTGCAGCACCGGCGGCAGCCCGTTGACGTGCGTCAGCAGCGGCGTGCGCGCCGGAACCTCCAGCGTAGCAACATCGACGCGCAACTGCACCCACGTGCGCGCGTTGCGCCCGTCGTGCATGGGATAGTCGAGCAGGCGGGCGTGGCGGCGCACCGACACGCGGCGCCGCGCGGTGTCGAGATAGGCTTCGGTGGCGACGGCGTCCTGGTAATAGCTCAGGTAGTCGCCGACATAGGCCAGCCCTTCCACCACGGCGATGCCCAGATCAGCCGGGTTGCGCGCCCGCCACGCCGGCATGACCACGGCCATCCGATCCAGCAGCAGACGGCGCAGGCTGATGTAATCGCGCGCCAGGTAGTCGATGACGGGTTCGGCGCTCACATCGGGCGGGCATTCCGCAGCGGGTGCACAGTCGAACTCGCTGGGACACTCGACCTTGAACGAGAAGTCCACCGTGCTGAGGATGGCATCGAAGCCGACCGGCGGCTGCGCATCGGTGAGCGAGCGCACCAGGCGCAGCGTGTAGGTCGAGAAGTCGCCGTCCTGATCCGTGCGCACGACGAGGATGCGGTCGGCGTCGTCTAGCCCGTTGTAGAAGGTGCGCTCAGTCGCGCTCATGCGGCCGGCGTCGACGTCGCTCTGCGCCGCGTCGGCGGCGCGTACGGCCCACGCCACCTCGATCGCGGTAACGCGCACGCCGCCTTCGATGCGCACGTTGGGCGCGCTCAGTCCCCACGGCGCGGCCTTGATCAGGTGAACGAGCAGTGTGCGCTGCGGCGGCGCACCGCTGGGCGCGTCGTGGTCGAGCACTTCGAGAAAATCGATGCCGTTGATGGCGACCGGCGCCGTGCTGAGCACCTGCGCGCGGCGTGGATTGGCGCAACGAAATTGAATGCTCATGGCGTCAGCTCACCACCTCTACAACCTGGCGCTGCTGCGTGCGCTGGACGACGTACTGCACCGTCACGCGCAGCGTCGATTCCTCGGCCGCGACATCGACCGCTTCGACGCGGATTAACTCGCCCATCACTTCCTGGAGCGCGCCCTGCACCATAAACTCGGTGGCGGTCGCCAGCTCCGGGCTGTTGGGCGCAAAGAGCAACTGGCGCAGCCCCGTGCCGAAGGTTGGGCGGTTGACGCGTTCGCCGGGTGCGGTAAAGAGCAGTTGCTCGATCAGTTGGCGGATATAGTCGTCATCGTCGGGCTGCGCGGTGCGGCCGCTGCCGTCGATCGTGTAGGGATAGGCAATGTTCATCACGTCCCCCTGACCCGCACCTGGGTCATGATAATATTGACCGGCGTGCCGTTGGGAATGCACGTGGCCTGGCTGTCCTGCAAGAGTACAGGCGCGCCGCCCGCAAAGATGCGCGTTGCACCTACAATCCACTGTGCGGTAACGCACGGGGTCGGCACGCCGCCCGGCGCAAAAGGGCAGCCGACCACGGCGTGCGGTGCGACCACCGTCACCACCGGCTGGCCGCTGACCAGCACGCGCGGGTTCGGTGCGGTCGGCTGCGCCTGCCCGCCGTGTGCGCACAGAATCGTCGCGCCCACATGCAGCACAAAGCCTGGCATCAGATCACCTCCAGCGCGCCGTTGTTGAGCGAGACGCTCGCCGGCGTCAGCTTGACGCTGGCCGCGCCGCAGGTCAGCTCCATGCCGCCGGCGTTGCAGACCAGCTTGATCGGCACGGCCACCGCAGGCGGGTTGACCTCCAGCGTAAAGCCGCCGATGCCGGGCGTGTCGTCCAGTTTGAGCGTGATCGTGTCGGTGACGATCGCTTTGGTGAAGGGCAGCGCAGGCAGCACCGGCGTCTCACCCACGCCCCAGAAGCCCCCGGCATAGATGGGATAATCCGGGTCGCCCGCCTCAAATTCGACCCAGACGTTGGCGCCATTCGGTGGCACGGCAAAGAAGCCGACGCCGCTGCCCGCAAAGGGCGCACAGGGCATTGCCCAACTCAGCGTCCCCTCGCCCAGCACCGCAGCCACGCTCACCTGCACGCGGCCAAGCTGCAGCGGGTCGAGATTGTTTTCCACCTTGCCCCGGTATTTGCCGAAAAACTGTCGCATCAAAAGTCCTTTCAGGAGAGAGCAAGAGATTAAGAGATTAAGAGATTGGAGATTTGGGAGCGGTGGCTCTGTTACGCGCAGCGAGTTTCATTGTCGAACTGCCTAATCTCTTAATCTCCAATCTCCTAATCTCCAATCTCTACTCTATGGCACAACCACCGGCGTGATCGACCCCAATCCATCGCGCACCAGCGTGAACTGCTGCTTGTACTCGCCGCGGCTCAGCTTGTGCGTCACGCGCTTGACGTAATAGAGGCCGCTGTAGGAGTAGCCGGCTCCGCGCACGCCGACGAGGCCGCGCGCTTTGAGGACGCCGCCGTAGTGCAGCGCGTTGAGCTCGCCCGTCGCCGTGAGCACGCGATCCACCGAGGCGTCGGTCACGGCCTGGGCGCGGCCAAAGGCCTGCATCACGTTGACGCCGCTCTCGCGGAAGGCGCGTGTGCGCACGTTGGGCTGCTGCACCAGCCACGCCGGCTGCGAAGAGAGCGGCAGCCTTGTGCTGGCAAAGGTCTGCACGGGCAGCGTGGCGCCGGTCAGACGATCCTGCACCTGGCCGCTGACCAGCGTCGGCTCCAGCGCGTTGTACTGGAAGCTCATCGATTCCACATTGGTCGCCGGGCCAAGATTCGTCGACAGCGCGGACTGCGGCGCGTCGAGCCGCTTGGGCGGCCCCCAGTAGGCGATGTTCGTCAGCGGCGCGGGGCCGGGCGAGACGAAGAAGACATAGCCGTGCCGCGCCGCCATCTGATGCAGATACTCCAGGTCCGTGCCCTGCTGCACCGGCGTGCGCTCGATCGGGATTGGCGGGTCGATCACCACCGGCGGGATCACCACCGGGATCAGTCCGTACTGCGCGTACGAGGCGATCAGCTTGAGCGCAATGATCGTCTCGTCCTGCGCCGGGTGCTCGGCCGATTTCTCCTCCAGGTCCATCATCACGCTGACATCCTCGCCCGTCACGGTGAGCTGGCCTGCGCCTGGCTGACTGCCCGGGTTCAACTGCTGGTGTGTGATGATGCCGTCCATCAGCACCGACGGGATGCCGCCAAAGGTCACGATCAGCACGACGCGGTTGAAGGGGCGCAGCAGCGGCAGGCTGAGCAGCGGATAGTCGATCAGCCCGGTCACCGGGTCGCGACCCGCCTGAAAGACAAGCTGAAAGCCCGACCGCCCCTCGTCGCTGTGCGTGACCTCGACGCTCTGCAGCGCCTCGGAGAGCAGCGGCGGCGCGGGCACGGCGACGGTGGGGCCGATGAGTAAAGTGAGTTGGACGCCTAGGAAGTTGTTCATAAGTTTATCTGAAATTGGAGATTAGGGCTGATGACCTTTTAGCCGCTTCCAAAATCTCTCAATCGCACAATCTCCCAATCTCTTAATCTCTACTCTCCTCATACACTCGGCGCCGGAACCCGAACGCGCGCGCCCGGCACGGCCGTCAGATCGAACGGATTCAGCGCGACATTGGCGTCGCCGATGCGCCAGAACTGCTCCGGCGCGCCCACGGTGCGGGCGGTGATCAGGTCGAGCCGGTCCGGGTCGTTCACCGTCACCTCGCCCACGATCTGCATGTTCTCCAGCGGCGGCAGAAAGCGCCGGCGCACATAGGTCACCTCGCGGCCATCGTCGGTCGTCAGCGTCGCCGTCTCAAGATTTGCATAGCGGCTCGTGTAATCAAACACTGTTGTTTCTCCGATGTTTCACGGACGGGCGCAGAGGCCCGCCCCTACAGATCGCCCCTCGCAACTCGCCCCTCGCCCCTCGCAACTCTTTACAAACGCACATTGCCCCCGACCACGCCTGCCACGTTGTTCACGCTGCCGATCGTCGCCATCGTCTCTTTGACCACCTGATGCGCCAGGAAGAGATAGTAGGCCGGGTTCGTCATGCGCAGATCCGAGTAGCTCAGCACGCGCAGGCTGAGCGTCACCGAGGCGCGGATCGGGTTCAGGTTCACGTCGTAGGCTTCTTCCTCGATGCTGAAGCCGCTCAGTTGCACCGGCAGCACGCGCTTGACGCCCCATACAAAAAGGGTCAGCGGCGCCTGCGGCGCGGCGATCTCCAGCGTGCCCAGCGCAGCGAGCACCGTCTGCGCGATCACATAGACGCTCTTGGGATAGATCAGCATCTCCAGCGCCGAAAGCTGCGGATAGACGCCCATGCTTGTGGCGATGCCGTCGGCGCTCTCCAGCCCGTCGGTGGCATCAAACTCCGCCTGCAACGAGATCGTCTCTTGCGGCGCGCCTTCGAGCCGCGTGATCTCGGCGGCGTCGCCCTCGGCGCGGCCCATGCGTGCTTGCAGCTCGCGGCGCAGCGAGACCGGGTTGTATTGAAAGACGATCACGCTGGCCAGCGGGTTGAGCGGGTCGAGACCGATCAACGCCCCCTTGGCTTTGCGCGGTGCGCCGGGATAGTCACTCATGGCTTGCTCTGTGCTCCTGTTGCATCTGCATCGTCTTCTACCTATTCATCTGCCCCGGTTGACGAGGTACGGAGAAACCGAGTTTTTTCAAAAAACTCGGTTTCTGGCGGCAGGGTCACTTGCGCCCTTCATGTACTAAGGGCCGGGGCGCCGCGAGCGATCCGGACGCTCACCGGGTTCGCTGCACTCGCCTTCAAACAACTGCCCCGGCGGGATTGTGACGCCGGCAAAGAGCGCGCGATGGGCGACGGTGCAGGTGATAGGCTCCCCCACTACGGCGCGCAGCGTCTCTGGCGAAAGGCGCAGATCGGGCGGCGGCGGTGGCGGCGGGTTGAGATAGATCAAGGCGCGGCGCAGCGGTTGATAGATCGCCTCCAGCCGCTGCGTCTGCGTCAGCCGCTGTGCGCCGCGCCGGCCGGTGCGGAACTCGGCCACTTGCGCCTCGCTTTCGTCGCGTACACTCGCCGGGATCGCCTCGCCGGTGACATTCTGCTCGGCGAGTGGGTCGGGCTGGCCTGGCTGTGGCGCGCCGAGCGTGCTCTGCAGGTGCGAAAAAAGCTGGCGATTCGCCACTTCGCCGGTTGCGGTAGCGCCAAACAACTCGCCGCGCCCCACCACCGGATAGGTCGCGCCCAGCGCCGCGCGCACGTGCTCGCCCCCGCGCATCACCAGCAGGCCGCTCAAGTCGGCGCGCAACGCCTGCTGCAGATCGGCCTGCGCCTCCACGGCGCGTCGCTCGGCCAGGCGAATGTTGCCCTCAAAGCGCCCACCCGGCCGTCGCTGCGTCAAACCTTCCGGCGAGGTGAAACCTTCGATGTGGTCGATCGTGTAGCCGGCGCGAATGCGGGTGACGGCCAGCCGCAGCATCTCCTGATAGCGCTGCTCCCAGCCCGGCCGCGGCGTCACATCGGCGTATTCGAAGAAGAGCGGCACGATCACCGGCTGCGGGCGCGCGGGCGGCGTTGTGGGGCGGCTGGGCGTGCGCCGCGTGCAGCGGAACTCGATGCGCGGCGCGCTGCACGCGCACACGAAGCATTGAGACGTAGGTTCGCGGCGTCGCGGTTCGACCGTGACCGTGACGGCGCCGCCCGGTTGATCCTGCGTGCCGCCGCTCACCGACCCCTGTGCGCCGACCGTCACCGGGCCGACGTCGAACTCCAGCCGCAACTGCGCCTGCCCGCTGGCGCCCCCCGCCATGCTGGCCTGCCCCGTACCTTCCAGGTTGGCGCGAAAGCCAGGCACGCCCAGGTTGAACCGCAGCCGGGCATTGGGCGTCAACCCGCGCAGATCGCTCTCAAAGCTGCGCACCGCCTGGTCTGGCTGCTGCCCCGACCCCAGGTTGGTCAACAGACGTGCGGCTGCCGCGGCCGCGTCGTTGATGGCGTCGCCATAGTTGATCTCGCCGCGTGCGCCGCCGCTCACCCGCCCGCGACACGCGTTGATTTCGAGAAAGGCCTGCTGCGCAGTGATGTCGCCGCTCGTATCGCTGCGCGTTTCGGGAACCTGGCGGCAGCGCCCCGCCGTCACCACGCGTTCGACCTCCACGGTAGAGCCGTCAGGTTCGGTCGTGGTGCGCGAATCGACGAAGCGCGCGATCATCGCCTGCGCGCTCTGCTGCCGGACGGTAGCCTGCCCACCGCCGGCGACGGCCTGCGCCGCGGCGTCGGCCTCACGCTCCCAGCGGTCGCCAGCCATAGCCAGGTCGCCGGCGGAACAGCGCGCATCGCGCTGTTGCACGACATGCGCCAGTTCATGCGCCAGCAGTCGCCGTCCCTCGCGCGTGTGCGGGTCAAATTGTCGTGCGCCAAAGACCACGTGCTGTCCCACCGTGTAGGCGAGCGCGTTGACCCGTCGCGCCGACGCCGCGGCCTGCGCGCCTGTATGCACCTGCACCTGGCTAAAATCATGGCCGAAGTGATGCTCCATTGCCTCGCGCGTCGTGCGGTCGAGCGAGCGGCCCGGCGCTTGCAACACATGCTGCACCGCCGGCGTGACGCCGAGCGCGTCATTGGTCGCGTCGCCGGCGCCGTTGCCCTTGCGTTGCAGCCGCTTTCGCCGGCACGCCGCGCACTCTCCGCTCGGCCCGGTTTCGCG
>Ga0073899_10000364_pt1 | contig 41746 bp, 42 predicted proteins | sample KloWWTmetaKNB5Ph_FD_88975 | JGI IMG/M metagenome (GOLD analysis project Ga0073899, IMG submission 88975) | Active sludge microbial communities from Klosterneuburg, Austria, studying microevolution and ecology of nitrifiers - Klosterneuburg... | ecosystem: Engineered > WWTP > Aerobic digester >... | reverse complement strand
GTTGTAGAGGCGCACGATCGCTTCGGTGCGCGGCGTGCCGACCTCGAAGCGCACCGTCAGCATTGACAGGCCCGGTGTCGAGGCCGAATAGATGTGCTCCACTCCCGCGATCTCGGCGGCGATACGCTCGGCCGGCGTGGTGACGAGCGATTCGACCTCGCGCGCCGAAGCGCCCGCGTAGGGAATCATCACGTTCGCGAACGTGACGTTGATCTGCGGCTCCTCCTCGCGCGGCGTCACGAATACGGCAAAGAGCCCGAGCAGCAGGCCGGTGAGCGCCAGCAGCGGCGTGATTTCGGTGGTAAGGAAGGCACGCGCGATACGCCCCGCGAGCCCGAGCGGCGCCTCCCGCGTCGCGCTCATGGCGCCGTCTGCTTCTTGTAGGCAATGCCGGCGGCGATCGGGTCGGTCGCGACCCGCTCGCCATCGACGAGACCTGCGAGCACCGGGACGCTGCCGTCGGCGATCGGGCTGCCGACGCGCAGGTAGCGAAAGTCGATGCGGTCCTTGTCACCGGTCACGTAGACAGCAGTCACTTCGCCGCGCCGGACCAGAGCATTCGCCGGCACGAGCAACCGCGGCTCGGTGCCGCTGACGAAGGCGACCTTGACGAGAGTACCGGGGAAAGCCGCGTGCTCACCAGGCGGCAGCGTCACGAGCACCCGGAAGGTATGGGTGACGGGATCGGCGCTGGGCGGGATACGCAGTTCGGCCGCATCCACCGAGCTGCCATCCGGCAGGATCACGCGGGCACGGCGGTGCTTGCGCAGCGGCTCGACATGCCGCTGGGGAATCTCCGCGATGACACGCAGGTGCTCGAGCGACAGACCCGTCATGATGAGCCGGCCGACGGTCACTGCCTCGCCGACCCGCACATGTCGCGCGACCACAATGCCGGAGTACGGGGCACGGATCACCGTATAGCCGAGACCCTCGCGGGCTTCCGTGCGCGCGGCCTGCGCCGCTTCGGCGCGCGCGCGCGCCGAAGCGAGGTCGGCAGCGGCCTTGTCGAAGCGGGCCTTGGCGACCAGCTTGCGCTCGTACACATCCTTGATGCGGTCGAACTCGAGTTGCGCTTCGGCGAGGCGCGCGCGCGCCTCTGTCACGGCCGCGTCGGTCGCTTCGGTACGCGCGCGCTGCTCGCTGCCGGTGAAGCGCGCGATGACGGCACCCTTCTCGACATAGTCGCCGACATCGAACGGCAGCTCGACGACGCGCCCGCTCGTCTGCGCGGCGACTGTCGCCTGATTGACCGCCTCCACGACACCGTCGAAGGCAGTCTCGCGCGGCACTTGCGCCAGCTTCACGGCGACTACCTCGAGGCCCGCGCCGGCGCCCGCGGCTGCACCCACAACCGGGCCGTCACCGCCCGAGCAGGCGACGAGCGCCGCCGCAAGCGCGGCGACCCAGAAGCGCGCGAGCAGCGGCGGGCTGTGCAACTTCACGAGCTTCAGCGCCGATCGCCGGCCGCGCAGAACGCTGCGCCCGGCGCAACCCCCAGCTTGCGGAGAATCACCGCGAGCGGGCACAGACCGGTGAATGAAGCCTGCAACAGGTTTGCACCGACGAAGGCGGTGACCCAGAGCCAGTTCGGGCTGTGCAGCTGCGACAGGCCGAGCGAGAGGAGCACAAAAAGCCCCGCCATGCGAAAGACCCATTGATCGACGGTCGCGCCGTGAGTCGTGGTGGTATGCGTGGTCGTTGTCATGATTGCCTCCTCAGTCACGCTACGAATTAGCTGATTCTAATTTACCTATTTCTAATATACAATCCCCCGCCGCGGGGAACCGCTGTGGAGGGGATCATCATGCGCACCATAGTCGATCAGGCAATCCGGGCCGCGATTCTTCTCGGCCTGTTCGTTGCGGGGCCTGCTCTCGCGTCGGAACCCATCCTCGCGCCGCAAGACGGGCGGGGCGAGGCTTCCCGCGAACTGGCCGCCGCGCTGCAGAGCGAACTCGGGAATCGTCTGCAGGCTGCGCTGGCCGAAGATGGGCCCGTCGGTGCGATAGAAGTCTGCCGGACCGCCGCGCCGGGCATCGCGACTCGACTCAGTGAGCGCGCGGGCGCGCAGGTCGGACGCACGGCGCTGCGCGTGCGCAATCCCGTGAACGCACCGGGTCCCGGGGAGCGAGCGGTGCTCGAAGGCTTCGCGCAACGCTTCACCGTCGGGGAGGGCGGTCCGATTGAGGATTACCAGTCGCTCCCGGATGGTCGCGCGCGCTACATGCGGGCGATCGTGACGCAGCCGATGTGCCTCGCCTGCCATGGATCCGCGCTCGCAGCACCGGTGCGGCAAGCGCTCGCGGAGCACTATCCGGCCGACGAAGCTACAGGCTTCTCGACCGGCGACCTGCGCGGTGCGTTCGTCGTCGAGTGGCCTGCAGCTGAGGACAACGCGGCGCTGCCGACAAGCGAACTGGCCGACCTGCTGCGCGCGACGCTCGAGCATCCGGACATCATGGCGAGGCGTGCCGATGCCTCCGCCGCACGCTCGGAACTGGCGGCTGCCACAGCCCGCTACTTCGGTGCGGGCAGCGTCGGCGCCGAAGCGCAGCGCTTCGAAGGTGAACGGTTCGTCGGCCCGATGACTCCGGCTGCCTTCACCGATCCGCCCTTTGCCCGTGACGTCACGCGCTATGGTGCGACGTATGCGGTGCCGGTCGATCTCTTCGGTGTGATCGCGTCGAGTCGGGCGGCCGCGCGCGGTGCGGTGCAGGCGGCCAGGCTTGCGGAACGCGGAGAGCAGCTTGCACAGCTGCATGAAACGACAGGTGCGTACGCCCGACTGCAGGCGCTGCAGCGCCGCGCGACTGCCCTGGGCGCGCAGCGCGAGCGCGTCGCGACCACGATCGCCCGCGTACGTCGCGAAGTGGACTCCGGTCAACTGGCCACAGTGGACCTGCGACTCGCCGAGAGCGAACTCGCGCGCGTCGAGTCGGACGAACTGCGCCTGAAGGCCGCGACGGGCGAGGCGCTCGCGGCACTGCAGGCCGCGAGCGGAGTCGAGCACCTTCCCGCCGCGCAGCCCATCGTCGCACCTGAGTGGCCGGACGGGCAACTCGAAGGCGCCCTGCCCGCCGCGCTCGCTGATGTTCGCGCGGCCGTCGCGAAAGCAAATGCAGAGGAGGCCCATCGGACGCTTTGGCCTTCCTTTTCCGCGGTGGCGGACTACGCGCAATTCGACGGCGGCGACCAGAGCATCGAGGCCTGGGGTGCCGGGCTGAGGTTCAGCATCCCGCTCGATTCGGTCGCGCGCCGTCGTGCGTCAGCAGCGGACGCCCGAGCGCGGGCCGCGGAATCCGGGCGTGACGCCGCGCGTCGCCTGGTGGCCCGGCAATGGGCTTCGTTGCGCGCGTCGCACCTCGCCGCGCTGGGCGATATCGAGGCAGTGACCAAGGAGATTGCGTATCGCGAAGAAGTCGTCCGCACGCAGATGGAGCTCGCGCGCGTCGGGCTCGCGTCACTCGAGGATCTGCTGCGCCAGCAGCGCGACCTGCTCGACGCCGAGGCCCGACGTGCCGATGCGCGGGCGCTCGCTCGTGACATGGTCGGCGGTACAGCTGCTGCTCGGCAGCGAGCCCGCCGCGTACATCGCCGCGCTGGACAAATGAGCTTGCGAAGACAACTCGGCGATAGATGCCGAGGTTGCGGCTTTCAACCCCCGCGCTTCAGCCAGTGAAATGCGCGCAGGCGCGGCGGGTCGCATCCCCGCATCAGGCGGCCGCGCCGAGCGTCGAACGCGCCCACCGGGCGATTTCGCCGGTCGGCAACGCCCCGGACATGCGTCCGATCTCGCGCCCTCGCTGGAACAATGCCAAGGTCGGGATGCTGCGAATGCCGAAGCGCGCGCCGAGTTCAGGCTGCGCCTGCGTGTCGATCTTGCCGAGCCGCATCGCCGGCTCGAGCTCTGCGGCGGCCGCTTCGAAGTGAGGCGCCATCGTCTGGCACGGACCGCACCACGGAGCCCAGAAGTCGACGAGCAGCGGCAGGTCGCTGCGCACGGCATGCGTCTCGAAAGAAGCCGCATCCAGGATGAGCGGCTTCGCGGTGAACAGTACCCGGCCGCAGCGCCCGCAATTCGGCGCGTCAGCGAGCCGTTCCCGGGGTACGCGATTGATCACCGCGCAGTGCGGGCAGCCGATTTGCAGCGAAGCGCTCATGTTTGCGCTCCCACGGCCGCGCCGCCATGCACGATCGCGCCGGTGCCATCTCTCACCGTCACGTGCACATCGACGCCGTCGCGCACGCTCTGGGTCACGATGCAGAAGTTCTCGAACTGCTCGAGGATGCGTGGCAGTTGCTGATACCCGGCCGCCGGTTCGGCCAACAGCAGCTCCACCTGCGCACTGCCGATCCGCCAGCGTCCGTCGGCATTGCGCCGCGGCGTCGCGCTGATCTGCGCCTTCACCTTGCCCGGGGAGTTGCGAAACTTGCGCAGCGAGAACAGCAGGCTCGCCGCCATGCAGTTGGCGATCGCGGCGAGCAGCAGTCGCGAGGGGTTCGGACCCTGGTCGCCGCCGAGCGGCGCGGGCTCGTCGGTCAGCAGCGGCGCAAGCGCAGTGTCGTCGAAGACGACACGAAAGGTGTAGTCGCTCTCCTGTTCGAGGCTGACACGGATCGGGCTGTCGATACTCAACGGGGCTCTCCTTTCAGCGTGTACGCTCGATCCCGAGCAACTTCAGCACGTACTTCTCGTAGACCGGTTCGGTGTTGCCGGTCTTCATCTTCCTGAGGAAATATTTTTCGAAGGCGATCTTCGCGAGGTGCACCCATTTCCCCACGCGGGTCCAGCTGACATTGCGCGGCGGGATCTGTGGCAAGGCGACAAAGGCAGCGCCGCGATCGCCCATGTCGGCGAGGCAGATTGCATTCCAGGTGGCCTGCACCTCGCGCCGCTCGCCCGCGATATCGCCCTGGATGTTCCTGGCTACCGCCGTAACCATCGATTCGATCATGAAGCCGGTCTTTGGCGCACCGGTCGGGACAGGCGTCTGTTCGACCGGCGGGATCGCCACGCAGACACCGAGCGCGTAAATGTTGGGCCAGGCGGAATTGCGCTGATGCTTGTCGATCAGCACGAATCCGCGCGGGTTGCAAAGCCCCTCGACCTGGCGCACCGCGTCCACGCCCGCAAAGGCAGGCAGCACCATGGAATACCGGAACGGCAAGACATGGTTCCGCCGGATCTCGCCATCCTCGTTCATCTCGAGGACCTCCATCTCGCCCGCGCGGACCGCACCGATCTTCGCGTTGACGATCCACTGGATGTGCCGCTTGCGAAACTCCGACTCCATCAGGCCCTTCGAGTCGCCGACACCGCCGAGACCCATGTGGCCGACATATGGCTCCGGCGTGACATAGATGATCGGAACCCGGTCACGCAGCTTGCGCTTGCGCAGGTCGCGATCGACGATCATCGCGAACTCGTAGGCGGGGCCGAAGCAGCTCGCGCCGGCGGCGGCGCCGACGATGAGGGGGCCCGGGTCTTGCAGGAACTCCTGATAAGCGTCCCACGCGGCTGTGGCATGCGGCGTGGTGCAGATCGACTGCGTGAAGCCCCCGTCGGGGCCGAGGCCGGGAACGTCATCGAAGGCGAGCCGCGGACCCGTGGCGATGACGAGGTAATCGTAGTCGATGCTTCGCCCGTCGCGCAGCCAGACCCGATTGCGGCCCGGCTCCACCCGTTCCGCCCCGACAGGGTCGAAGGCGATCCGCTTCTTTTCCAGGCGGGTGGCAACCGGAATCTGGATCTGCTTCGCGGTGCGCCAACCCACCGCAACCCAGGGATTGGACGGCGTGAACGAAAAGAGATCACCCTCGCCTATGACCGTGATGGCAGGACCCGCTCCCAGCATGCCGCGCAATTCGTACGCGACGCTCATGCCGCCGATGCCGGCGCCCAGAATTACGACACGTACCATGCGCTGCCCTCCGAGGAATGCTGCAACGGCGGCCGGGCTGACGCGCCCATCCGCTTGCAATCATATTAGCGACAGCTTATATTAGAGTCAACTAATGCACACGCGTGCACATGGATGCCGAAACGAAACCGCCGACTTCCCGATCTCGAAGCGATGCAGGCACATGCCGGCGAGGCAGCGCAACTGCTGAAAGCACTTGCCAACGAGCGCCGGCTGCAGGTGCTGTGCCTGCTCGCGGGCGGAGAGCGTTCCGTAGGCGAGATCAACGAGCTTCTCGGACTCAGTCAATCGGCCTTGTCGCAGCATCTCGCGGTATTGCGCGATGAGCATCTCGTGCGCACCCGCCGGGAGGCGCAGACAATCCACTACTCGCTGATGCCGGGGCCGGCGGCGGCTGTCATCGAAACCCTCCACCGCTTTTACTGCAACGCGCGGGCCGACACCGGCCACGAAAGGGGAGCCGCGTGACGGGCGACGTGGAGACGATGGGCATCGCGCGCTGGGACACGCGCTTCGCCGTGCCCGAGTATGTCTTCGGCACCGAGCCCAACGACTTCCTCCTCTCGCAGCGCCACCGGTTGCAGCCGGGAACGCGCGCGCTTGCGCTCGCAGACGGCGAGGGCCGCAATGGCGTATGGCTCGCGCAGCAGGGGCTCGAGGTACTGTCTGTCGATGCTTCCCGGGTCGGGCTGGAGAAGGCCCGCAAGCTGGCAGCTTCGCGTGGGGTGCCGATCACGACGGAGCTGGCAGATCTCGGCAACTGGGAATGGGGCCGCGATGACTTCGATGTCGTGGTGGCCATCTTCATCCAGTTCGCCGGGCCGGGGATACGCGACGCGATGTTCGCGGGAATGCAGCGCGCCCTGAAGCCGGGTGGCCTGCTGATCCTGCAGGGCTATCGTCCCGCGCAGCTCGGCTACGGCACCGGCGGGCCGCCCGTGATCGGGAACCTGTACACGGCTGACCTGCTGCGCGCAGCGCTGGCCGACATGGAGATCCTGCTGCTGCGCGAGCACGACAGCGTCATCCGCGAAGGCCATGGGCACGATGGCATGTCCGCGCTGATCGATCTCGTGGCGCGGAAGCGCTGATCGGCGATGTCCCTGGGGTGCCCGGGGAGCGCGTAGCGCTTCCCGACACGGTCGAGCGTCGCGGCGTCGGGCGCTACGCTACGAGGGTGAATGCGTCGTCACCGGCTGCGGCGCCGCGGCAGAGTCGAACCGGCCCGAACCCATCTCGACCAATGTGCCTTCCCGGCGCAGCAGCCACAGGGCCTCCAGTCCCAGGCGATGCGCCATCGCCGGCCCGTCGCTCGGCCCGGCCACCAGCAGCGCCGTGGCCCAGGCGTCGGCATCCATGCATGTGCGTGCAAGCACGGTGATGGAAGCGACATCGTTGCGCACGGGCGCTGCCCGGCGGCCGTCCATGGTGTGCGCCAGGCGCGCGCCACCCACCAGCACGAAGCGGCGGTAGTCGCCCGAGGTGGCCACGGCCAGATCCTGCAGTTCGATCACGCCATGCACCGCGCGGCGCCCAGGTTCGGGGCTCTCCAGCGCCACGGCCCAGGGCTGCCCGTCGGCTTGACTGCCCAGAGCGCGCAGTTCGCCATCGAGTGCCGCCAGCGCGTGGCGGATGTCGTAGTGCTGCAGCACGGCCACCATGCAATCCACGGCGTGGCCCTTGGCAATACCGCACAGGTCGATCTGCAGGCCTGCACGCTTGCAGGCCCGGCCCGCATCCAGATCCAGTTCCAGGCTTTGGTGGGCGGGGCAGCGGGAGGTGTCGCCGGCTACGCGAATCGCTTGCGCATCGGGCTCATCACGAACCGCGCCAAAGCCCCAGGCATCGACCAGCGCTCCAACGGCAGGGTCGAAAGCCCCCGCGCTCAGGCGGCTGATTTCCAGCGCACGGTCAAGCACGTACAGCATCTCTGCAGGCAGATCGACCCAGCTGTCGACGGGTGCGCGGTTCAGGCGCATGAGGTCACTGCCGGGCTTCCAGGGGGACATCTGCGCATCCACCAGATCCACGGCCGCCTGCAAGGCGGCGCGCAATGGCTTGGGGTCTCGATCCGGCGCGACATCGCAATTGACGGACCAGCGTGTGCCCATGGTCGGGCCGTTCAGGTTCAGACGCATGTCGCTGGAAGGTCAGAAGAGATCTTCGGCATAGCGCCCCTTCGCCTTGAGTTGCTGCACGCTGAGGCGCAGTGTCCCCAGAATTCCGTCCAGCGCCTCGGCAACATCCCGGCCCATGGGGCGGCTGCCGCACACGCGCACGATGGCGCCGCGCTTGAGCAGATCGCGCAGGCGCGTGGCGTCGCGGCGCAGGGCGTCCTGGACGTAGCCGCCGCCCGGCACGCGCGAGAACTCGGTCTGCAGGCTGGCCAATCGCTGCTCCTCCAGCCAGCGCCGGATCTCGGGCTCGAAATAGAAGTCCAATGCCGGATCGCGCCCTCCGTAATAAAGATGCATGGGGATGCGCCTGTGGTTGCGCCGGATGAAGCCCGCCAGCGGGGCGACGCCCGTTCCTGCGCCGATGAGCACCACAGGCTGTTGCCCGCCTTGCAAAGCGAATCCGGGATTGCGCCGGATGAAGGCCTCGGCCGTACCCCCCGGTTGCAAGCCGTAGAGGTGCGTGGAACACAGGCCGCCTGGGAACAAGCGCACGCAGATTTCCAGGAATCCGTCCCGGGTGCCCGAGGCCAGCGAGTAATAGCGCGGCACGCCCATGCCCGGCGGGACGATGCCCACCAGATCACCCGCTGCAAAGCGCGCCAGCCCACGCCCGCGCAGGCGATCCCACCATCCCAAGTGCGGCCATTGAAAGCGCAGGATGACCGTGGGCCTGTCCGTCTGGCCAGGGTAGTCTTGTCGCGAAATCAGCGTGAGCGTGGTGCTCGGCGGCACGCGCGGCACGTAGTTCAGCACCAGGGGTTCATTCAGCGCCAGCGCCAAGGCCTCGCCCCAGAGAGCGAACTGCTGGCCTGACTGCTGGTGAATGCGTTCGAGCGGCAGCAGCGTCGGCCAGCCTCGTGCGCGCAGGGCCTGCTCCACCGCCTGGGCAAAGGCACAAAAGGCAGGAAACTGCCGGTCGCCGAAGCCGAGTACCGCCACGGGCGCGACGCCGCGGGGAAGGCGCGCGATGCGTTCCAGCGCCTGACGGGCATGGGTGGGAGCTTGCCCCTCGCCATAGGTGGCGGCGAGCACGAAGACTTGCCGCGTTGCCGGAGCTGTCTGAAAATTCTCGAGGCTGCTCGTATGCACGCGATGGCCGCATTGGGCGAGCGCATCGTGCAGCGCCTGGGCGAAACCCCAGGTGCTGCCATCTTCGCTGGCGACGAAAACCAGCACGTCGGCCTGTGCCAGAGCACTGTTGCCCGCGATGCGAACCGCCTGGCGGCGCGCCCGCCACCAGATGAGCAAGCCCGACAGCCACAACAGCACGATGCAGGCTCCCACGAGCCCCAGCACCATGGCCCAGGGCCAGGCGCTTTCACCCGTATGCAGTACCAGGGCCCAGTCGTACACGCGCTGGGCAGTCGTGGAATCCTGCCAGGCGAGGGTCTTGCCGCTGTAGCGGTCGATCCAGCCCTGGCCCTGTCTGGTTGTCACTTTCCAGATATCTTCCGGGTCTGCGGCGCTCGGGAAATTCAGTTTGTGCAAGTCCCGCGCGCTGAGACCCTGCAACACCGGCAATTGCGCGCCGGGCAGCGCGGCCTGGCTGCCCGCCACGGACACGACGTCCGGTTCAGGTCCGGCGTCAAGCTCCAGCAGTTCAAGCGTTGTCGCGCTCATGCACAGTGCCGTCAGCGAGGACAGCAACAGCACGACGAGCACCACCCTGCCCACGAGCACATGCAGGCGCTGCGCCAGCGAGCCACGCACCGGACCGGCCAGGTGGCGCCATCCGCCCATGCGTCGCAGCAGCAGCACGAGGCCGGAGAACGAAATCAGCGCCATGGCCAATGCAATGGCTGCTGCGCCCCAGCGGCCAGCATCGCCCAGCAGCAGCGAGCGGTGCAGGTTCTTCACCCAGCGCGGCAGTTGAGAGGGGCGGTAGTTGGCGAGAACCCGGCCGTCATCCGGATCCACATAAGTGGCTTGCGCCTGCTCGCCATCAAAGCCATAAGCGACGAAGGCCCCCGAGGGCAGGCGGCGGATTTCCTCCACGCCCGGCATGGCACGCTGCACCCTCTCGGCCAGCGTGGCCACGGACAGATCAAGCGGAACCGAACTGGCGTGCCGTGCCTGTACCACCGGATCGATGGACAGGAGGACACCGGTAATGCCCGACACCAGCGCAATGCAACCAGCCACCAGACCCAGCCAGCGGTGGATGGCTTTCCAGCCCATGTGTGCTACTTACTTCAGTTGGTAGGTCAGAGACTGGACGTACTGCTTGCCAGCCTGGGGCTTGCCGACGTTCTGCGTCGTCAAAGGCACGCGAATGTCCGACGGGCTGTCTCGCATGTCTTCTGCCGCGGCGTCGATGCGAATTTCGTAGCCCGCATCGATCAGCGCGTCGGCCAGATCGGCGGTCACCTTGAGCGTGCGCCCCGCGCCCACGCTAGCGCCCGTCACGCCAGCGAGGCGCCTGGCGTCGCCGACGGACAGTCGATTCCAGTCGGCCAGGTGTTTGTAGAACTTGGCCTTGCCCCCCGCTACCCAGAGCGTACGGGCATAGGCGCCCTTGGAGTCGGTCAGGTAAACGGCGAGATAGGCACCATCGCCGCCGTAGTTCTTGAGCTGGGTCGTCAGGGTGAGCTGCCGGCTGTGGGCCAGTGAGGGCAAGGCGAGCGCGCATGCAGCAGCCACGGTGGTAGCCAAGAAGGGTTTGGACATGGGTTTGGACATGGGTCTTCTTCCGTCGCACTAATTGGGTTGGTCACGTTCCCGGTTGCGGTGATGATCCTTGTACTTGATTCTCACCACCTTCAGGGTCTGCGGGTCGATCTTGGCCTTGAAGGCACGGCCCTGCGCATCCTTGCCGTGGATTTCGTAGCAGCCGTCATCGATCTTGAGCCGCTGCACTTCCCAGCCCTGGTCTGCGGCCATTTGATGCACGGCTTCACGCGATTGCCACTGCTCCACCGGCACCTCGCAGTCGTCAGAGGCCGAAGCAGGCCAGGCTGCCAGGCTCAGAGCCAGGGACAGGGCCAGCAGTCCGCGGCGCAGGAATGGGCAGGGATTCATGCAAGTGCTCCTGTGGGGGTGCGGCGCGGTTCGCGGCTGAACGTCATGCATGCTGCCACAGGTGGGGGCGGCGCCGTTCAATGCAATAGCAAGCATGAATAAACCGCGGCTGAATCGGACTCGTTCCCAGTTGCAACTCGCCTTTACATCGCGAGGCGGGGCGCCCAAGCGCGCTTGAGCAACTGTAGCATCACGAAAAGTACAAATGCTGCGGCGAGGCCAAGTGCCAGGCCTTCAAACTCCAGCGCACCGAGCCCGAGGAACGTGCGCGCAGCGGGCCAGGCAAGCAGCACCGTCAATATACCCACCACCAGCGCGAGCCCCCACCAGAGCGGCGTGTTCGGCTCGCCCAGGGTCTCACGCAGCGAAGCGCGGAAGCTGCGGTTCACGAACACGAGCGCGAGATTCATGCCCGCGAGCGCCACAAAGGCCACGCTTCGCACATCCTCTTGCGGCAAGCCCTTGCGGGTGGCGAACAGATAAACGGCCGTAACGATCAGCAGGGCGAGCGTTCCCTGGAGAATGCTCCAGCTCGCGAGCGCCCTGGAAAAGAGCGGGTTCGCGGGATGACGCGGAGGACGCTGCATCACATTCTGCTCTGCGCGCTGCGCTTCGAGGACGATCGAGCAGGCCGGGTCGATGATCAGTTCGAGAAAGGCGATGAGGAGCGGCGTCAGGATGAGCGGCCCGCCGAGCAGGACCGGCAGCAACGCGAGCCCCGCGATGGGCAGGTGGATCGCGAGGATATACCCCATCGCCTTGCGCAGATTGTCGTAGATGCGCCTTCCCAGGCGGATGGCCTCGACGATGGACCCGAAGTCGTCGTCGAGCAACACGATGGACGACGCCTCACGCGCCACGTCTGTGCCACGCCCTCCCATGGCGATGCCGATATGTGCTGCCTTGAGCGCCGGAGCATCATTGACGCCGTCGCCGGTCATGGCGACGATCTCGTCACTGGCCTTCAACGCTTCGACGATGCGCAGCTTCTGCCGGGGCGTGATGCGCGCAAAAACGGTGACGTGACGCGCCCGCTGCGAAAGAGCGCCGTCGTCGAGCTGATCGAGTTCCTGGCCGGTCAGCACATCGCCATCCGCGATACCGGCCTCCCGGGCGATCGCGCGCGCCGTCTCAGGGTAATCGCCCGTGATCATCACGACGCGAATGCCGGCGGAGCGGCAATCACGCACGGCTTCAGGCACCGACTCGCGCAGTGGATCCGCAAGCCCCAGCAGGCCCGCGAACTCGAACGACAGGCCGAGAGGACTGTCTGGAAGGCTGCCGCGCGCATGCTGCCCGCGCGCCACGGCCAGTACCCGAATGCCCTGCCGCGCCAGCGTGTCGACTGATGCGATCAACTCCGCATGTTGCGCGGCATTCATCCGGCAGAGGCGCGCAATGGCCTCGGGCGCGCCCTTGGTGGCCGCGAGGTAGTCCGCCTCACCTGGCAAGTCCCAGACATTGGTGACGGCGAGCAATTCCCGCCGGAGGGGATATTCACGCACGCGCGATCCTGTCGCGGCCAGGCCTGTCTGCGCTTGCGCAGCCAGTTCAAACAACGCCCGATCCATCGGATCAAGCGCTTCGGGCTCGCTCGCCGCCACAGCGGTCCGGAGCAACTCGCTCAATTTCCCCGATCCCGCAATCTCCGAGGCCGCATCCCCGGTTCGCCACTGCTCCGCGCCGCGCTGCAGATGCACGACCGACATGGTATTGCGCGTGAGCGTTCCGGTCTTGTCCGTGCAAAGCACGGTGGCGGCTCCAAGCGCCTCGATGGTTGCGGCGCGTCGCGTCAGCACACGCGACTGAGACAGGCGCCACGCACCCATGACCATGAACACGGTCAGTACAAGGGGAAACTCTTCCGGCAACATCGCCATGCCGAGCGCGATGCCGCCGAGTACGGCTTGCAGCCATTCCCCGCGCAGAAACCCGTAGAGCAGCACGAACAGGGTGCTCAGGATGATGCCGGCCGTCGCGAAGATCACCACGAGCCGGCGAGTCTGCTGCTGCAGTCGCGACGGCCCGGACTCGATGGCGTCCAGGCTGCTGCCGATCTGGCCGATCTCGCTTCGTATTCCGGTCGCGGTGACGACCGCATGCCCTGTGCCGCCCAGAACCAGAGTACCGGAGTAGAGCTGCGACAGGTGATCGCCGCGTGGCTCGACTACCGCAGATGCTGGCCGCTTCTGCACTGGCACGGATTCGCCCGTGAGCAGCGATTCGTCGACGCGAAGGTCTTCGCCTGCAAGCAGCACCGCATCGGCCGGCACGCGGTCGCCTTCCGTGACGATCAGCAGATCTCCCCGAACAACTTCCCGGCCGGGAATTCTCTGGCGTTGGTCGTCGCGAATGACGAGAGCACGTGGGCTTGTCAGATCCCGCAAGGCCTCGAGCACTCGCTCGCTGCGACTCCTCTGGATGAGGGCGATGGAAACCGAAAGCGTCGCGAAGGCAAACAGCAGCAGCGCCTCACCGAGATCGCCGATGATGGCATAGAGCACGGCTGCGCCCAGCAGCAGTCCGAACATGGGCTCGCGCACCACCTCGAGAAAAATCGCCAACGGCGAATGCCGCTCGCTCGAGGGCAGGTCGTTGTAGCCCTCCCGAGCGAGGCGCGCAGCGGCTTCAGACGCGGACAGCATGCCGGGTCATCGGGCGATATCGAGCACCGCCGCTCCCTCGACCCGGCCTGCCCGCAGTCGATTCAGCGCCACGTTCGCCTGCTCGAGCGCAAACGGTTCCACTTTGACATCCAGCTTCACGTTGGCGGCAATCTTCACGAACTGCGCGCCATCTGCCCTGGTCAGGTTCGCCACCGACTGGATCGTCCTTTCACCCCACAGCAAGTGGTATGGAAAAGATGGTATGTCACTCATGTGGATACCCGCGCACACGACCTTGCCACCCTTTTTCGTCGCGGCCAGCGCAGCGGGCACGAGCGCGCCGGCCGGTGCGAAGATGATGGCTGCATCGAGCGCTCCCGGAGGCGCCTCATCGGATCCGCCCGCCCAGACAACGCCGAGTTGTCTCGCGAAATCCTGCGCGGCGCGGTCGGCAGGACGGGTGAAGGCAAACACCTGCCGTCCCTGCGCACGGCAGATCTGCGCAATCAGGTGGGCCGCCGCACCGAATCCATAGAGTCCGAGACTTCGGGCATCCCCGGCAGCGGTCAAGGCGCGATAACCGATGAGCCCTGCGCACAAGAGAGGAGCGGCCTCGACGTTGGAATACTGTTCGGGGATCGGCAGGCAGTAGTCCGCTTCGGCCACCACGAACTGCGCATAACCGCCATCGAGAGAGTATCCGGTGAAACGGGCCCGGTCGCAGAGGTTTTCACGGGCCGTTGCACAGTACTCGCAATAGCCGCAGGTCGAGGCAAGCCAGGGCACGCCCACGCGCGCGCCCACGGCAAATCCGCGCGCCTCCCGTCCGCACTCCACGACACGTCCCACGATTTCGTGGCCGGGCACGATGGGAAAGTGAATGTCCGGCAACTCTCCATCGATCAGATGCAGGTCCGTGCGACAGACGCCGCAGGCCAGGACCTCGATCAGGAGCTGTCGAGGCTCCGGCTCGGGCATCGCCATCTCGACTGCAGCCAGGGCTTCACCGGGCCGTTGCAGGCACATCGCTTTCATTTGTCGCGACTATTGTGGACCAATTTTCGCATCTGCAGGTTGTGCGTCACGATAGTCGCTTTCGCAAGCGGTAGAAGGCTGCCACGCTGAAAAGCACGATTAGGAGTCCGAAGCCGAGCACGGCGCCGGTGCGTTGCTCGATGAAGCCGGCCCCCAGGCTCACCAAGGCTGCGGCGAACAGCAGTTCCGCGAGCGACAATGCCAGCAAATACTTGGGGAAGCTGTAGCGCACGAGTCCGAGCACATAGCCGGGAATCTCGGAAGGGAGCGCAAACTGCAGCAGCAGCACCAGACCGAAAGGGCTGCCTGGCCCCAGGTGATTCTCGAGACGGCGAAAAGCATTCTCGGCGATCAACCACTTGACGACGGTTCGGCCGACATAACGGCCGATCGCATAGGAGCACGCGCCTCCCAACAGCCACCCGATCCAGAGCAGCGCAGCGGTGGCGACTGAACCCCATGTGAAAACCGCGACCGGCAGGATCACCGCGACCGACATGAACGCCAGCATCGCGGAGAACGCAGCCAGCAAGACAAACAGCAGCACCCCGGAAATCGGGTGCCCGGCAATGAGTTCCTCACTGGCCGCGAGCACCTCGAGCAGGGCGCCGTGCAAAGCCTTCGACGAAGCGAGCGCCGCCAAGGCAAGCGTCAGCACCCCAAGCACCGCGGCGCGGCGCCAGACGACGCGATGTTGAGCCGGTAGCGTAGCCCTTCTAATGACGATTGCGCGGCCCATCCGCAGGCGCCCGTTCATTGCCCGGGCGTGCGCCAGTTGCAATCGCCTTTCGGCCGTCCTGGAAAGTCATTCAGCACGCCGCTCTGACCGGCCTTTCCCGACCGGCCGGCTTGCGCTATAAACCATACTGTACCGCAGATCGGAGCATGAAATGCCGGCTGCATTGTCGGCGGAGTTTCTTCGCAACGTACTCGTCTCGGCCCCTGATGCAACAATCATCTTCGGCCGGGACGGAACAGTAGTGTTTGCGAATCATCAAGCCACATTGCTCTTCGGATACTCCCGGGGCGAGTTTTCGAGGCTCACCGTCGAAGCGCTGCTGCCCGGGCGATTCCGCGAACAGCATGTCGCACACCGCGACCGCTACGTGACAGGTCCGTGGCTGCAGCCGATGGGCGCAGGCCTCGAACTGTTTGCGCGGAGCAAGGACGGTCGCGAGATTCCCGTCGAGATCAGCCTGAGCCCGGTCGAAGAGAACGGCACAACATTCGTAACGACCGCGATCCGCGACATCACGGATCGCAAGCGCACCGAGCAGGACCTCAAGGCTGCCCAAGTCGCCGCGGACGACGCCAACCAGGCCAAGACGCACTTCATTACCGTCGTGAGCCACGACCTGCGCCAGCCGGTCGAAACAATCTCGATCCTGAACGCCGCATTGCGCAGGCTCGTCACCGGCACCGATGCACTGGAGGCGATCGAGCATCAAAGTCAGGCGACCTGCACGATGTCGCACCTGCTCGATGCGCTGCTCGACATCAGCAATCCCGAATCCCGCGCTTTCAAGCCTGAATGCATCGACTTCAAGATGGTGTCGTTGCTCGAGGAACTGCGGGCAGAGTTCACCGACATCGCGCGCGAGAAGGGGATCGGACTGATCATGACGCCCTGCGGCGCAACGGTCCACTCAGACCCTGCGCTCGTCGGTCAGGCGTTGCGCAACCTGCTCTCGAATGCGATCAAGTATACGCAGCGTGGGTCCGTGGAGGTGCGCGCCCGCCAGGTAGATGACAGAGTCAGGATCGATATCGCCGATACCGGCATCGGCATCGCGCCGGGCGATCTCTCACGCATCTACGACCCGTTTTTCCAGATAGGCGGCGCGGCCAGGGGCCCTCACAGCGGCTACGGGTTGGGCCTGAGTATTGTGCAACGAATCGTGCGGCTTCTCGGAGCGGAACTGCAGGTGCAGTCGCAACCTGGCAAGGGCTCGACATTCTCGCTGGTGCTTCCCGCAGCCATGGCCGCACCCGTCCCCACGGCGTTGCCGCGCCAACGCGCTCGCGTCGGCGTGGCGGACAGGATGGCAGAGCACCACATCCTTCTGGTCGAAGACGATGCAGGCGTGCGCCACGCGATGCAGATGTTTCTGAAGGTGGCCGGCTATCGGGTGACGCCCTCTGCATCGCTTGCCGAAGCGCTTGATCGCGCGCGCACCGCGAATGACGTCGACCTGCTGATTGCCGACTACCACCTGGATGATGGTCACACGGGCATCGAGGTGATCGGCGCGGTTCGTGCGGCCCTCGACGTCAACCTGAAATCGATTCTCATGACCGGGGATGCCGCGACCGCGCGCGAACTCGGCGCCGATGCGAACCTGCGCCTCGCCGGCAAACCTGTCGATTCCGACGAATTCGTGCGCGTGATCGACGAGTTCCTCCGCTCCGACGCCGATCGCAAGACAGGCTGAGCAACGACTCATGGGGGATTCGCTACCGGGACCTGGACGTAGAGCCGCCGGAAGAGCAGATGGAGGGCTGCTGGAGCCGGGCGGTCTCCGCAGTCGCTGCCGTCGAGCGCGGTGCCGGCGCGTGGCGCGAGCGATTCCCTCCCCCCTCATCCTGCGCGACTACCACCGTGCGCCAGTCTGGACGAAGCAGCTGCGTCTGCGCCAGTAGCGTGAGAACCGCCTTCGGCGCGAACTCGCACCACTCCACGCCGAAGCCGATGGCGTTGCGGCGCACGACCCGGCCGGAAAGCCTTCGCGACCCCATGGAAGCTCGACCCTGCGATCCCGTATCGATCTCGACGCGCGTCAGTAACGGAAGGCTGAGCCCGGTCTCAACGAAGGTGCCGCTGATGCTCAGGTCCCTTATAAAGCCGGAGCCGATGGATCCGGGACGCCCCCGGAGCTTCACCCTGATGGCTGCCTGGACCCTCTGCCCCCAACGATGCTCCATCACTCCTCCGGTGCAAACATCCCCTGCTTCGCTGCCGAGCTACTCCTGTCGATCCGTCAGCGATCGAGGGCAACCGGTACCTGACCTCGCATCAGCAAGTCATCGATTTCCGCTTCTGCCGCGAGCCAGTCCTCCTGCTCGTGGCCCGACGCGAAGCCGCGGCACTCCGCCAGGTAGTAGGCTGCCTCGGCAATCATGGCGCACCGCTTTTCCGGTTCAAGAAAGGCCGCAGTTGCGCGCTGGATTGTGACTGGTTCGCGCACCGCCTCCGCTGTCGAATTTGCACCGATCGCCCCCAACGATTGCACTGACGCCCGGCTTGATGGTGCGGACTTCCGTGCGCTCTGCTGTGTCTGAATGGTCATGTGATTTCTCCAGATGACTGCTATTGCACCTTGATCTCGGTTGCCTTCTTCTGCTCTGTGCCGGTTTTCGGTATTCGCACCGTAAGTACACCGTCCCTGGATTCGGCCTTGATGGACGTACTGTCCACATTGATCGGCAATGAAAAGCTGCGGGTGAACTTGCCGTAGAAGCTCTCCACTCGGTGCAGCTTCTCGCCCTTCTCCTCTTTTTTCTGCTTCCGCTCCCCGCTGACCGTGATCATGCCGTCATCGAAGGTGACCCGTACGTCTTCCTTCTTCACGGCAGGCAGGTCCGCCCGGATCAGATACTCGCCATCGGTCTCGCTGATATCTACGGACGGCGACCATTCGAGGCGCGAATCGCCGTTCGTATCGAGCTGGCGCTGCCAGCGGTCGAAGAGACTCGGCATGCGGCCGAAGTAGTCCTCCATGGAGCGGAATGGTTCCCAACGAATGATGCTCATGACGACGCCTCCATCGCTGCGTGATTGAATTGATGCGAATAAATTAAGCGGCGGCGGCGCTCGAGGGCACCCGGCTCATTGCGTAGGTGCTATGTGAAAGTACGTAGGCTGACGGGCTGACAGCCCATCACTCTCACACCGCGCCCCACCACTCGACGAACTCTGCGAACTGGATGGCGTTGTCGTGGTCTGTGTCGATCTCCAGGAACCCGATGCGGCACTCCTCTTGAGACATGCCCGCATCGAGTGCGCCGAGAAACTGCACGAACTCGTCGAACTCCATCAGGCCGTCACGGTTGCGGTCGAAGTGCCGGAAGTCTTCGCGTAACCTCGCCCCATTCATGTCTTCCGGCTGTTCCGGGCTGCTCTTCGCTGGCATCGCTTTCTCCGTCTTCGTGATCCAGCCTGACATTGTACGCCGCGCGAACTGGTTCATCGCTCAAGGGGACCCGGGGGGTGAGAAACGCGCTGAATGCCTGCAACGGCAGGCACGCTCGAAATGTATCCACGTGGCACACTCCAAAAGCATTTGTTACCAAGCATGTCATGCGCATCTTCATATGAAGGCGAAGGATATCCGCTGCGTGTACCGTACGGTGACGGGGCGCAATCCTTTGCAGCTGGGCTTTCCGTTTGCGCTGTGGACGCGTTCGATGATTGCGCGGCTGATCTTCGAACGCTCGGAGGTTCGGCTGAGCCTGGTGTCGGCAGGACGGTTGCTGGCACAGCTGGGGCTGACGTGTCAGAAGCCCTTGTGGCGGGCTTATCCGCAAGACGGCTCGCGGGTCGAGCAGTGGCTCAAGCGCGAGTACCCGCGGATTCGGGCGGCGGCGAAGCGAGAAAAGGCGGAGATCCACTTCGAGGACGAGTCCGGGGTGCGCTCGGATGTTCACAGCGGCAAGACCTGGGTGGTCAAAGGTGAGACGCCCGTGGTACGCGTGACGGGGCAGCGCTTTTCCCTGAACATGATCTCGGCGATCAGTCCCCGAGGGGCACTGCGATTCATGGTGGTCAAGGGAGGCGTAGGCGCGAATGTGTTCATCGGTTTTCTCAAGCGTCTGATGCACGGGCAGCGCCGCTTGGTGTACCTGATCGTCGATGGTCATCCTTCACACCGAGCCAAGGTGGTGAAGGCTTACCTGCAAGGTCTGGAGGGTCGATTGAAGCTGTTCTTCCTGCCGCCCTACTCTCTGGAACTCAACCCCGACGAGCTGGTTTGGAACGATGTGAAGAACAATGTTGTCGGCCGCTCCAAGCTCGATGGTCCGAAAGACCTCCATCGCGCCGTAGTTGGCCGGTTGCGCTTCCTGCAGAAGCGTCCCGATCGGGTTCGCAGCTTCTTCCACGCTCCCGAAACTCGTTATGCTGCTACGCGACTGCAGATACTTGCGTACTGATTAGTAATGGCTTGTCGTGCGGTGCGATAGCCCCGCCCGCCGCGGGTAGTGCTTTCAAACGCAGACGGCGGCGCGCGCAACCACCTGCGATCCATGCAGCGACGCCCCACACTGATCACCGCGTTCTGGCAGCGAGCCGATTTACCTCTTTGAATCTGTCAAGTATCAATGCAAGGCTCAATAGCAGGGCGCGAACCTCCCGTATCGCTGACGCCGCTGCCCGGATCGCAGGACAACCTACATCACCGGAAGCAATCGCGCGATCAGTTTGAGCACGCATGCGCTGAGGCCTTGTGCGTGGCGACGAGCCTGGCTTGACGCTCCACCACCGTCCGCGAGCGCAGAACAGCGTAAGTAGTTGTGCGGAGCGGCTACGCGAAGTTACGAATCGTGACGCCAGAGTTGGTGGGACACGATGGCAGCGGGACAGATCACCGTCCCGCCGCTGCCTCGCCGGAGAATCCGACATGCCTGCCATTCGCCGAATCCTCGTCGCGATCAAGGATCCACAGGCAAAGTCCCTGCCCTCTGTGGCAAAGGCCGGTCAACTCGCTCGCGCGCTCGGTGCGCAGATCGAGTTGTTTCATGCTCTCAACGTTCCTTTGTACGTCGATACCTCAGGCGGGGACAGCGTGCGTAACCGAACGAAAGTGCAGAAGGCGCACTGCCTGAATCAACTGGAGCAGCTCGCGGCGCAACTGCGCAGGCGCGGTGTCGAGGCCGCGATCGCCGCGGAATGGGACTTTCCGGCGCACGAGGCCATTGTCCGGCGCGCCACTCGCGCCGGCGCGGATCTGATCATTGCCGAATGCCGCGCCAGGCACGGCGCCGCAACCTGGCTGCTGCGCCTGACGGACTGGGAGCTGCTGCGGCACAGCCCCGTCCCGGTTCTGCTGGTGAAGACTGCGCGCCCCTACCGGCGGCCTGTCGTGCTTGCCGCCATCGATCCTGGCCACGCCCATGCCAAGTCCACGAAGCTGGACGACGAAATCCTGGGCATGGGTACAACCATTGAGGAGGCAATGCGGGGCAATCTGCATGTCGTGCATGCCTACCTGCCCACGACTATCCCGGCGTCACGCTATCAGACGATCACGCCCGACATCACCACCCGCTGGTTGGCCGAGGTGAAAAAAACTGCGGCCGAGCGCTTCAATCACGCTTTGCGCAAGACGAACGTTCCGCGTACACAACGTCATCTCATGGCGGCCCCCTCCCAGACAGCGATCGAAGCCGTCGCTCGCAAGACGCGCAGCGCGATCGTAGTCATGGGAGCCGTCTCCCGGTCCGGTCTCGGAAGGATTTTCATCGGCGACACGGCCGAGCGGGTGCTCGACAAACTGTCCTGCGACGTGCTGGTCGTGAGACCGCCGCAATTCGCGACTCGTGTGCCGCGCGCAACTCGAGGAGTGCATCTCGTGGTCCCTCCGCCCGCGTGGCCCTTCTGACGTCGCCCACCGCTCATCGAGGTATGTTCCATGGATATCGGAAGCATTTGTCAGAAAAGCGTCGTCACGGTCAATGAGTCCGACGAGCTCACGACAGCCGCCCAGCTCATGCGCGAGCAGCACATCGGCTACCTCGTGGACGAACTGCAGGACGTTTCCGGCTCGATTCGCAACCCGCAGCGAATCGCAGTCGCCCTCAGACCTTGATCTTCGCCCCAAGGGCGCATTTCTGCCCGACAGCCAGGGCGAAATGCGTAACATTGAGTGAGCTGCCCATGGAGACGAATTAAAGGAAGTGCCCCCGGTGGACGCGACCAACCAGCCCCCCACAATGACTACCCGACAGGTGCATGAGCGCATGTTGCATATCGCGCGATTCGCAACCATGGGTGAAATAGCCGCGGGTATTGCCCACGAAATCAACCAGCCGCTCGCATCGATCACCAACTACGCTCGCGCTTGCGAACACTTTCTGGAGGCTGAAGAACCAGACCTCGAGGAAGCGCTTGTCACCCTGCGCGAGATCGGCGCTGAGGCTCTGCGCGCCGGCGATATCATCCGTCGCGTTCGGCGACTGGTGGGAAGGCAGCGCACCGAGCGGGCTGTCGTCGACGTCAATACACTGATCGAGGAATTGCATGTGCTGGTGATGGCTGACGCGCGCCTTCACGATGCACACGTCCGCCTCGAACTTGCCGCCGGTTTGCCGCCGGTAGAACTCGATAGCATCCAGATTCAGCTTCTGCTTCTGAACCTGCTGCGCAATGCATTTGAGGCTCTCGCGGAGACGCCGCCGGGCTCACGAGAAGTCGTGATTCGCACGACGCCTGTTTCTGATGGTGACATTGAAGTAAGCGTAACTGACACTGGCTCGGGGGTGCTCCCTGCCATTGCTGACACGATGTTCGATCCGTTCAGTACTAGCAAAGAGTACGGAACGGGACTGGGCCTGGCCGTCAGTCGCAGCATTGCCCAGGCGCACGGCGGCTCGATCGGCTATCGCCCGGAGCAGTCTGCCGGCGCCTGCTTCTGGCTCAGGATACCGGTGGTAACGGCCGTCAGACCATGAAGGAGCGCCATCCCATCGTCTACATTGTTGACGACGATAGCGGAGCGCGTGTGAGTTTGCGAAGCCTGCTCAAGTCCGTCGGTATTACGGCGACTGCATATCCGTCGGCGCGAGACTTTCTCGCGACGTACCAGACCTCGGATCCCGGCTGCCTGCTGCTCGACGTTCGTATGCCGGGCATGAGCGGGCTCGAGTTGCAGATGGAACTCAATTTGCGGGGAGCCACAATCCCCGTTGTCTTTCTCACCGGCCATGGTGATGTGCCGATGGCGGTTGAAGCCATGCAGCACGGCGCATTCGATTTCCTGCAAAAACCCTACCGCGAGCAGGCCCTGCTCGACTGCGTGCAGCGCGCCATGGCCAAAGACCGGGTGAATCGCGAGGCGCTCGAGGAGCATGAGTTCATCCGCGCGAACTTGAATTCGCTGACAGCACGCGAACGCGAAGTTCTCGACCTCATGATCTTGGGCAAATCAAACAAGACCATGGCTGCGGAGTTGAGCCTGAGTCAGCGCACGGTGGAGATCCATCGTGCCAATGTGATGGAGAAGATGGCTGCCGATTCTGTCGCGCAGTTGGTGCGCATGGTCATCGAAGTTGAAAAGTCTGGACCATGACCCGAATCGGGATTAAGAAAGGCATAATTTCGCCCGACGAGCTGCGACGCATCGACGCCTGGTGGCGCGCAGCGAATTACCTGTCGGTCGGCCAGATCTATCTGCTCGACAATCCGCTGCTGCGAGAGCCGCTCGAGCCCCGACATGTGAAGCCGCGGCTGCTCGGCCACTGGGGTACCACCCCGGGGCTCAATTTCATCTACGCACATCTCAACCGGGTCATCAACCGGCATGACCTCGACATGATCTACATCGCCGGGCCCGGCCACGGAGGCCCGGCGCTCGTGGCGAACACCTGGCTCGAGGGCAGCTACTCCGATCTCTACCCCAACCTGCCACGCAACACCGAAGGCATGCAGCAGCTGTTCCGGCAATTCTCGTTTCCCGGTGGCGTGGGCAGCCACGCGACCCCCGAGACGCCGGGTTCCATCCACGAAGGTGGCGAACTCGGCTACTCGCTGTCGCACGCCTACGGCGCCGCCTTCGACAACCCAGACCTCATCGTCTGTTGCGTCGTCGGAGATGGCGAGGCCGAGACCGGCCCGCTCGCCGCCGCCTGGCACTCGAACAAGTTCCTCAACCCCGTCACCGACGGCGCGGTGCTGCCGATCCTGCATCTGAACGGTTACAAGATTGCCAATCCCGCGTTGCTCGCCCGCATCCCGCGCGAGGAGTTGGAGAGCCTGTTCACCGGCTACGGCTATCGGCCATACATCGTCGAGGGCGCCGAGCCCGAAGTCGTGCATCAGCAGATGGCGGCGACGCTCGATGCCGTGATCGCCGAGATCCGGACGATCCAGCTGCAGGCGCGCGCGCAAGGGCGTGCCATGCGCGCCCGCTGGCCGATGATCATTCTCGTGACGCCCAAGGGCTGGACCGGTCCGAAGGAAGTGGACGGCAGGAAAACCGAGGGCTTCTGGCGCTCGCACCAGGTGCCGTTCGGCGAATTGACGAGACCTGAGCACCTGAAGCTCCTCGAACAGTGGATGAAGAGCTACCGGCCCGAGGAACTGTTCGACCAGAGCGGCGCACCCAGACCGGAGCTCGCCGCGGCCGCCCCCATAGGCGCGCGGCGTATGGGCGCAAACCCGCACGCCAACGGCGGCCTCCTGCTGAAAGGTCTGCGACTGCCCGACTTCGGCGACTACGCGGTGACGGTGCCGGAACCGGGTGCGAGTTCAGCCGAGGCGACCCGCGTGATGGGCCGGTACCTGCGCGACGTGATGCAGCTCAACCTGGAGGCGCGCAACTTCCGCGTCGTCGGACCCGATGAGACCGCCTCGAACCGGCTCGATGCGCTGTTCGAAGTGACGGCGCGCACATGGGTGGCCGAGCGCCTGCCCGAAGACGAACATCTCGCTCCGGACGGGCGCGTGATGGAAATCCTCTCCGAGCACACCTGCCAAGGCTGGCTGGAAGGATATCTCCTCACCGGTCGCCACGGTCTGTTCTCCTGTTACGAAGCCTTCATCCACATCGTGGATTCGATGTTCAACCAGCACGCCAAGTGGCTCAAGGTGAGCAAGGAAGTCTCGTGGCGGCGACCGATCGCCTCGCTCAATATTCTCCTGACCTCGCATGTATGGCGCCAGGACCACAACGGCTTCTCCCACCAGGACCCCGGCTTCATCGACCTGGTGGTGAACAAAAAAGCCGACATCATCCGCGTGTTCCTGCCGCCCGACGCGAACACGCTGCTCTGCGTCATCGACCAGTGCTTGCGCTCGCAGGATCTGATCAATGTCATTGTCGCGGGCAAGAACGAGCAGCCACAGTGGCTCGACCGGGACGCGGCCGTCAAACATTGTGCGGCCGGCATTGGCATCTTTGAATGGGCGAGCAATGATCAGGGCAGCGAACCGGATGTGGTCATGGCCTGTGCGGGCGACGTGCCGACGATCGAGACGCTCGCGGCGGTCCAGCTGCTGCGCGAGCACGTCCCCCAACTCAAGGTGCGGGTCGTAAACGTCGTTGACCTGATGACGCTGCAGCCGAAGGAGGAGCACCCGCACGGGCTCTCCGACCGCGATTTCGACACGCTGTTCACCACCGACAAACCCGTCCTCTTCGTCTACCACGGCTACCCGTGGTTGATCCACCGTCTCACCTACCGACGCACCAACCATCAGAACCTGCACGTGCGCGGCTACAAGGAAGAAGGCACGACCACGACACCCTTCGACATGGCGGTACTGAACGACCTCGACCGCTACCACCTGGTCGCCGATGTCGTCGACCGCGTACCGAAGCTCGGCTACCGCGCCGCGCACCTGAAGCAGCAGATGCGCGACAAGCTGACCGGGCATCGTCGCTACATCGTCGAACACGGCGAGGACATGCCCGAGATACGTTACTGGAAATGGCCTGGTGGCGCGCAGGCATGACCCTCCGGGCACATCCATTCCTGAGGCAATTGCCGGACGGCCTCGCCGACCTCGCCGAGCTGTCGCTCGACCTGCGCTGGACCTGGAATCATGCAGCCGACCGGCTGTGGGAGGCGCTCGCACCCGAGATCTGGCAGCGCACCGCAAATCCCTGGCTCATCCTGCAGAGTGTGTCGCAACGCCGTCTCGAGCAACTCGCCGCCGACGCCGGGTTTCGCACCGAGCTCGATCGACTTGTGCAGGCGCACCGTGAGTACCTGACCGGACACACGTGGTTCGACGATGGGCCGGTCGATCGCGATTTGCAGATCGCCTATTTCAGCATGGAGTACGGATTGGCCGAGGCCTTGCCGCTGTACGCCGGCGGGCTCGGAATCCTGGCTGGCGATCACCTGAAGACGGCGAGCGATCTGGGCGTGCCGCTGGTTGCGGTCGGGCTTCTGTATCAGGAGGGATACTTCCGGCAGATGCTTGACGCCGACGGCATGCAGCACGAGCTATATCCATACAATGTTCCGACGAGCCTGCCGATCACTCCAGTGTACGACGGCGAAGGCGCATGGCTCGGTGTGCCGCTGGATCTGCCGGGCCGCAAGCTGCTATTGCGCGTCTGGCGGGCACAGGTGGGGCGCGTCCCCTTGTATCTCCTCGATAGCAACGACCCGATGAACAGCCCCGCGGACCGCGGTATCACCGGCAAGCTCTACGGCGGCGACGAAGAGACGCGCCTCATCCAGGAGATGGTGCTGGGCATCGGCGGCTGGCGGGCGCTCGAGCTTCTCGGCGTGAACCCGCATGTATGCCATCTCAACGAGGGTCACGCGGCCATGGTCACGCTCGAACGTGCACGCTCATATATGGAGCGCCACCGCGTCGGACTCCGGCAGGCTGTGTGGGCAACGCGTGCCGGCAATGTTTTCACCACTCATACGCCGGTGGCGGCGGGATTTGACACCTACCGGATCGCGTTGCTCGCCAAGTACGGCAGCGTGTACGCAGCCCAGATTGGCGTGGAGCCCGCGGCCCTGCTGGCGTTGGGTCGCCGGTACCCTCACGATGACGACGAGCCGTTCAATATGGCGTATCTCGCGGCGCGCACCTGTAGTCGCATCAATGCCGTCAGCCGCCTGCATGGCGATGTGAGCCGCCGTATCTTCAGTGACCTCTACCCTCGCTGGCCACTGCCAGAAGTCCCGGTCGGTCACGTCACCAACGGTGTGCATGCACCGTCATGGGACTCACCCTGGGCTGATCGTCTCTGGACCGAGACCTGCGGCAAGAGCCGTTGGCGTACCGAAGTGACCGGGCATACCGAGGCCATCGCCTGTCTGAGCGATGAAGCTCTGTGGACGGTACGCAACGAGGAGCGCACTGATCTCGTCCGCTACGCGCGCGGACGCCTGGCGAGACAGCTGGGACATCGCGGCGCGAGCGCAGAAACCATCGCCCAGACGCAGCACGTGCTCGATCCGAACGCCCTGACTCTCGGCTTCGCGCGTCGTTTCACGGAATACAAACGCCCGAACCTGTTGCTGCACGACCGGGAACGTCTGGCGCGTTTGCTCACCAGCTCCGCGCGACCCGTTCAACTCATCGTGGCCGGCAAGGCGCATCCACGGGATCGGCAAGGCAAGGAGTTCGTGCGCGCTTGGTCGGACTTCATCCAGCGACCAGATGTACGCACCCATGTTGTATTCCTGGAGGACTACGACATCGCGCTTGCGCAGGAATTGGTCCAGGGTGTTGACGTGTGGATCAATACGCCGCGCCGCCCGTGGGAGGCATGCGGTACCAGCGGCATGAAGGTATTGGTCAACGGCGGTCTGAATCTTTCCGCACTCGACGGCTGGTGGGCCGAGGCCTATTGCACCGAAGTGGGCTGGGCGCTGGGTGATGGGCGCGAGCACGATGAAGACGGATGGGACACCGTCGAGGCGGGGCAGCTATATGCGCTGCTCGAGGAGGAGATCATCCCGGCATTCCATCAGCGCGATGCAGGCGGTGTGCCCCGCGCATGGGTGGCGCGCATTCGCGCGAGCATGGCTAGACTGACTCCGCAATACAGCAGCAATCGCATGCTGCACGATTATGTCGAACAGAGTTATCTGCCCGCAGCCCGTGCATACCATGATCGCAGCATCGATGGCGGCGCCGTCGCCAGCGCCCTGCTCGCATGGGAGACGGACCTGCTCGAACACTGGAACAATGTGCACCTCGGAAGGCTGGAGGTGAGTCTGGCGGGCAACGCCTGGCAGTTCGATATCCAGGTCTATCTGGGGGACCTGGATCCCGAGGCAATCGCTGTCGAGCTCTATGCCGACCCGGGCGAAGCGAGTGAATCGCTGACCATGCCCATGCAGCAAACGAACACGCTCACCGGCGTCGCCCGCTGTTATCTCTATCGCGCGCAGGTGAGAGCGCAGCGACCGGCGGGGGATTACACCGCCCGGGTCGTGCCTTACCACCCGCAAGCGCGCGTTCCGATCGAGCTGCCTCTCATCCTCTGGAGCGATAGCAGGAGCGTGTCATAAGGAGCGACAACCCGCTGGTGAGGCTCCATCGGTTCGGTCAGAGCGTATGGCTCGACTACATCCGGCGCGGCATGCTGGCAAGCGGAGATGTAACGCGCCTGATCGCGGAGGACGGTCTGGCGGGCATGACCACCAACCCGGCGATCTTTGAAGACGCGATCACACGGCATCACGAGTATGACGCGGCGATCACGGCGCTGGCACTCGAAGGCATGGGCGTTGCGGCAATTTACGAGACCCTGGTGGAGGAGGACGTGATTCGCGCTGCCGACCTGCTGCGGCCCACGTACGAGCGGACCGGCGGGCACGATGGCTACGTCAGCCTCGAGGTCACGCCCCACCTTGCGTATGACACCGAGGCGACGATCGTCGAGGCGCAGCGTCTATGGAGGCGCGTGGCACGGCCGAACCTGATGATCAAGGTGCCGGCGACGCACGCGGGACTGCAGGCGATCCGCCGGCTGATCGCACTCGGGATAAACGTCAATGTCACGCTGCTGTTCGGCGTCGCGCGCTACCGCGAGGTCGCCGCAGCCTGGTTGGCCGGCCTCGAAGACCGGCTCGCGGATGACGCGCCGCTCGCGGGCGTGGCCTCAGTGGCAAGCTTCTTCCTGAGCCGCATCGATACGCATGTGGACCGCATGCTCGATCACGCGGGCGACGAGGCAGCACGCGCGTTGCGCGGACAGGCAGCGATCGCGTGCGCGCGACTCGCATACCAGGAATACAAGGCGCTCACCGCCGACCTGCGCTGGCAGATGCTCGCCGCGCACGGAGTGTCGCCGCAGCGGCTGCTGTGGGCGTCGACCTCCACCAAAGATCGGGCGTATCACGATCTGAAGTACGTCGAGGCGCTGATTGGTCCCGAGACCGTCAACACGTTGACGCCCGAGACGCTGGCGGCGTACCGCGACCACGGCGAGCCGGCCAAACGCCTGGAAGAGGATCTGGACATGGCACGCGCGCTGCCGGAGCGGCTTGCGGCACTGGGCGTCGACCTCGAGGCTGCAAGCGCGGAGCTGGAGCACCAGGGCATACAGAAGTTCATCGGCTCCTACGACCGCTTGCACGCCGCGCTCGGCGGGCGAGAGATGCCGCGCGCGAAATGACTTCAGCGTCTCAGGAGCAGATCACGACAACACACCCATCGAGAACGTACCGGGCCGTCTGAAGGTCGAGAAGGCTCATCAGGAACATTGCAGTCGCCGATATGTGCAGCCCGGTTGTGCCGTGATAAGATAGTAATCGGTTACTTACTCATGGATCCAAGGGCGATGAGCGAACGACGCAAACACCTCCCTGCCGACGAACGCCGGGCTGCCACCGTAGACGCGGTAGTCAGCCTCGCTGCCGAACAGAACCCCAGCGACATCACGACCGCGGCCATCGCACTGCGCATGGGACTGACCCAGGGCGCGATCTTCCGGCACTTCCCCACCAAGGAGGCCATCCTTCAAGCGGTCATGTCCTGGGTCACGGAACGCCTGCTCGCCCGCCTGGACGAAGCCAGTCGAGGCGCTGCGTCTCCGGTCGCGGCACTGGAAGCGATTTTCATGGCGCACATCGATTTCGTCGTCAGACACCCGGGCGTGCCACGCATGCTGTTTGGCGAACTGCAGCGCGCGGACGACACGCTGCCAAAAGAGATGGTGCAAACCCTCATCCGCCAATATGGCGAACGGGTACGTCGGGTGATCGAATCGGGTAAAGCGAAGGGCGAATTCGCTGCTGCTCTGGACGTGCATGCGGCAGTTGTCCTGTTCATCGGGATGATTCAAGGACTCGTGATGCAGTCGCTTCTCGCCGGCAAGGTGGGGCAGATGCGTCGCGACGCACCGGGCGTGTTCGCCATCTATCGCCACGGCATCGGTGCCGCGCGATGAAGCTCAGGGGTCTTTCGAAAGCTGTTACCGCGAAGCGCGCCATCGCGGTCGCCTTCGCTGCAACAGTCGCGGTTGGCGCCGGATGGCTCTGGCTGCAGCGCGCCGGCAATGAGGGCGACGTGCTGCGTCTCTACGGCAACGTCGACATCCGGGAAGTGCAACTGGCTTTCCGACAGCCCGGGCGCGTGGCGCAAATGGCTTTCGACGAGGGCGATCAGGTCACTGCTGGTGCGCGCATGGCCGCACTCGACGCACAGCCCTATCAGGAGGCGCTCGCAGCGGCCGACGCGGCTGTGAGGATCGCGCAAGCAGAACTCGACAAATTGAAGCGCGGTCTGCGGCCCCAGGAGATCGCGCAGGCCCGAGAGGCGCTCAATCAGGCTCAGGCCGTGGCCATCGACGCGGAGCGTAACGACCGCCGGCAAAGCGAACTGCTCGCAACGGGCGCCAGCAGCCAGCGGACCGTCGATGCCGCGCGCGCTGCCAGCGACCAGGCAGTCGCCCGCGTCAAGGCAGCCGAAGCTGCGCTGTCGCAGGCCAGGGAAGGCTTCCGTCGCGAAGAGGTCGCGGCAGGCGAAGCGCGCCTGGCCGCGGCGCAAGCGGCGCGAGCACAGGCCGCCACCGCCCGGGCTGATACCGAATTGCTGGCGCCGAGCAACGGCACCGTGATCGCACGCGTGCGCGAGCCAGGCAGCATGGTTGCCAGCCAGAGCACGGTCTACAGCCTGAGTCTCGACACTCCGGTTTATGTACGGGCCTATGTCGGCGAGCCGGATCTGGGCCGCATCGCGCCCGGGATGCCGGTGCGCGTGCACACCGACTCTTCCGGCAAGGTTTACCAGGGCCAGATCGGCTTCATCTCACCACGCGCCGAGTTCACGCCGAAGACGGTGGAAACCGCAGACCTTCGTACCGACCTGGTGTATCGATTGCGTGTCGTGATTGCCGATCCCGACGCTGCCCTGCGCCAAGGCATGCCGGTGACGATTGATGTCGACATCCGGCCGAGCGCCGGCGCGCGCGCCCCGGCGAGCTGACATGTCCGCGAGCCACGTCACGGCGGTCACGGCAGGCATTGCCGCCGACAAGGCGGCGGTCGCCATCGACGGCGTAGACAAGCGTTTTGGCAACGTATATGCCCTGCGCGGCCTGACCGCCCGCATCCACTACGGCCGCCTGACCGGCCTCGTCGGCCCGGACGGGGCCGGCAAGACCACGCTGTTGCGCATCCTGACCGGGCTGCTGGAGCCGGACGGCGGACGGGCTACCGTAGCCGGCTTTGACGTGGTGGATGAGAACGATGCCATCCACGTCGCAACGGGTTACATGCCGCAGCGCTTTGGCTTGTACGAAGACCTGTCCGTCATGGAGAATATGCGCCTGTATGCGCAGTTGCGTGGCATGGACGCCGCGAGGAACGCGGGCCTCTTTGCCGAGTTGCTCGACTTCACCCGCCTGGGCCCCTTCACGGGGCGGCTGGCCGGAAAGCTCTCCGGCGGCATGAAGCAGAAGCTGGGCCTCGCCTGCGCGCTGATGGCGCGTCCCGCCGTTCTGTTGCTCGACGAACCCAGTGTCGGCGTCGACCCGGTCAGCCGCCGGGATCTATGGCGCATGGTGCAAGCGCTCACGGACGAAGGCATGGCCGTGGTCTGGTCCACCGCCTACCTCGATGAGGCCGAGCGCTGCGACAGCGTGCTCCTGCTCAACGACGGTCAGCTTGCCTACGACGGGCCACCCGGGACGCTGACCGCCCGCCTCGCGGATCGCAGCTTCCGACTGGAGGAAGTGGGTGAGCGCCGCCGCGCCATACTGGCTGAAGCGCTGAACCTCGCGAGCATCGGCGACGGGGTGATCCAGGGCGCAGGCGTGAGGGTGACGCTGCGCGCCGAAGCCCGCGCGGAAGAAATCCAGGCGCTGGCTGATAGGACCCATGCACGCCTCGCCGCAGTGCCACCGCGTTTCGAGGATGCCTTCATCGACCTCCTGGGCGGTGGACCGGGCGGCACCTCGCCGTTGGCCGAGCGCCTGCCGCCGGTGGAGCTTGCCTCTGACATCGCCGTCTCCTGCCGTAACTTGACCAAGCAATTCGGCGACTTCACCGCCACCGACAACGTCAGCTTCGAAGTACGCAAGGGCGAGATTTTCGGTCTGCTCGGCCCCAACGGAGCGGGCAAGTCGACCACCTTCAAGATGCTCTGTGGTCTGCTCAAACCCAGTCACGGCGAGGCGCACGTGGTGGGGCTCGACCTGCGCCGCGCCACCGGCGCGGCGAAAGCCCGGCTCGGCTACATGGCGCAGAAATTCTCCCTCTACGGCCTGCTCTCGGTGCGGCAGAACCTCGAGTTTTCCGCTGGCGTATATGGTCTGGAAGGCGCCACGGGACGCGCACGCATCGAGGAGATGATCGACACCTTCGGGCTTGCGCCCTGGCTGTCTGCTGCGCCCAATTCGCTGCCACTCGGCTTCAGGCAACGCCTGGCTCTTGCCTGCGCAGTGATGCATCGCCCACCCGTGCTGTTCCTGGACGAGCCGACCTCGGGCGTCGACCCGATCACGCGCCGCGAGTTCTGGACCCACATCAATGGTCTTGCCCGCAAGGGCGTCACAGTAATGGTCACAACGCATTTCATGGATGAGGCCGAGTACTGCGACCGCGTGGCGATGCTGTACCGCGCCCGGCTGATTGCGCTCGACACGCCGGACGCGCTCAAACGCGGTGCTGCCGGACCCGCCTTGGCCGACCCGACCATGGAAGATGCCTTCATTCATCTCGTCGAGGCGGCTGCATGAGCAGCGCAGTCCGCACAAATCCATCCGTGCGCGCCCCCGTCGCCGCCATACGCCGCTTCGACCCGGCGCGCCTCCGGGCGCTTGTTTTGAAAGAGAGCCTGCAGGCGATCCGCGATCCCTCCACGCTGCTGATCGCCTTCGTGTTGCCGACGGTGCTGCTGTTCCTGTTTGCCTATGCGGTATCGCTGGATGTAAGCAAGGTACGCATCGGTGTGGTGCTGGAATCGCCCTCCGCTTCAGCGCAGGCGCTGGCCGCCACCTTTGCCGGCACCCGCTACCTCGACGTGACGTTTGCCCATGACCGGCGCGAAGTGTCCGAACAGGTCGTGTCGGGCAGGCTGCGTGGCTTCGTGGTGATCCCGCAGGATTTCGAGCGCCGTCTCGCCGAGCGCAGTGGCCAGCCGCTGCTGCAGGTCATCGCCGACGGCTCGCAGCCCAATACCGCCAACTACGTCGCGAATTACGCGCAAGGCGTGGTGCAGACCTGGCGCGCCGGACTCGGCGCCGAAACACCCTCCGCGGCCGTCGTCCTGAATCCACGCTACTGGTTCAACGCCGAGCTCGAAAGCCGTCGCGCGCTCGTACCGGGCGCCATCGCCATCGTCATGACCATCATCGGCACGATGCTGACCGCGCTCGTGGTGGCGCGCGAGTGGGAGCGCGGCACCATGGAGGCGGTGTTGTCCACGCCGGCGTCGGTCGTGGAGATCCTGATCGGCAAGCTGCTGCCCTACTTCGCGCTCGGCATGCTGTCCACCCTGGGCGCGGCGGCGCTGGCGGTCTTTGTGTTCGACGTTCCGCTGCGCGGCTCATTGGCCGCGCTTCTGCTGCTCTCGGCGGTGTTCATGGTCCCTGCGCTGGGACAAGGGCTCCTGATCTCCTCCGTGACTCGCAACCAGTTCCTCGCCGCACAGATCGCTTTGTTCTCCGGCTTTCTGCCCGCGTTCATGCTGTCGGGCTTCCTGTACGAGATCGATGCGATGCCGGCGCCGATCCGGGCCATTACCTGGCTCATCCCGGCACGCTATTTTGTCTCCTCCCTGAAGACGGTCTTTCTGGCTGGCGACGTCTGGGCGGCCTTCGTGCCGAACCTGCTGGCGATGGGCGTGATAGGCGCGCTGCTTTTCCTTCTGGCCAAGCGCGCCACGCGCAAGAACCTGGAGGCGTGAGCCATGATGCAACGATCCGGTACCTTCGACTTCACCCGGCTGCGCGCCCAGTTCATCAAGGAAGCGCTCAGCATCCTGCGCGATCCGCGCAGCAGGATGGTGGTGTTCGTGCCCCCCTTGCTGCAGCTGCTGGTGTTTGCCTTCGCTGCCACCCTCGAAGTGCGCAATGTCGACATCGCGGTGCACGATCAAGATGCCGGTCGTTGGTCGCACGAACTGGTGACGCGCCTCGACAGCGCTCAATTCATCAACGAGGTGCATCACGTGACCAGCAGCCAGGAACTGCGGGGCCTGATCGACCGGGGCAAAGTAATTGCTGCGCTCGACATCCCCGTGGACTTCTCGCGTGCGATCGCTGCCGGCAGGAGTGGCGAGGTACAGGTGCTCGTCGATGGTCGGCGCAGCAACTCAGGCCAGATCACGGTCGGCTATCTGTCGAGCATTGCCGCCGATGTCGGCGCCGAAGTCAGCAGCGATGCCGTGCCGTCGGCGCCGGTGGTGGTGCGCAACTGGTTCAATCCCAACCTGACTTACCGCTGGTTCATCGTGCCTGGCCTCTCCGGCATCCTGGCACTGTTCAGCGCCCTCCTGATCACCTCGCTGTCGATAGCCCGCGAACGCGAGCTGGGCACTTTCGACCAGTTGCTGGTTTCGCCGACTTCGACACCGGAGATCATCATTTCCAAGTCTCTGCCGGCGCTGGCCATCGGTACCGGGCTCGGACTCCTGATGATGGGAGCGGCCGTGGGGCTCTTCCGGATTCCCTTCAGCGGCTCGTTCTGGCTGCTCCTCGCCAGCCTCGTATTGTTCATTCTGTCGGTGGTGGGTATCGGCCTCATGATTTCCGCAATCAGCGCGACACAGCAGCAAGCCATTCTCGGCGCGTTCTCGATCGGCGTTCCAGCCGTCCTGATGTCGGGCTTTGCCACGCCGGTAGAGAACATGCCGACGCTCCTGCAATGGCTGGCCCAGGGGATTCCACTCACGCACTTCCTGATCATCGTGGAAGGCAGCTTCCTCAAGGCGATGTCGCCCGGCGACATCCTCGCCAGCCTCTGGCCACTGGCGCTCATCGCGCTCGTGTCGCTCACGATGGCCACTGTGTTCGTCCGAGGGCGTCTGCAATGACTACTGTGTCCGAACGATCGCTTGGGAAGCCGCGTTCCGTCGCGATCGCATTTGTGAGCGCCCTCTTGACTGCCTGCGCGGTCGGCCCCGAGTATCGATCGCCGCCGCCGGTTGACACCGGCAGCGGTTGGACTGAGCCGGTTACGGGAGCATCTGCGCCGGCGGATCTCGCGCGCTGGTGGTCGGCACTCGGCGATCCGGTGCTCGAGCGCCTGATCGACACTGCCCTCACCGAGAACCTCGACCTGCGCCAGGCTGCGTCACGCATCGACGAGGCACGCGCACTGCGCGATCGCGTCGCCGGCAACCAGGTGCCCGTCGTGGCTGCGGGCGCCAGCGTCAACCGTCGCCGGCAGAGCGAGAACGGTCCACTGCCGATTGGCGCCATTCCCGGCCTTGACGCCACGCAGACCATTTACGATACCGGCTTCGATGCAGCCTGGGAGCTCGACCTGTTTGGCGCCAATCGCCGGGCGCTGGAGGGCGCCAGTGCCAGGCTGCAAGCGACCGAAGTCGAGGCGCAGGGCGTGCGCATGCGCATCGTCGCCGAGGTGGCGCGCGCCTGGTTCAGCGCAGTCGGCGCCGGACACGAGTTGCGCGCGCAGCAAGCAACTGTAGCGACGCTGCAGGAGACGCTCGATCTGGTGCGCCGGCGCGCGACGCTAGGCGATGCCTCGATGGCCGACGTGGACGCGGCAGACGCACAGCGGGCGGCGGCCGAGGCCGCGCTACCGGACATCCAGGCCCGCCGGCGCGCCGCGGTGCTCGGCCTCGGCGTGTTGCTGGGCGCGTCTCCCGAGCGCGAACTGGCGCTGCTCGATGTCGCGCCTTCGTCACTCATCTTGCTGGCTCTGCCCGTGGGCGAGCGTGCCGACGTGCTGCGCCGCAGGCCCGATGTACTGGCCGCCGAACGACGTGTGGCCGCGAGCACGGCGGATGTCGGCGTCGCCACGGCAGAACTCTTTCCGAAACTGTCGATCAGTCTAGGTGGTGGATTCCAGGCCCTCGACGCGGGCGACTGGTTTGAATCCTCCAGCACCCGGGCATCCATCCTGCCCCTCATCTCCTGGCGACTGTTCGACGGTGGCCGCGTGCGCGCCGAGATCCGCGCTCGCGAGGCGGCCGAGCGGCAGGCGGCTCTCGCCTATGAGCACGCCGTGCTGGCCGCACTGGGCGAGACCGAACGGGCCCTCGGCGACTATCGCGCCAGCCTGGATACCTTGGCACGACGCCTCGCGGCACTGGGCGCCTCACAACGCAGCCATGGCCACGCCAGCGCCCGCTTTGCGGCCGGCGACATCGCGCGGGTCGAATGGCTCGCCGCCGAACGCTTGCTGCACGAGGCCGAAATCTCGGCCGTGCGCGCGCGCACCGCTGCCGCTGTGCAGATGGTGGCGCTGTACAAGGCGCTCGGCGGCGGCTGGGATGCGCCGGCCGCAACTGCAAATGCCGCGCGCCCGACCGAGACACGATTGGCGATGGATTCAACTGTGGGAGATCCGACATGAACGCTGCAAGTAGCTCGAGAAACGCCTACCACCCCTCCCTGATTGGCCTTCATTGGCTGACGCTGCTGCTGCTGATCGCCGTCTACCTGCTGATCGAGCTGCGGGAGATCTACCCGAAGGGCAGCGACCCACGCGAGCTGATGAAGACCTGGCACAACATGCTGGGCCTTGCCGTGTTCGGGCTCGTGTTCATTCGTCTGGCACTACGCTCTGCCTTCCATGCGCCTCCGATTACACCGCAGCCCCCGGCCTGGCAGCACAGCTTCGCGCTGGCCATGCATCTGGCGCTGTATGCATTCCTCGTGGCGATGCCCTTGATCGGCTGGCTCACACTGAGCGCCAAGGGCAAGCCGATTCCGTTCTTCGGTCTGCAACTGCCCGCATTGATCGGCACCGACAAGACGCTGGCAGAGAATCTGGAGGAAATCCACGAGTTCATCGGCACGCTCGGCTATTACCTCATCGGGCTGCACACGGTGGCGGCGCTGGCCCACCACTACTTCATGCGCGACGACACGCTGCTGCGAATGTTGCCGTGGCGTGACCGCAAGACGAGCAATCAAGGAGCACAAACATGAAAATCAACGTCGGAAACTTCGATCGTCTGGTCCGTATCGTCATCGGCCTCGTGCTCATCAGCCTCCCCTTCTGGCTCGAATCGCCGTGGCGGTGGCTGGGACTGATCGGCGTGATGCCCCTGTTCACGGGCCTCGCCGGCCGCTGTCCGGGTTACCGGCTGCTGGGCTTGAACACCTGCCCGGTGCGCAAATCAGACGAGTGAAGCAACCGTGAAACTGAGCTTTCTTGGCGCCACCCGCGAAGTGACCGGCTCTTGCTTGCTGGTGGAAACCGCGGGCGTTCGCTTTCTCGTGGACTGCGGCATGGTACAGGGCGGGCGCGAGGCCCCGGCGCGCAATCGCAAGCCGTTTCGGTTCGATCCGGCGTCGATCGACTTTGTTCTGCTCACGCACGCCCACATCGACCACAGTGGTCTTCTGCCAAAACTCACTCGCGCAGGCTTCAAAGGCCCCATCCATGCCACAGCGGCCACGGTCGATCTGCTCGGAGTGATGCTGCCCGACAGCGCCCACATCCAGGAAAGCGAAGCCAGGCGCAGCGCCAAACGGTTCCGGGGAAAGCGCCCGATGGAACCGATTTACGCCCTGCAGGACGCGCGGGAGTGCCTGACCCAGGCGAACAGCGTGGCCTACGATCAGGAGTTTTCGCCTCATGCCACGGTGCGCTGCCGCTTTCGCGATGCCGGGCACATCCTGGGCTCGGCCATCATCGAGGTGTGGGTCACCGAGCACGGCCGCGCCACCAAACTCGTATTCAGTGGAGATCTGGGCCAACCTGGACGTCCAATCCTTCGCGATCCGACATTGATCGAGGAGACCGACATTCTGGTCGTGGAGTCCACATACGGCGATCGCCGGCACCTAGACCTCGCCGCGACCGAGGACGAGATGATCGCGATCGTGGAGAAAACCCTCTACGAGCGTGGCGGCAACGTCATCATGCCGGCGTTCGCAGTCGGTCGCACCCAACAAGTGATTTATCTCCTGCACCGACTTGCTTGCGAAGGGCGGCTGCGGCCCCCGAAGGTGTTCGTCGATTCACCGATGGCGACGGAGGCTACACGCATCACGCGCGAGCACCTGGAGCTGTTCGACGAAGAAGCCAGGCGTCTCGCGGGCTGGCAAGCACAAGGCAAGGACATTCCCTATCTGCGCTTCACCGCCAGCGTCGAGGAATCGATGGCACTGAACCGGATCCGCTCCGGGGCGATCGTCATTTCCGCGAGCGGCATGTGCGATGCCGGGCGAATTCGCCACCATCTGCGTCACAACCTGCCACGGAAGGAGTGCAGCGTACTGATGCCCGGCTTCCAGGCGCAGAGAACACTCGGCCGACGACTCGTCGATGGCGCGACGCGCGTGCGCATTTTCGACGAGGACATCCCTGTGCGGGCCGCCATTCATTCGGTCGACGGTCTCTCGGCGCATGCCGATCAGGCCGCCCTGCTGGACTGGGCGGGTGCCTTCCGCAAGCCGCCGGCGCACACTTTCGTGGTGCACGGTGAATCCTCTGCGGCGCTGGCATTCGCCGAGACGCTGCGCCAGAAACTCGGCTGGCACGTGACGGTGCCCGAGTACGGCCAGACGGAAGACTGGCCGAGCGCCATGGCGAGCCCGCGATGAAGCCTTCGCCGGCCCCTGCTGAACGCCTGAAGGCCATCCTCGAATCGCCCACCTACCGACTGGCGTATGAAGACACCGAGTTGCTCAACCAGGACGACTTGCGGCCGCTGCGTCTGCAACTCGAACTGCTGAAGCCCGAGCGCAGCCTGCGCGAACAAGGCGTGCATTCGACTGTGGTGGTCTTCGGCAGTGCGCGCGTCGTGGATGCAGCCACTGCACGTCACCGACTTGCAGCGCTGGCGCAAGAAGCCACGACTGCTCCAGCGAGCCCCGCGCTCGAACAGGAGCTGGCCCTTGCGCATCGCCGGGTCGAACAATCGCGTCATTACGAGGAGGCGCGCCGCTTTGCGCATCTGATTTCTTCGCGCTTCCAGAAGGAGGCGCGACGGGATTTCGTCGTCGTCACCGGCGGCGGCCCCGGCATCATGGAGGCCGCCAATCGCGGCGCCTACGAGGCGGGCGCCCGTTCGATCGGTCTCAACATCACGCTGCCGCACGAACAGGCACCCAACCCCTACGTCAGCCCGGAGTTGGCATTCCGCTTCCACTACTTCGCGCTGCGCAAGATGCACTTCCTGCTGCATGCGCGCGGGTTGGTCGCCTTTCCCGGTGGCTTTGGCACATTGGACGAGCTGTTCGAGGTCCTCACCCTGATCCAGACTGGCAAGATGGCGCCGATTCCGGTGGTGCTGGTCGGGCGCGCGTTCTGGCGCCGCGTCGTCGACTTTCATTATCTGGTCAGCGAAGGCTACATCTCGCGCGCAGATGTTGGCCTGTTCACCATCGTCGACAAGGCCGAGGAAATCGTTGCCGCGCTGGAGCGCTTCTATGCCGGCCGCATGCCGGAAAGCGCGTCGCAATGACGCGAGGCCGCGGGGACCTGGCCAGATGCACTCCCCGATGGAAGACCCCACAGTGCCTCGGCCGCTTGCTGCTGACGAACGCGCTGCTTGTCGCTGCTGCAGGCCATTCGGCCGAAACTGTGCAGCCGATCAGCCACGACGCGTGCTCTGCGGAACAGACTCTGCGCTGGCGCGGCGGTACCGTGCGTCTGGAGAATGACCTGCTGGCCGACACCGACCGCAATTACACCAACGGTGTGGCACTTGCGTTGGTCTCTCACGACATGGAAGGCAGGCTGCGCTCAGACTGTCTACCCCGACCGCTCGGTCTCTACACCCGTTTTCTCGGCTGGGTTGACCCCGGTTTCTGGAGCCGCGCTGGTGCCGAGTCCGCATCGCAAAACCTGGCGGTGCGCTTCGGACAAGCGATGTACACGCCGCAGGACGAAACGCGCACCGATCTCATCCGTGACGATCGACCCTATGCCGGATTGCTGTACCTCGGTCTCGCGTGGAACCGCCGCGTGTATCCGCAAGACGCTGGCTACGAGATGCTCGACGTCCGTGAGTTGACTCTGGGCGTGATTGGCCCCTGGGCGCTGGCAGAGCAGTCCCAGGACCTGGTGCACGACCTCCGAGGTATCGAGCACTTTCTCGGTTGGGATCACCAGTTGCACAACGAACTGGCATTTCAACTCGCGCTGGAGCGCAAGTTCAAACCTTACGCCATCAGTGCCGTCCGGCCTGGATGGAGTAGCGATGTGATCGGCGGCTATGCCTTGCGCCTGGGCAATATCGAGACGGCCGCCGGCGCTGGTCTTGAACTGCGCACGGGCTGGAATATCCCGAACGACTTTGGCAGCTATCCGATCCGCCCAGGTGACGAGTCGCGACCACCGTCGGCGGCGAGCAGACTGCGAAGCACGCAGCCGCGCTCGGCCGGCGCACCACGCCCCGGCGCACATGCCTTCGTCATTCTGGAAGCGAAGGCAGTGGCTTGGGATTTCTCGCTCGACGGCAACCTGTTTCGCAACAGCCACCACGTCAGTCGCCGTCCATGGGTTGTACAAGCAGCGGCTGGAATCAGTAGCCAATGGCTCGTGGCCGGTCATGGCATCAGACTGGCAGTGATGCGCGTCTGGCGTACACGTGAGTTCGACGAACAGGCCGGCAGCCACGCCTTCGGATCAGTCGCATTGAGCTGGGAATTTTGAGTGGCCCCGTTGTCGGGGTAAGGAGAAAGCGATGATTAGCCCCAAACTCCTCTCGGCGCATGCCATCGCACTGGCCGTTGCCTTGCTCGCCTCCGCAGCAACTTTCTGCGCCCAGGCTGCAGAGCCTGCTACACCAATGGTCTTGCGGAGCGTCATGGATCAACTCGGGCGCGACATGCAGGCCGTCACTGGAGCCATCTCCAGAGAGGACTGGACCTTGGTGACGCGTCTTGCACCAGACATCGCCCGCCACCCCGAACCGCCGCTGTCGGAAAAAATGCGCATCATCACGTGGCTCGGAACTGACGCGGGTAAATTCCGGGGGTTCGATGGTGAAGTTCACGATGCCGCCATAGCCATGGGCGAGGCGGCAACACGCGGTGACGGCCAGGCAGTCATCGCCGCATTCGCCAAGTTGCAGCAAGGCTGCCTGGCATGCCATCAGACTTTCCGCAAGCCGTTCACGGAGCACTTTTATGGGACACGTTGATTAACGTCGCCGCCCGCTTCCGCCTGCTGCTGGAGCATCCGGATCCTGATGGCTATCTCCCGGATCTGCCACTGGATGACTCGCATCTCGAGCTCACCGATCTGGTGATCGTACGGCTGCGAGCAATGAGCTGACTCACCACTGCAAGCGTGTTTCTCAGGTACTTCACCAGAAAACCCACGGAGCCGTGTTTGGTTCATGTATTCCCTGAATCCGGGTACTGCTACCCGCGTGTTGGTTGCGCATCCTTGCACTCATGGAGCCATTCGAATGAGGCAACGACATGGATACGGGATCATCGACTGAAAGCACTTCAGTCGCAGACATCGTCTCGACATCTTCGCGCGAAGTTCGCTTGCCCAGATGGGTCGACGAATCCTTTCCCGACGTGCACGCAATTCTCAGTGGCAGCGAGATCGCGCCTTTACTTTCGATCGCACCGGCGGATAGTACTTTCAAACCACCTGCCCTGGCGGTGCTTGCCGCAGAGGGCTGCCTGAACTCCCCCTTCCGGGGCTTCCGGTAGGCGGCGCGGCACCGGTCGCGGCTCCGGATTTGCTGCTC
>Ga0073899_10000363_pt1 | contig 41765 bp, 32 predicted proteins | sample KloWWTmetaKNB5Ph_FD_88975 | JGI IMG/M metagenome (GOLD analysis project Ga0073899, IMG submission 88975) | Active sludge microbial communities from Klosterneuburg, Austria, studying microevolution and ecology of nitrifiers - Klosterneuburg... | ecosystem: Engineered > WWTP > Aerobic digester >... | reverse complement strand
TGCACAGCTTCATCGCCGTGTTCCGCACGAGCCGCTACGACATGGCCGTGTTGCTCGTCACCTTCCTGCTCACCGCGTTCGTGGACCTGGTGGTGGCCATCGAGATCGGCCTGGTGCTCGCCGCTTTCCTCTTCATGAAGCGCATGAGCGACAGCACACGGCTGAGCGAACTGGGTGCGGCGGACGCTGCGGGCGAGAAGCTGTTCGAGGCGGAGTTCGGCAAGGTGCCGGCTCATGTCGTCATCTACGAGATCAACGGGCCGCTCTTCTTCGGCGCAGCGCAGACCTTCACCGAGACCATCCGCAAGGTGGGCGACCAGCATCGGGTCCTGATCCTGCGCATGCGCAACGTGCCCTTCATCGATGCCACAGGGCTCCATCGCCTCGCGGACATCATCCAGACCATGGAGCGGCGCCATCTGCGCGTGCTGCTCACGGATGTGCTGCCGGACGTCCGGAACTCCATGCGCGATGCCGGCCTGGTGACGGAAGGCCGGCTCTGTCCGGATGTGCGTTCAGCGATCGCGCTGGCGGGCGCTCAGCGGAACTCGTAGGCATAACCCTCCAGCTGGCTGAGCAGCGTGGGCGGCGCATCCGTCGCGGTGATGCGGCCCTCCACCTTCGGGGCCACGGGGCTGAACGCAGCGAAGTAGTCGCGCAGGATGGTGTGCATGGTGACGTTCGCACGGCGCGGGTTCTTCACCTTCTCCAAGCGGCAGAGCGTGTCGTCCGGGTCACCGTCGCGCTCGCAGGCGGCGATGAGGTAAGTGCGCGCCAGGTCGATCGGCTTTTTGCCCACCTTGATCCAGTTCACCCGCTTGCCCTTCTCGTTGTGCATGGTGAAGTTGGCCGTCATGCCCTTGAAGCGTACCACCCAGCCGCCGAAGCGCTTCGCCGGGTCCTTGGCGAACACGTTGTGCAGCTCCTGCTCCAGCCAGTCCCACAGCTGCTGACCGGTCGCCTCACCGTACTTGGCATCGCTGTCCACCGGGATCATGCTCCACAGGTGGTCATTGGTGATGGGGGTGGGGTTCCTGCCGTCGGCCACGATCGGCGGGCAGAAGCGGAAGCCATTGCTGATGGCGATATCCGGCTTCAGCTTCCACATCAGCGCGTCCGTGATCAGGTTGTCCATCGGATTCTCGATCACGTAGTAGCGCACCAGCGTGTTCTTCGTGCTGCCGACCACCTTGCCGAGCTGCTCCTTGTAGGGTGCGCTCATTTCGTCCACCAGCGCCAGCATGCCCTTGTCCGCGGGGTACTTCTCCGGGTCCACGTCGAGCAGGTCGTAGTGGCTGTCCTTCACCTTGCCATCCTCCACCACCACGTCCAGGCGCGCCACGAAGGACCCGAAGGCACCGGGCTCCACCACCTTGCTGTACTTGGCCTGAATGGGTGTGCGCACACGTTCATGCGTGTCGGCACCCAGGATCAGGTCCACGCCTTCCACTTCGGGCTTGTTGGCCAGGTCCACCTGCTGCGCCAGGCCCATGTGGGTCACCAGGAAGACCATGGCGCATTGTTCGTAGTCGCGCAGGATCCGCACGTACTTGGCCACGTTCAGCTCCGGCTTCGTGAACTTGATGCCACAGCTGTAGGCGGGTGACTGGCGCTTGGGCGTGAGCGGATCGTTGTAGCCGATGAAGCCGATCTTGATGCCACCGATGTTGCGGGTCCAGTACGGCTGGAAGATCATCTCGCCGGCGAGGTCCGCGTTCGGGTCCTGCATGTCGCCACAGTAGTCGGCGAGCTTCTCGTGCCACATGTTCGCGCAGATCTTCGCCGCGCGGTAACCGCCGAGGTCCTTCAGCATGTTCTCCTTACCGTACACCACCTCCCAGTTGCCGGGCAGGATGAGGTCGTAGCCGATGCGGTTCATCAGCGGCACGATGGCGCGGCCCTCGCTCAAGGCCGCCACGCCGCCGCCCTGGAAGCAATCGCCGCCGTCGATCACCAGGGTGTTCGCCGGATCCTCCGCGCGCAGCGTATCGATCATCGTCTTCAGCACGCCGTAGCCCCCGCGCTTGCGGTACACCGGCTTCCCATTCTCAAGGAAGAACTCGTCGTGCGTGTGCAGCTGGGCATGGATGTCGCTGGTGAACAGGATCGTGAACTTCTCCGCTTTGCCCTGCTGTATGGCCCGTGCGTCCACCAGCTCGGCGCGGTCGGACGGGTCGCGCAGTGCGCCCATCGCCAGCGTGGGACCCAGGGTGAAGCCTGCGCCCAGCGCGCCCAGGGAGCGGAGCATGCGGCGGCGACCTTCATCGAGCGGTGTGTCGTTGTGCGCACCACAGGTGCATCCCGGCGGGTGATGGAGCTCGCTCATGGTTTCTCGTAATAGGCTGCGATCGGTCCGAACGGTCCGAACTTATGCTGTTGCTCGCTGAAGGGATCCCGGTACGGACCGAAGGGATGGTCCACGGGCTTCTTGCTGATGTCCGGCCAATCAGCGCTCAGGTCCTTGGTGGGGCGGGGCTGTGCGTTCACGAAGGCCGCCACGTCCCACGCCTCTTCATCCGTGAGCTGTGGCCGATCCCAGCTCGCGCCCTGCGGCATGTTCGCCTTCACGTAGCCCGCAAAGCGGCTCAGGCGGTACAGGCCTGCGCCGTGGTTGTAGCTGTGTTCGCCCCAGAGCGGTGGATACTGGTAGGTGATGCCGTCCGCCTTCAGCATGCCCTGCCCATCCTGGCCATGGCAGCTGGCGCACTTCGCCTCGAAGATGCCGGCGCCCTTGTGCGGATCGGCCGCGCGGTCCATGAACGGCAGTTCCACGATACCGGAACCCTTCGGCTTCTGCTCCTTGTGGATGCCGGTCCCCAGCCATCGCATGTAGGCCACGATGGCGCGCATCTCGCGACTGCTGCTGTCCAGCGCGGTGCCGTTCAGGCTGCGCTCCATGCATTCGTTCACCCGCTTCTCCACGCTCTCCTGCGCGCCGCTCCGGGCGCGGAACTTGGGGTAGGTGCTCCATACGGCGCCGTAGTTGTTGCCCCAGGGCTTCGTGCCGGCGTCCAAATGGCAGTTCTGGCAGTTCATGCCGTTGGTGAGCGCGGCCACGCTCCCCCTCGGACCCAGGAAGGCGGCCGTGTTGACGATGAGTTCCCGTCCGTACCTGATCAACGCGCGATCGTTCTCATCAAGGAAGGTGAGCCGTGCGGTGTCCGCACCGGTCCACAGGCTGTCCGGAGCATATGTGGCCTGTTGGGGAAGGGGTGCGTTGGATGCGGTATCCGGTTCAAGGAGGTGGCCGGGCAGTGCCATGAGCAGGATGACACCGGCAATGACACCCAGGACCAGGCGACGCACGACACGTGCACGCCGCTCAGGATGGGGAAGGCCGGCCCGTTCGCTCAACACGCGCGTGGCTTCGTCCACCACGCTCAGGTAGAGCCACACCACGAGGGCGGCGAAAAGGACCGACAGTGGTGCGATGTGCGGCATCGGTCAATGCGGAAGCCGGTCGCGGAACACACCATACACGTATGTGCCGGCCACGGCGCTGAGAAAGGTGACGATCACCACGCCGAATCCGGCCCCCATCTGGGCGAAAAGCGGACCCGGGCAGGCGCCCGTGATGGCCCAGCCCAGGCCGAAGATGAGCGCGCCGTAGATCTGCCCCTTGTTGAACTCCTTGTTCGGGATGTGGATCTCCTCACCGTAGATGGTGCGTGCCTTGGTGCGCTTGATGATCAGCACGCTGATCAGGCCCACCACCACGGCGGTGCCGATCACCCCGTACATGTGGAAGCTCTCGAAGCGGAACATCTCCTGGATGCGGAACCAACTGATGATCTCCGCCTTCACGAACACAATGCCGAACAGGATGCCCCAGGCGCTGTACTTCAGGTTGTACCACCACGGGTGCTTCAGTACACTCTCGTTCACGCAGATCGCGTCGAGCTCGCGGTTCTGAAGGTCCTTCAGCTCCGCCGGTGAGGGTTGGATGTGCTGTGCCATGGGTCAGAGGGTGAGGAGGTGGGGCAGGATGAGCCAGGTCATGGCGATGCCACCGAGCATGAACATGATGGTGGCCACCAGGCTGGGCCATTGCAGGCTGCTGAGCCCCATGATGGCGTGTCCACTGGTGCACCCGCCGGCGTAGCGCGTGCCGAAGCCCACCATGAAGCCGCCGATCACGAAGAAGATCAGGCCGCGCAGGGTGAACAGGTTGGACCAGGAGAAGATCTCCGGAGGCATCAGGGCCGAGGTGTCCGTGATGCCCTTTTCCGCCAGGTAGGCGGCGGTGGGTTCGGCCAGTTGCACCGGCCCGGGGTTCGCCAGCAGCGTGGCCCCGATGAACGCGCCCAGTGCGATGCCGCCGACGAAGAAAAGGTTCCACGCCTCCTTCTTCCAATCGTACTTGAAGAACGTGATGTTCGCCGGCATGCAGGCGGCGCACAGATGGCGCAATGAACTGCTGATCCCGAAGGTCTTGTTGCCCACCAGGAGCAGGTAGGGTACCGTGAGGCCGATGAGGGCTCCCGCCACGTACCAGGGCCAGGGTTGTTTGATCGCTTCCAGCATGACTTCCGTCAGGTTGTTCGGTTGAGGCCCGATAAAGCCCGGGCCAGCGATGGCCCGGGCTTTCGAGCGGTATTGTTACTTCTTCAGGGTGCTCGGGCACACGTAGTCCGTCACCTTCACATCGGTGTTCTTGATCGCGTTGAATCCACCGCGGACCTCCACCAGGTTATGGTAGCCCCGCGATTTCAGCAGGCTGGCGGCGATCATGCTGCGGTAGCCGCCGGCGCAGTGCACGTAGTTGGTCTCCTCCTTGCTGAAGGCGGCCAGGTTCTGGTTGATGAACTGCAGGGAGGCATGCCAGGCACCGTCCACATGCTCGGCGGCGTACTCGCCATCCTTGCGTACGTCCACCACGCGCAGCTTGCCGGCGTGGAATCGCTTCGCGAACTCGGCCGCATCGATGCGGTCGATGGTGTCCACCTCCTTGCCGTCCGCCTTCCACGCGGCGATGCCGCCATTCAGGTAGCCCATCACGTTGTCGTACCCCACACGGGCCAGGCGCGTCACCACTTCATCCTCCATGCCGGCATCGGTCACCAGCAGCAGTGGGTGCTTCACGTCGGGGACCATGCTGCCCACCCAGGGAGCGAAGTCGCCTTTGATACCGATGTTGATGCTCCGGGGAACGAAGCCGTCCTTGAAGTCCTCGGCGTTGCGCGTGTCCAGCACGAGCGCGCCTTCGGTCTCGGCCACCAGCTCGAACTGGTCGGGCGTCAGCGCGCGCAGGCCTTTCTCCTTCACGGTGTCCACGCTGGGGATCACGCCCTTGTTCATGGCCACGTTCTGCGGGAAGTAGGCGGGGGGCGGAAGCAGACCGTCCGTCACCTCCTTGATGAACTGCTCCTTGGTGGCGGCCTTCAGCGCGTAGTTCGTCGCCTTCTGGTTGCCCAGCGTGTCGAAGGTCTCCTTGCTCATGTTCTTGCCGCAGGCGCTGCCGGCCCCGTGCGCGGGGTACACGATCACGTCATCGGGCAGGGTCATGATCTTGGTGTGGAGGCTGTCGTACAGGAAGCCCGCCAGGTCCTCCTGGGTGAGCGTACCGGCCTTCTGCGCCAGGTCCGGGCGGCCCACGTCGCCGATGAAGAGCGTGTCACCCGTGTAGATGCTGTGGGGCTTGCCGTTCTCATCGATGAGCAGGTAGCACGTGCTCTCCATGGTGTGGCCGGGCGTGTGCAGCACCTTGATGGTCACCTTGCCGAGTTTCAGCTCCTCGCCGTCCTTGGCGATGTGCGCCTCGAACGTCGGGTTGGCATTCGGCCCGTAGATGATCGGTGCGCCGGTCTTCTTGCTCAGGTCCAGGTGACCGCTCACGAAGTCCGCGTGGAAGTGGGTCTCCAGCACGTACTTGATCTTCGCGTTGCGTGCCGCGGCCCGTTCGATGTAGGGGCTCGTTTCGCGGAGCGGATCGATGATCGCCGCTTCGCCATCGCTCTCGATGTAGTAGGCGCCCTGCGCCAGGCATCCGGTATAGATCTGTTCGATCTTCATGGTGTTGGGGCGCCGTTCACGTCGCCCTGGTTTTGGTTTGCTCTTGTCGGGGCGACGTTCACGTCGCCCTGGATCTGGTTCGCTCTTTTCGGGGCGACGTGAACGTCGCCCGTACGGGTCAGCTGAGGTTGGAGAGTTCCCTTCCGATGATGTAGATGCCCATCACGAGCACGAACCATCCGAAGGCGGGTTTGAGTTTCTCGTTCGGAATGCGTTTGCTCAGCATGCTGCCGGCGATGATGCCGCCGATGGCGATGGCCGAGAACACGAGCAGGAAGTTCCAATCGATCACTTCGCTGCCATTAAGGTCGCCGGTGAAGCCGATGAGGCTCTTGGCGGCGATGATGATGAGCGAGGTGCCCACCGCCTGTTTCATCGGCAGCTTCGCCAGGAGCACCAGCGCCGGGATGATGAGGAAGCCGCCGCCCGCGCCCACGATGCCGGTGACCGTGCCCACCACGATGCCCTCGATCAGGATGAGCGGATAGTTGAAGGCCACGGCTTGTTCGCTCACGGTCGTCGTCGCCTTGGCCTTCGACTTGTGGATCATGCTGTAGGCCGCGGCTACCATGATGAGGGCGAAGAGGATGAGGATGCCGATGGGCTTGCGCAGCACGAACGTGTCCATGTTCAGGATGGGGTCCGGGATCGCGGGCACCAACCAGGCTCGGGTGGCGTACACCGCCAGGATGCTCGGGATGCCGAACACGATGGCCGTGCGCCAGTGGATGTTGCCCATGCGCATGTGGCTGAAGGATCCCACCAGGCTCGTAAGCCCCACGATGAAGAGCGAGTAGGCCGTGGCCAGCACCGCGTCCACGCTGAACAGGTACACGAGGATGGGCACCGTGAGGATGCTTCCGCCTCCGCCGATCAGGCCCAGCGACAGGCCCATGAGGATGGCTCCGATGTAACCGATGATCTCCATGCCTCAGAGCGTGTCGCAGCAGGTCTCGATGTCGCGGATGATCTTCATGAACTCCGGCCGGGCCAGGAAGTAGAAGCTGAAGCGACCCTCCTTCTTGAAATCAACAAGTCCCTTGTCGCGCATGAGGGTGAGGTGCTGGCTGAGGATGGCCTGTTCGATGCCCAGCCTTTCCCGCAGCTCCAGCACGCACAATCGCTTCTCCCGACCAAGTAGGTCCAGGATGGCCAGCCGTTGCGGATGCGCCGCCACGCGCAGCAGTTCGCTCGCCCGCACCAGCTTGTCGGTGCCAACACGTTCCTCCAGGGTCAGGGTCGTCATCGTCCTCGGGATTCCGGGGACAAAAGTATAGTGGGATAACTATATTAAGATGTGACCTCGGTCACATCTTCACACGGCGGCGAGGAGGTCGGCGCCGAACATCTCCACCTGGTAGCGGCGGATGCCCGGAAGTGCGGCCAGGGCCTGCAGATCCCCGGGGCGCGTCCGCGAGATCTCCTGCAGCAACAGATTGCTGGCCACGATGCCCATGCGGAGGTCGTGTTCCGATGTGAGGCGGTCGCGCACGGTCTTCAACCGCTTCAGTCGTTCGTCGTGGTCAGGATCGCGGTCCCAACGCTTCGGACGCTCCAGGCGCGGCCATTGTTCCTTGGGGAGATGGGTGCCCCGGTGGACGGCCTCCATCAGCGCGCGGCCATGACGTCCCATCACCTTCTCACCGACGCCTTTGCGCGCTGCGAGTGCGCGTTCGTCGGTAGGGGGCTCCTTGGCCAGGTCCAGCAGCACCTCGTTGCCGATCACCATGAACGGAGCGCGGTCCATGCGTTCGGCGACGCCCTCCCTCCACGCATGCACCTCCCGCAGCACTGCGAGCTGGTGGGGCTTCAGCAGCTTGGCGCCCTTCATCCGGAGATAGCCGGGCTCCGGGTTGTCCTGAAGGTTGAAGGGCGCGTCCGTGAGCAGGGCGAACTCCTCCTCGGCCCAGTTCCATCGCCCCTTTTCCTTCAGCCGGATCTCCAGGATGTCGCGCAAGGCGATGAGGTGGGCCGTATCGCCAGCGGCGTAGTCGAGCATGGCCGCAGGCAGCGGTCGCTTGCTCCAGTCCGCCTTCTGGAACTTCTTGTCCACATGGATCCCGATGTACTTCTGCAGCAGTGAGGCCAGGCCGATCTCGGGCTCGTTGAGGAGCTCCGCGGCCACCAGCGTGTCGAACACGTTCTCCACGCGGATGCCCTGCTCCTGCGCCAGCATGCGCAGGTCGTAGTCGGCATCGTGGATGACGACCTCCATTTCAGGCCGGCCCAGCAGGGTGCCCAGGGGAGCCAGGTCGCCGGCGGCGAAGGGGTCCACCAGCCAGGTGCGGTCGCGGTCGCTCACTTGGACCAGGCACACCCGCACCCGGTACCGGTGGAAGCTGCTCGCCTCGGTGTCCAGCGCGATCACGGGTGAGGCGCTCAGGGCCTCGGTCATCCGCGCCAATTCCTCCTGCGTATGGACGGTGCTGTAAGCGACGGGTCTCATGGTCACGAGGGCGCGCGAAGGTAGCCGCTGGCGGTCAGCCCGGGCCGGGCATGCCGTTCCACATGTCGGAGCTTCGCCCGGTGAGCGTCCGCAGCAAAGGGAACGGCCACCATGGCGTCAAACGTACTTCGCACCCCATTCGGCCGTGGCGTCGTTCACGAACTGCTTGATCTTCTGTTCGTCGTGCTTGCGCACCACCAGAAGCGCGTCCTTCGTGCTCACCACGATGTGGTCCTCAAGCCCCTGAAGCACCACCAGCCGTTCATCCTGCACATGCACCACGTTCCGGGCACAGTCGTAGAGCCGCACCTGGTCTCCGACGATGGCGTTGCCCGCTTCGTCATGCGGTAGGTGGGTGTATAGACTGCCCCATGTGCCCAGGTCGCTCCACCCGAAATCGCTGGTGATCACGAACACGTTGTCGGCCTTTTCCATCACACCATAGTCGATGCTGATGCTGGCACAGTCGCCGTAGACGCCCGCGATGAAGGTGCGCTCGGCCGGGGTCCCATAAGCTTCATGGCCGGCCTCGAAGGCCCGCTCCATGTCGGGCAGGTGCCGCTGGAACGCGTTGCGGATGCTTCGGGCCGTCCAGACGAAGATGCCGCTGTTCCACAGGAAGTCGCCGCTCTCGATGAAGCGCAGGGCCGTGTCGTGGTCCGGTTTCTCGGTGAACGTGCGCACCCGCTTCACGCGCGGATGGGCCGTACCGGCCTCCTCCGCGAACTGGATGTATCCATACCCGGTGTCAGGGCGGTTGGGCATGATGCCGAGGGTGACCAGGCAGTCATGGTCGGCGGCCTGCCGGAGGGCGAGGCGCACGGTCTCATGGAACTCGGGCTCCTTCATCACCAGGTGATCGCTCGGGGCCACGATGATCCGGGCATCCGGGTCGCGCTTGGCGATCACATGGTTCGCGTAGGCGATGCAGGGGGCGGTGTTGCGGCGGCCCGGTTCAAGCAGGATCTGCTCGTCCTTCATCGTGGGGAGCTGCTGCTTCACGATGGGCGCATATTGGGCGTTGGTCACCACCAGGATGTTCTCCGGTGGGCAGAGGGCGAGAAAGCGGTCGTAGGTCTGCTGGATCAGGGTGCGCCCGAGCCCCAGGAAGTCCAGGAACTGTTTCGGATAGGCGGTGCGGCTCATGGGCCAGAACCGGCTTCCGATGCCGCCGGCCATGATCACACAATAGGTACGGGGATCGGTCATCGTGTCTTGTCGTTCACGGTTCATGGATGACGAGCGGCACCGGTGAGCCCACCTCCACGCCCGCCAGACGGTCGATGGTGTAGGTGCGCCGGTCGTTCAGGCAGCGGCAGGCCACACGGGAGCGGCGTACAGCGCCTTTCACGAAGAGCTTCTCGTTGAAGCGGAAGATGGTGTGCTCCGGGAGCTCTTCGAGCAGCGGCATCGCATGGTCATCATACCGCCGCAGCACGCGCACCAGCGCCGGGTCGGAGCAGCTGCTCGCCGTCGCATCGTTCATGTGGTCGGCCAGGATGGTGCGCACATCCTCGGGCAGGACGGCCGGTGCCAGGTAGGGCCGCATCAGTTCGGCGTAGGTCCGCTTCCACTCCGAGCCATGGGGGCGTACCCGGGGTCCGGAGCGTTCGAAGGTGGCGTGGTGGGCGAACTCATGCACCAGGGTCACCAGGAAGGCGTAGGGGTTCAGGTCGCGGTTCACCGAGATACGGGCGGGTCCGCCTCCCACGGGCGTGCGATAGTCGCCCAGCTTCGTTGCCCGGCGGGGCGTGATCCGCACCTGCACCCGGTTGCGCTGCAACCAGTCCAGCACCACCGGTACAGCTCCTGCAGGCAGCCGCTCGCGCAGCGCTTCCGGTCCGCTCATGGGTCTCATGCCGATGGGCATGGCCCGGGGGAGGAGGTCCATGCATGGTGCTGCCAGTCCCGGGCGCCTTGGGGTGGGCGATGATCCCATTTGGGGCAATCGCATTTCCGCCCGCGTTTGTGTTTTGTGACGTGCGGTGGGCGTGATGCGCAGCCCCCGAAGAGCGGCGCCATCAGGAGGAGCACGCCCAGAAGGGCCGTGAATGAACGCGGGGACCGGGGGCGCCACATGGCCGGCAAAGGTAGGGGAACACCCCTTCCGGGCCCGGAGGCCCAAGGGGCTCGGGTCAGGGACCTATTTTCGCCCCGGGTCGCATGAACATCCTCTTCCACATCGGGCGGTACTTCGAGTTCCTGGGCCATGTGTTCGGCCGGCCGGAGCGAATGAGCTTGTACGGCCGCCGCGTCGCCGAGGAGGTCGATCAGCTCGGGGTCAAGAGCCTGGGCATCGTCGCGCTGCTCTCGGTGTTCATGGGGGCTGTGATCACCATCCAGACCGCCAGCAACATCGATGCGGCCTGGATCCCGGACTACGTGGTGGGTTTCACCGCACGTCAGAGCGTGATCCTGGAGTTCAGTCCCACCATCATCTCGCTCATCCTCGCCGGCAAGGTGGGCAGCAACATCGCCGCCGAGGTGGGCACCATGCGGGTGAAGGAGCAGATCGACGCGCTCGACATCATGGGTGTCAACAGCGCCAGCTACCTCATTCTGCCCAAGATCGTGGCGGCGATGCTGATCAACCCCTTCCTCATCGTCATCAGCATGTTCCTCAGCATCTTCGGCGGTTGGGTCGTGAGCGGCCTCACCGGGGTGGTGGCCCCCAACGCTTACATCCAGGGGCTTCAGTGGGATTTCGACCCCTTCACGGTCACCTATGCCCTCATCAAGACGGTGGTGTTCGCCTTCATCATCACCAGTGTGGCGGCCTATCACGGGTATCACACCCAGGGCGGGGCGTTGGAAGTGGGCCGCAGCAGCACCACCGCGGTGGTGTTCAGCAGTGTGGTGATCCTCATCGCCAATTACATGCTTACGCAGCTGCTGCTCATATGATCGAGGTCATCGGGCTCAGCAAGCGGTTCGGCACCACGCAGGTGCTCTCGGACATCACGGCCACGTTCGCCCAGGGCGTGGTGAACCAGGTGATCGGCAAGAGCGGGAGCGGCAAGAGCGTGCTGGCCAAGTGCATCGTGGGCCTGCATCGGCCCGACGAGGGCCGTGTGCTCTACGATGGCCGCCCGTTCCATGAGCTCGACCTGGCCGACAAGCGGACCATCCGACAGGAGATCGGAATGCTTTTTCAAAGCGCGGCCCTGTTCGACTCGATGACCGTGCTCGACAATGTGATGTTCCCCTTGCGCATGTTCGCCGGCATGACCGTGGCCGAGATGGAGAAGCGCGCACGCTTCTGCCTCGAACGGGTGAACATCGTGGGCAAGGACGTCCTGTTCCCTGCCGAGCTCAGCGGCGGCATGCAGAAGCGGGTCGGCATCGCCAGGGCCATCGCCATGAATCCCAAGTACCTGTTCTGCGATGAGCCCAACAGTGGTCTCGATCCCCAGACCTCCATCCTCATCGACGAGCTCATCAAGGAGATCACCGAGGAGTACGGGACCACCACCATCGTGATCACCCATGACATGAACTCGGTGATCGAGACCGGGCAGAACATCCTCTTCCTGCACACGGGCCGCTGCTGGTGGACCGGCGACCGCGAAGCGCTGCTCGCCTCGGACAATGAGGAGCTGAAGGCCTTCGTGTTCGCCAGCGAACTGATGCGGCAGGCGCGAAAGGGCCTGCTCGGATCGGTCTGAACGCACGAAGACCCCGCCGGAGCGGGGCCTTCGCATCGGTCGTTCGCGCTCAGCGTTGCACGGCCACCCTGCCGTTGAACCGGCGCCCGTCAAGCACCAGCGTCCATGTGTACAGGCCCTGGGACAGCCCGCCCACGTCGATCACATGCTGTTGCTCCCCGGCGCTCAGTCGGCCGAGATCGGCGCTTTGGACGAGTTCGCCGGTCACCGCGTGCAGCTCGAAGCGCACGGTCACGGCCTCCAGAAGCTCGAAGCTCAGGCGGGTCTGCTCGGTGGCGGGGTTCGGCCAGGTCAACGGGGCGCGGGCGAGCAGCCCGTTCCGCTCATCGATGCCGATCGGGCCTGCCAGCACCGCGCGCACCATCGGGGTCCGGGTGATGTAGTAGAAGAAGTTGCCCTGCGGGTCGTCCGGATAGTGCACGATGCTCACCTGCGCCGCGCTGGTCCCGCTGTTGGCGAAGCCCACCACCTCGGGGCCGCCGAAGTAGTGCGCCATCACCAGGTAGGCATTGCCTGCGAACAGGTCGATCGGCGCATCGAAGGTCAGGGTGATGAAGGTGTTGCCGCCGACCGTGTTCAATTCGGAGGAGAGGATCTCGTGGTCGGTCGTCTGGTCCAAGAGGTTGTCGTCCGCGTCATAGATCTCACCTGCGATCAAGGTTCCGGCCTCGGTCGTGTCGTGGATCGCCACCTGCACGGCCACCAGCTGGGCGTCCGCCACCAGGTCGAAGCGGTTGCCCACCCCGAACTGCTCGCCGGCGAAGTCCGGACCCTGTAGCGTGAACGACTGCACGGCCCCATCGTCATGGGCCCAGGTGGTCGTGCTCACCGCGAACTGGTCCGTTCCGGTGTTGTTGGAAGGCACTTCATCCGTTTCATTCTGGCCCACAACATGGTCCAGCGTGTAGACCCCGACCGTGCTCGGTGGGGTGTAGCCTGTGACCGGCACGGCCACCGTCTCCCCGGGGGCGAATGTCAATCCGCCCCCCGTGAGCACCTCGTTCGCTCCGCCCGGCTCCGTGATGGTGCTGGTGATGGACACCCCGGTCTGCGCCTGGTACCCTTTGTTCTTCAGCCGTCCCGACATCTGCATCGGCCGGAGCTGGGAAAGCGGGTAGATGCTGTAGTCCATGTTGGCCACGCCCGTCAGGTCGAAGTCGAAGTCGGTCTTGGCGAAGGAGAGCAGGGCCATGTCGTTGTTCGGCAGTTCGCGGACGGCGATGTTGTCCAGTTGCCAGCCGTAATCCCACGTGGCCAGGTAGCGGAACCGAAGCTGCACATTGGACGGGTTGGCCGCCACCCACGCGCTGATGTCCACGTCCATCTGCTCCGGGTTCGGTCGCCCGTCGCGGCCTACGCCTTCATTGATGAGCACCTCATCCCAGGTGCTGCCGCCATCGGTGCTCACCCCGACCCATGTTTCCACGTCGGGGTCCGAGAATTCCTGGAAGTACTGGTCGAACTCCACCTTCAGGTTGGCAGGTGCTGCGCTGAGGTCGATCACCGGGCTCACCAGGCTGCTCTCGGCCTGCTGTCCCGGTGTGCCCAGGTAGTCGTCGTCGATGATCACCCATCCGCTCGGCGTGCTGGTGTTCAGTGCGGGAACAGGATAGGTGCTCGAGGTCGGGCCGGGGCCGCTGTTGGTCCAGGCCCAATCCAGATCGCCGATGCCGCTCACCACGGTCCATCCGTTGAGGTCGTTGTCGAACGGTTCGATGTAGAACGCGGAGCCTTTGGGGTTGACCGCAGGGAAGGCGGCCGGGGCTAGCGATGCACCGCTGTGTTTGTGCTCGGGATGCGCGGGCACCCGGTGTACCTGCTGGGCGTTCAGCGGGCCAGAGACGGCCGCCAGGGCGATCAGCATGAGTAGGGTTCTGGTCATGGTCGGGGTAGGTTCGTTGTTCAGCCAAGGTACTTGGGCGTTCTCCTCCATGCGCAGGGATCGTTGTCGAACGTTCCGTCCAGAATAACGGAAGCCCGACCAACCGGTCGGGCTTCCGTTGGGATCGTCCTTGATCAATGCACCACCACCATCCGCTTGCTCAGGCGCTGCCCGGCTGCGGTGAGGGTGTAGAAGTACACGCCTTCGGTGAGGTCGGCGGTGTTGATGGTCACCCGGTGCGCACCGGCGCCGCGGTTGCCCAGATTGTCCATGCGGATCACTTTGCCGCTGAGGTCGCGCAGCTCCAAGGTCGTGGCGCTGGATTCCTTCAGCTCGAACGTCACCGCAGTGCTCTCGTCGGCCGGGTTCGGCATGTTCTGGCCCAGGCCCACGCCGCCCACGCGGTCGGCCTCATTGATGCTCACCGTCGGGTCGAAGGTCATGCGGATCATCGGCGTGGTGGTGGTGAAGTACCAGTCCAGGCCGCTGGGGCCGTCGAAATAGATGAACGACGACTGCTCCTCGCTGACGCCGTTCTGACCCATGCGCAGTTGACCACCACCGAAATGCTCGATGCAGACGATGTAATCGCTGGCGGCATCCAGGGGCTGGGGCGTATCGAACACCAGCGGGATGAACTTGTTGCCGTTGGCCCCGTTCAGGTCGCTGGCCACGATCTCGTGCTCCTGGGTCTGCGCGATGATCGTCGTGAGGTCACCGGCGCGGAGCGTGCCGCGGATCAGCAGGCCCACGGTGCCCGTGCCGCCATTGCGCAGGGCCACCTTGATGCCGTAAAGGTCCGTCGCGCTGGAGATGTGGAAACCATTGCACAGCTCATATGGGTCGTTGTTGCCGTTGCCGTCCTCGAAGGAGGCCACCGTGCCCAGGTCACGGGCGTAGTCGAACTCGGCAACGCCGAAGGAGGCATCGCCATCGTTGTCGTTCGGCGTGTTGTCCACCTGGCCGGAGCTGATCGTGTACGTCACGTCGTAGGTGCCGGGAACAGCGGGAGGCGTGAAGTCCGGGTTCACGAATACGGTCTGGATGTCACCGGCCGGGAAGTTGGCGATCGTCTGGTCCTGATCCAGCACCGTGGTGCCCGCGCGCTCCACCAGGAAGTTCGCGGTCACGTTCGACTGGTCCATGGAGCCGTTGTTCAGCACGGTCATGTTCAGGCCGATCGGGCGCAATTGGCTGAAGGGATACAGCGAGTAGCGCAGCGAATCGTAGGTGAGCGAGGTGACCGGGTCCCACTGGGTCGCGGCCGCGCCCGTCACGGCGAGGTCGTACTCGTACAGCTCGATGATCCGCACGTCGTCCACCTGCCAGTAGTAGTGGGAGGTGCCGGCCGTGGAACCATCGAAGAAGAAGCGGATGTTCACGTTGGCCGGGTTGCCGGCGATCGCCTGGGACAGGTTCACCGAACGCACGTCGATGTCCACACCGGCATTGGCCGCGGTCCCGTTGTTCACATCGAAGCGGAAGGGCCAGCTGGCGCCACCGTCGGTGCTCACTTCCACGAAGTACGGGGCGTCGCCGCAGCAGTAGCGACGAGCCTGCTGGAACTCGAGTTGCACGAAGGGCGTGGCGCTGAGGTCCAACGTCGGGCTCACCAGCGAACCCTCCCAGTTCACGAACGTGGCGTTCGGTGTCGGGGTCTGACCCGCCCATGTGCAGTTGGCCGAGTCGGCCGCGTAGAGCATGAAGCCGTTGGCCGCGCTCTCGGACTGGATGATCTCCTGCACAGGGTCGCTGTAGGCGCCGTTCGGCCCGGTGAACTTGTGGAACCAGAGGCCGCCGTCCGGCCCGGACACGGTCCAGGCGCCCACGCCGTTGTTGCCGGCGAGGCCGTTGGCGAAATCCTCATAGAACACCACGTCGCCACCGGCCTTGGCCTGGCCCTGGCTCAGAGGCTGGGCACGCAGCGGCGTGGCTTCATCGGGACCGAACGTGGAACGGGCCGGCGTGTTGCGGACCCACTGGGCGCTCGCCAGCATGGCAAGGCCCATGAACGAAAGGGCTGTCGTGTATCGAGTGACCATCGGTTGAAGGGTTGTTCCTTGATTAGGGACGCCCAAGGTAGCCATCTCGCTGCTTCCACGAGCACCCCGTTCCTCAGATCAGCGGAACCGTTCGGCCCAGTGGCCCCGGTCGCGCTTCAGTGGCTGCTCACGAACCGCGCTGTGGCCCGGGCGTCAGCCCCTTCCACCACCAGCAGATAGGCGCCATTGGCCAGGCCGCCCACATGCACCGTCGAGGGTGCCCCTGCAGGGTCCTGCGTCAGCACGGCCCGCCCCGCGGCGTCAAGCACCCGTAGCCTACGGATGGACCACGGGACGACCACGGTGAGCTGCGTGCCTTCCTGCCGGAGGATCAGGTCCTGACGTGCCGAAGGCTCCGTCACCGTGACCGCCACCGGGCTGAGGTGCAGGCGCACCAAGGGAGCGCGCAGCGGGTAGGTCCAGTCCAAGGCGTTCAGCTCGTGTACCACGGCCGTTCCGGGCCTCACCTCTCCGCCCAGGGCGATCCGCATCAGGCCACTGTCAGGCACCTGTTCCACGACCGCCACCAGGTCCGTGCCTCCATCCACCGCCACCGGTGTGTCGAACGGCAGGAAGGTCCATCCCCACGCCAGGCCCGCCTGCACGTCCGCGTCGGTGATCCGGATGGTATCGGTGCTCGCCACCGGTTGCAGGTCCTGGTTGAGCAAGCGTCCGATCACCAGGGCGCCCACCACGGTGCCGGCATCCAGCCGAACCCCCAGGCCATGCACCAGGTCATCCGCCTGGAGCTCGTACCGGCATCCGGCCAGATAGCCTGCGCCACCGGCATCGATGCCCCCCATCGTGGGACCTGAGCGCTGTGCGTATGCACCATCACCATCAGCCCAGCCGGCTGCGGTGAGCCTGCGTTGCACGGAACCCGTTTCGTCGCCCGGAACGTCCTCCGAACCGCCCGACCCGACCGTGGCCGTGGCCGTGAGCACACCGGGTCCCGTGGGATCCCAGTCCGTTCGCACCACCAGCGTATCCACATCGTTCGCCGCGAGCAGCGCGAGCGTGTCACTGGTCCACTGACCTTGGGGACCACCGTTCAGTGCAAGGTCCACGGTGGCGCGGACGCCGAACAGGGGCAGATGGCCCTTGTTGCGCACCACCACGGTGATGGAAGGCGATGCGGCCTGGGTCACCGGGACCTCCGCCGGGTCGAGCCCGATGATGGTGCTGTTGAAGGGAGAGGTGTGCAGGTCGCCGAACGTGAGACCCTCGAGCGCCAGATCGTGCGCCGCACGTCCTCGCACGCACACATCGTCCAGGGCCAGGCCCGACGCCCAGCCGCCGCGGTCCGTCCAGTGGAAGCGCACACGCGCTGACGGGGCGCCGTCCGCCGCCGCGAGGTCCACACTGCGTTGCTGCCATCCGGTGCCGGGGACGAGGTCCGCGACCCGGGTCCATGAGCTGCCATCGATGCTCAGTTCCACCCAGGCGCTGTCGCCACCGAAGGCGCCATCCAGGACGTACCGGAAGCTGAGCAGCGCATGGTCCGCGTCGCTGAGGTCGATGGCCGGTGTGGTCAATCGGGCGCTGTCGAGGTCGCAGTCGCACGGCGGTGCATCGTCATTGGCCATGATGGACCGGTTGTCCACAGGGCCATCGGGTACGGGGAAGTAGCCGTTGGCGTTGGCCTCGGCGGCGGTGCCCACACGCCACGCCGGCACGAACTCCCCGGTGCCGGTGCCGTTGGCGTCGATCCGTTCCACGGCCGGACCGATGTCCCACCCGGCAGGGAGCGCCGCGCCCGCGAAGTCCTCGTTCAGCAGACAGACCTGGGCAGAGGCGATGGTTGGTGCAAGGGAAACGAGGAGCGCGCCGGTCAAGGCCCGGAAGGGCGGAGGACCGGGCAGGGGGCGACAGGTCATGGCGGCCAAAGATAGCCCGGTGCAACGCACGAAGCCCCCGTCATCCGGGGGCTTCGCCGCTCACGAGCGGTCCGGTCACCGCGCCCCGTTGCGCACGATGCGGATCGTGGACCGTCGCTCGCCGTCGATCACGGTGAAGGCATGCACCCCCGGTGCCAGCCCGGCCCCGTCCAGTTCGATGGTGTGGCCTCCCGCAGGACGTTCACCGGCATCACCGTTCCGCACCAGGCGCCCCATCGCATCCCGCAGTTCCCAGCGCACCCGGGCTGTTCCGCGCAGCTCGAACCGGATCGTCGTGCGGTCGTCGAACAGGCTGGGTGAGGCCATGAGCCCGATCGGTGCCACCGATCCATCGACCACGCTCGCCGCGGGGTCGAAGTTCATCCGCACCATCGGGGTCACCGTCACGTAGAACCACTGGCCACTGCCGCCATCGAAGATCAACGAGCTCTGCGGCGCGCTCGTGCCGCTGGTCGCCGTCCACACCTCCTCGCTGCCTCCGTAGTGCGTCACCGCCACCAGATAGTCCTTGTTCTCCTCCAAAGGCATGGGCGCAACGAGCGGCAGGGTGATGAACTTATGCTGTCCCTGAAGGTTCAGTTCGTTCGTGAGCACCTCGTGCTCCTCGGTGCTCATGAGCAGTTCGAGCTCATCGTCATACAGCGATGCGGTGATGAGCGTACCCGGGTCGGTGCGGGCGCTCAGGGCCACCTCGATGGCGTACAGGGTCCGATCGGACGACCGGATGTGGTACCAGTTCCCCAGTTCGTAGGGGTCGCCGCCGTTGTCGCGGTCGCCCTGCATGGCGTCCTCGTCGCGTGCGAACCGGTCCACCTGCACCTCGAAGCGCATCACCGTTCCATTGTCGTCCGGCAGGGCTTCGGGTTCATCCTGCACCACCGAGAGCTGAAGCAGGTAGGTGCCCAGTGCGGCCACAGGAGTATACCCGGTGATGTACAGGCTGTCCACGGCACCCGGCGGTAGCGTGATCGGGGCGCTGTAGAGGATCACGTCGTTGGTGCCGGGCCCGTCGATGTCGGCCTTGAGCCGTACGTTGGTCTGCGGCTCCGAACCGTTGTTGATGGCGACCGCCTTGAACTTCAGCTCGCGCAGCTCATCGATCGGGTAGATGGTGTAGGGAAGCCCATCGAAGTCGGGTTCGGCAGGGCTCCAGTCGGCGTAAGTGGCCGAGATCAGGCGCAGGTCGTTCGCCTCCACGGTCAGCAGCGCGATGTCGTCCACCTGCCAGCTATAGGTGAAGCCCTCGAAGCTCAGCCAGTGGAAGCGGATGCGGATGTCGCCCGATCCACCATTGAGCGCGGAGCTGATGTTCATCACCACGGTCTGGCTCACGGGCGCGCCGGGGGTGCTTTGGTTGCCGGGCACCTCGCCGTTCACCGGGAACACGGACCAGTTGGCACCGCCGTCACTGCTCACCTCCACCTGGGTGATGTCGTTGTTCAGCTGGCGGAAGCTCTGTTCGAATCGAAGGAGCATGAAGGGGACGGTGTCCAAGCCGGTGATCGGGGGCGATGTGATCGTCGTGTTCTCGGCCACCCCCGCCGTGCCTTGTTCGTCAGAGTCCGCCACGATCCACGAGCCGCCCGGGTAGCCAGTGGAGCTCTGCAATGGACCGGGGGTGAACCCACCCGTGTTACCGGTGTTCGTGAGCTGCCAGGTCACGGCCCCGGTCTGTGTGTTCACCGTCCAGCCGCCCAGGCCGTTCTCGAAGTCCTCCGACCAAAGCACTGCGGCAGCTGAACGCTCCTCCGCGATGGCGTTCGGTGGTTCATGTCCATGGGACGCAGCGATCGGTGTGCGCGCATTCCAGCACGACGGCATCTGCTGCACGGGGTCCTGGGCGAGCACCATCGTGCTGACCAGGGAGAGAAGGATCGGGTTCACAGGGTTCCGCATCGGCGTTGGGGCCGGCGATCGGACGCTGACCCGGGCCGAAGCTGTGTGCTCGAAGGAGCGGATCGGATGGCCTTTGTGACGGACCCGGCGCCCTTCCGCGAACGGTTGGCACGGGTACAGACCATTGAAGGTCGAGCGCCCGGGAACGTGAACGCACCACCGGATGAGCAGTGGTGCGTTCCAGGGTGAACGGTTCCCCGGTGATCAGGCCTCGGCCGTCACGTACTCCTCGATCGGCGGGCAGGTGCACACCAGGTTGCGGTCGCCGTAGGCGTTGTCCACGCGGCTCACCGTGGGCCAGTACTTCCAGTCGCGGTTCACGCTTACCGGGAAGGCGGCCTTCTCGCGTCCGTAGGTGTGGTTCCAGGTATCCGCGCAGACCTCATCGCTGGTGTGCGGGGCCATCTTCAGCACGTTGTCCGCCTTGTCGGCCTTGCCGCTCTCGATCTCGGCGATCTCGTGGCGGATGCCGATCATCGCCTCGATGAAGCGGTCCAGTTCGGGCTTTGCCTCGCTTTCGGTGGGCTCCACCATCAGCGTGCCCGCCACCGGGAAGCTCACCGTGGGCGCGTGGAAGCCATAGTCCATCAGGCGTTTCGCGATGTCCTCCACCTCAACACCCGCGGTGCGCTTGAACTCGCGGCAGTCCAGGATCATCTCGTGCGCCACCATGCCCTGATCGCCCACGTAGAGGATCGGGTAGTGCTTCTCCAGCTTTGCCTTGATGTAGTTGGCGTTGAGGATGGCGTAGCGCGTGGCGTCGGTGAGGCCGGTGCCGCCGAGCATCTTGCTGTAGCCGTAGCTGATCAGCAGGATCAGTGCGCTGCCCCAGGGTGCGGCGCTCACGGCTGGGATCGCCTGCTCGCCACCGGTCTTCACCAGCGGGTGGCCGGGCAGGAAGGGCTTCAGCTTGTCGTTCACGCAGATGGGGCCCATGCCGGGGCCGCCGCCGCCGTGCGGGATGGCGAAGGTCTTGTGCAGGTTCAGGTGGCACACGTCGGCGCCGATCTCGCCGGGGCTGGTGAGGCCCACCTGCGCGTTCATGTTGGCGCCGTCCATGTACACCAGGCCACCGTTCGCGTGGATGGTACCGGTCACCTCCTTGATCGCAGCTTCATAAACACCGTGCGTGCTGGGGTAGGTCACCATCAGGCAGCTCAGCGTGTCCTTGTACTGTTCGGCCTTGGCCTTCAGGTCGGCCACATCGATCTGGCCATCCTCCGTGGCCTTCACCACCACCACCTGCATGCCGGCCATCACCGCGCTGGCGGGGTTGGTGCCGTGGGCGCTGCTGGGGATCAGGGCGATGTTGCGGTGCTTGTCGCCGCGGGCCTCGTGGTAGGCGCGGATCACCATCAGGCCGGCATACTCACCCTGCGCGCCGCTGTTGGGCTGCAGGCTCACGGCCGTGAAGCCGGTGGCCTTGGCGAGGATGTCGCTCAGCTCGCGGAACAATTCCTGGTAGCCCTCCGTCTGCTCCACCGGCGCGAAGGGGTGCAGCGCGTTCCACTCGGGCCAGCTCAGCGGCATCAGCGTGCTGGCAGCGTTCAGCTTCATGGTGCATGAGCCCAGCGGGATCATGCCGTGCATCAGGCTGAAGTCCTTGTTCTCGAGCTTCTTGATGTAGCGCTGCAGCTCCAGTTCCGTGTGGTGCGTGTTGAACACCGGGTGGGCCAGGAAGGCGCTGGTGCGCTGCAGCTCGGCGGGCACGGCCATGCTGGCGCCGTTGCCGCTGAGCGCCGGGGCGGATTTGCCCGCAGCCTCCGCCAGGACGGCCACCACGTCGTTCGCATCGCTCAGGCGCACCGTCTCGTCGAGCGAGATGCTCACGCGGCCACCGTCATAGCGGAAGTTGATGCCGCGCTTCCCGGCCGCGGCGCGCACCTTGTTCACATCGGCACCGCTGAGGGTGATGGTGTCGAAGAAGCTGCCGTTGACCACGGTGTAGCCCAGCGCCTTCGCGGCCTCGGCCACGTTGCGGGTGTGGGCATGCACGTTGCGGGCGATGCGCTTCAGGCCTTCGGGACCGTGGTACACGCCGTACATGCCGGCCATCACGGCGAGCAGGGCCTGCGCCGTGCAGATGTTGCTGGTGGCCTTGTCGCGGCGAATGTGCTGCTCACGTGTCTGCAGCGCCATGCGCAGGCCACGACGGCCGCGACGGTCCTGGCTCACACCGATGATGCGGCCGGGGATCAGGCGCTTGAAGTCCTCCGTGGTGCAGAAGAAGGCGGCGTGCGGACCGCCGTAGCCCATGGGAACCCCGAAGCGCTGGCTGTTGCCCACGCACACGTCGGCACCCCACTCGCCCGGAGGCGTCAAGAGCACGAGCGAGAGCAGGTCAGCGCAGACGGCGGTCTTCACACCGGCCGCCTTGGCCTTCGCCACGATGGCGCGGTGGTCGTTCACACTGCCGTCGAGGGCGGGATACTGAAGCGCGATGCCGAAGTAGCCGTCGGCGGGGTCGAGCTCGTTCACATCGCCCACCACCAGTTCCACGCCGATGGGCGCGCAGCGGGTGCGCAGCACGTCGATGTTCTGCGGGTAGAGGCCCTTGTCGGCGAAGAACTTGTGGGCATTGGCCAGTTCCTTCGGCCGCGCCGCGTACAGCATGTGCATGGCCTCGGCGATGGCGGTGGCTTCATCGAGCAGGCTGGCGTTGGCGATGGGCAGGCCGGTGAGGTCGCTGCACATCGTCTGGAAATTAAGCAGCGCCTCGAGGCGGCCCTGTGCGATCTCCGCTTGGTAAGGCGTGTAGGCCGTGTACCATCCGGGATTCTCGAAGACATTGCGCAGGATGGCGGGCGGGGTCACCGTGCCGCTGAAGCCCAGGCCGATGTAGCTGCGGAACAGCTTGTTCTTCGCGCCCAGCGCCTTCATGTGGTCCAGGTGCTGGCGCTCGGTGAGCGCATCGCCGGTGGCCAGCGGGTGTGCAGCGCGGATGCCTGCCGGAACGGTGCGGGCGATAAGCTCGTCGAGCGATGCGACACCGATGGCCTTCAGCATGGCCTGGGTGTCCGCTTGGTGGGGGCCGATGTGACGCTCGTGGTAGGTGACGGTGTTCATGGGGTGGCCTGAAGGCGCGGCGAATATACGCACCCCGATGAGGCCGGTCGGCGCGCTCCTTCCCAGCAACAACGCGGCCGGGGCGATGTTCAGCACCGCCTATCTTTGGCCGCTCCCGATGCGCTCCCTCTGGCTCCTACTTCTGCTCCTGTGCATGGGGGGCCGGGCCCAGGACCGTATCCTGCTGATGAACGGCCAGACCATCCAGGGCCGCGTCCTCGGGCAGAGCACCCTGGAGATCCGCTATCAGGTGCCCAAAGGGGCGCGGCTCATCGAACGCAGCGAGCCCACCGAGAGCGTGTTCAGCGTCACCGACAGCCTGGGCCATGAGCGGGTGTGGTACTTCATGGACACCGTGTTCGGCAACGACTACAGCGTGGACCAGATGCGGTGGATCATCAAGGGTGAACAGGATGCGCGCGACGGCTACCGGCCGCTGTGGCCCATGATCGGTGGCTTTGTCTTCGGTGCCGGCACCGTGGTCGCGCTCGATCTGGAGGTGATGTCCCTGCTGCTGCCGCCGATCTACGCCGGGGTGATGGCGCTGCCCCGTGTGCACGTCACGCGCGGCTCCATCCGCGACCCCTTGATGGAAGGCGATCCCTACTACGCCACCGGGTATGCCAGCGCGGGCCGCACCAAGCGGGTGCTGCGCACGCTGTACTCCACCCTGGCCGGCGTGGCCGTCGGTCTTGCCGTGCGCCAGTTGGTGATCAATCCCAATCTGGACCCTTAGGGCCAATGGACGCGGACCTGCGCAGCCCCCTGCTCCGCGTGTTGATCTACGGCCATGTGTGGCTCGCGTGCGGGGCCTTGGCACAGACCTGGCTGATGCAGCACCTGATGGGACTGAGCGGCTGGCGGGCGCCTCTGCTGGCCGCCCTGGCCACCTTCGCCGGCTACACGTTCATGCGGACGGCGCGCGCCGGTCACCCCTCCCTGGGTGTGGCGCCGCAGCTGCAGTGGACCCTGCGTCATCGCACAGTTCTGGTGGGCGTGGCGTCGATCGCCGCCATCGCCGCCCTGGTGGTGGCCGCTCACCACCTGCCGGACCTGGTGCTCCGCAGCGCTCCGGTCGCCCTGGCCGTGCTCCTATATGCGGTGCCCGCGCGCTGGGTGCGCGGACGCACCCTGGGTCTGCGGCGGGTGCCCCTGCTCAAGGCCTTCCTCATCGCCGGATGCTGGGCGTGGACCACCGTCCATCTGCCCCTGCTGTTCGCACCGACCGACCACCCGCCGCAAGGCACCGGCTGGCTGTTCGTCCTGCAAGGCTGCTTCTTTCTGTCGCTGGCCCTGGTGTTCGACCTGCGCGACCGGGCGATCGACCGCGATGTGGTGCTCACCGTGCCGCAGCTGCTGGGCGGGACCGGCACCCGGTCCTTGGCCACGCTCCTGATGCTCTACCCGGTCGGCGTGTTCACCACCCTGGCGTTCGTCGGCAGGGCGCTGCGGCCCGTCGATGCGCCGGCCCCTTGGCCGATGGACATGGTGCTGGCCGCCGTGGCCTACCTCGTGGTCGCCGCGATGGTGGCGCTCCCGGTTGAAGGACGCAGCGCCCTTCATTTCGGGCTTCTGCTGGATGGTGCCCTGCTGCTTCCGCCGCTCGGTGTGGCCCTGACCCTGCTGGTTTGAACGACGATCGTCAGCCCGGCGTACCGGTGTGGGCCTACTTTTGGCGGCGTCCATGACCTTCGAGCACAGCCTTGCCTTCGCCCAGGCACGCGATGCGGCGGACCCGTTGCGCGCCTATCGGAACGAGTTCCTGTTCCCCCGGCACCATGACCGTGACGCGCTCTACTTCACCGGCAACTCCCTCGGCCTCCAACCCAAAGCGGCCGCTGCGGCGCTGACCCAGGAGCTCGACGATTGGGCGCGTTTCGGAGTGGAGGGCCACTTCCAGGCGAAGCATCCCTGGTACAGCTACCACGAGGAGCTCACGCCGTTGCTGGCCCGGTTGGTCGGCGCCCTTCCTGAGGAAGTGGTGGCCATGAACCAGCTCACCAGCAACCTGCACTTCCTGATGGTGTCGTTCTACCGGCCTGAAGGGAAGCGCAGAAAGATCCTGACGGAGACGCGCCCGTTCCCGAGCGACACCTATGCCTTCGCCTCGCAGATCGCCTTCCACGGCGGCGATCCGGCCACCGACCTGGTCGAAGTGCAGCCCCGCGCCGGAGAGCACACGCTGCGCACGGAGGACATTGTGGCGGAGATCAATGAGCTGGGGGAGGAGCTGGCGCTCGTCTGCTTCGGCGGGGTGAACTTCTACACGGGCCAGGCCTTCGACATGGCGACGATCACCCAGGCCGCGCACGCGGTGGGGGCCGTCGCCGGCTTCGACCTCGCGCATGCCGCGGGCAATCTGCACTTGAAGCTGCACGACTGGAACGTGGACTTCGCCTGCTGGTGCAGCTACAAGTACCTCAACAGCGGTCCGGGCAGCGTGGCCGGCGCCTTCGTGCACCAGTGTCATCTCGGCAAGCAGCTGCCGCTCTTCGCGGGCTGGTGGGGACACGACAAGAACGAGCGCTTCAGGATGGAGCGCACCTTCAAGCCCATGCCCACGGCCGAGGCCTGGCAGGTGAGCAATGCACCGGTGTTCAGCATGGCCGTGCACCGCGTGGCGCTGGAGCTCTTCGACCGGGCCGGCATCGCGCAGCTTCGTGCGAAGAGCGAACAATTGACGGCTTACCTCGCGTTCATCATCGCCGACGTGGAGAAGGCCACCGGCACACGCCTCGAAGTGATCACCCCATCGGACGCGGTCCAGCGCGGCTGCCAGTTGAGCATCCTGGCGCACGGCCACGGCAAGGCCCTCTTCGACCGCATCGCCGAACGTGGTGTGATCGCCGACTGGCGCGAGCCCAACGTGATCCGCGTGGCCCCGGTGCCGCTGTACAATTCGTTCGAGGACGTGTGGCGACTTGGAGAGGTCCTGAAGGAGTGTCTGTCATGAACGCGCGGTCAATTGGTGCGAACGTGCGAGAGCGCATGGGGGGCCTCTGTTGCACTCTCGCACCCTTTCACCTTCGCACTCTGCCATGAAGAACATCACCATCGTCGGCGGCGGATTGGTCGGAAGCCTCCTGGCCGTGTTCCTCGCCAAACGCGGCCATCGCGTCAACGTGTTCGAGCGGCGGGGTGACCCACGCCGGACCAACGTGTACGCCGGGCGAAGCATCAACCTGGTGGTGAGCCACCGCGGCTGGACGGCCCTGCGGGCGGCGGGGGTGCACGAGGCGGTGGAACGCATCGTGGTGCCGGTGCACGCGCGGATGACGCACGACCGCGACGGCGGGCTCATGCGACTGCCCTACAGCTTCGATGGACGGGCGATCCACAGCGTCAGCCGCGCGGAGCTCAACAAGGTGCTGCTCTCCGAGGCCGAGGCCCTGCCCAACGTGCACCTGCACTTCAACAACCAGTGCGTGGAGGTTGACCTGGACCATGCGCGCTGCGGCTTCCGCAACGACATCACCGGTTCGGTCGCCAGCATCAAGGCGGATGTCGTGTTCGGCGCCGACGGTGCCCCGAGCGCCGTGCGCCAGGCCATGATGAAGGGGCGGTTCACCTTCAGCCAGACCTACATCGAGCACGACTACAAGGAGATCGCCTTTCCGCCCAACGCCGACGGCACGCCGCGCATGGACCCCAACTGCCTGCACATCTGGCCGCGCCGGCTCTTCATGATGATGGGCCTCGCCAACCAGGACGGCGGGTTCACCGGCACCCTGTTCATGCCGCACGAGGGCGAGTTCTCGTTCGACACCATCAAGGACGAGCAGGACCTGCAGCGCTTCTTCGAGGCGCACTTCAAGGATGCGATCCCGCTGCTGCCCGACCTGGCCGAGCAGTACTTCCGCAACCCCCAGAGCAGCCTGGCCATCATCCGCTGCTCGCCCTGGACGCACAGCGACAAGGTGGCGCTGATCGGTGACGCCGCCCACGCCATCGTGCCCTTCTATGGCGAAGGCATGAACGCCGGCTACGAGGACTGCAAGGTGCTGAACGACCTGCTGAACGCGCACGGCGACGACAACTGGGGCACGGTGCTCGACGCGTACGGCAAGGCTCGCAAGCCCAACGGCGACGCCATCGCCGACCTCAGCCTGCGCAACTTCGTGGAGATGCGCGACCTCGTGGCCGACCCGCAGTTCATCCTGCGCAAGAAGATCGAGGGCCGCCTGCAGGCGAAGCACCCGGACAAGTGGCTGCCGCTCTACAGCCAGGTGAAGTTCAGCGACATCGCCTACGCCGACGCGTGGAACGAAGGCCTGCGCCACGACCGCATCATGGAACAGGTGCTCGCCCTGCCGGGCATCGAGGAGCAGTGGGAGAGCGAGGAGGTGGAGAAGAAGGTGCTGGAGCTTTTGGAGCGGGTGCACTGACCCGAAGGCATCCCCGGACCGGGCCACCCGCCCGCACCGCGTGCACCACCCGCCCTGGTGCACCACCCTGACGCACGCGCGCCTTGCCATGTGTTCTTTCCAGTGGATGCATCCATCGCTGCCGCACCCACCGGCGATCGTTCATACGTTGCCCCATGGTCCCCGCGTTGGTGGACCATGGGCACCGACCTTCGTTCCATGCGCCACCCGTTCGCCGGTCTGCTGCTCCTGCTGCTTCTGCCCGCGCAGCTGAACGCCCAGCGGCTGTTCGAGCGCAAACGGCCGGAGATCATCCCCACGGACGGCAAGATGCGCCGCGGGGGGCTGTACTTCGGGCTCGGGGCCACCTACACCCTCGCCCGCTTCGGCGACGAGGAACGCGAACTGTTCCGCAACGCCGACACCAGCTACACGGCCACCTTCGATCCGAACGGACGCTTCGGACCCTACGTGGAGGTGGGCTGGTTCCATGCCACCCGCGACCCGGTGATCCTGGACTACTGGGACTTCGGCCTGGCCTACAAGGGCCTGAACGGTCGCCAGGACCACATCGGCGTGCTGCGGTTCGGCCCGAACGAAACGGACTCCTCCGTGGTGCTGCCCGGTTCAGGCCGCTTCCGCGACCACTATGCCAGCGTTCATGTGAACGCCAACAAGTTCTTCCAAACGGCCGACCGGCAGTTCGTGCAGCTGAGCCTGGGCGTGAACGCCGACCTCGACGTGGGCAGTGAGCGCAGCTACACCGGCGATCCGTTCGTGCTGGCCGATCAGGAGCTTCCGCCCCCGTTCATCGGCCAGGCGCACGTGAAGGTGGGCTATGGCTTCCGCACGCGGGGCCGCCTGCTGATCATCCCCGCGCTGGAGACCCCGGTGGTGAGCGTGGTGCCCGGGGACAAGGGCTTCGGCCAACTGCAGTGGTTCAACAGCCGCTACCGCCCGCTCATCCTGAGCATCCGCTTCCTGTTCCTGCGGTATCCCAAGGGGTTCGCCTGTCCACCTGCGATCAAGCCCAATGCGCTGGAAGGGAAGAAGAAGGTGTACAAGCCGGACAGCTACCACCCGTGATCGGCACCGGCCCCGCGCGCCGAGATGGGTGTTCGCTCAGGGGAGGGGAGGAGCCGGCGGTGTGGAGGTTCCGTGCGTCGGTGCATGGGCCACCGCCCGGTTCATCGGAACGACGTGGGCTGAAGAAAGGGATTGCCGCGCCGTTCGGCGCCGATCGTGGTGTCCGGGCCATGGCCACTGTGCACCACCACCGCATCGTCCAGCACCAGCAACCGCGTGCGGATGCTCCGCAGCAGCTGCTCCAGGTCGCCGCCGGGCAGGTCCGTGCGGCCGATGCTCCCCTGGAACAGCACATCGCCGCCCACCAGGTGGCCCGCCGTTCGGCAGTACAGCGCCACGTGGCCCGGGCTGTGGCCTGGCACGTGGATCACCTCGAACCGCAGGTCGCCCAGGCACACCTCATCCCCGTCCGTCAGATGGGACGTCGGCTCGGGCGAGGCCTCGCAGGGCACGCCGTAGAGCTGCCCGATCGAGGGGGCCCGGTGCAGCAGCTCCAGGTCGTCCGCATGGATCTCGGGCAACAGCCCGAACCGGCGATGGGCCCAGGCATTGCCCAGCACATGGTCGATGTGGCCGTGGGTGTTCAGGCAGCGCACCACGCGCAGGCCATGCTGCGTTACATAGGCCTCCAACCGATGCTCCTCCGCCGTGTTCCAGCAGCCCGGGTCCACCAGCAACGCCTCCCGGCCATCATGAAGCAGCCAGGTGTTCTCCTGAAAGGGGTTGCAGATGAACGGTACGCAGCGCAGCATGCCCGGAAAAGCCTGAACTTCGCGCAGGGCGCGCCGAACAAGGGCGCCCGAATGTAGTTATCTTCATCGCTGTGCTCAGGAACATCCGTACGTCGCTGCTCCCGTGGTTCGCCCTGCTGGCGATCACCCCAGCGCTGGGCCAGTTCTACAACGGTTCTCAGCAGGAGTTCGGCAAGAACCGCATCCAGCACGAGGAGTTCCTGTGGCAGTACTACCGCTTCGACCGGCTTGAGACCTATTTCTACAAGGGCGGGCGCGACCTGGCGCGCTATGTCTCCCTCAGTGGCCACAAGCACCTGAAGGACCTGGAGAAGCAGCTCGACATCGCCCTCGATGAGCGGGTCCAGTTCGTGGTGTACAACTCCCTGTCGGACTTCCGCCAGAGCAACATCGGCATCACCGGCGACGAGCAGTACAACATCGGCGGGGTGACGCGCATCGTGGGCACCAAGGTCTTCGTGTATTTCGAAGGCGATCACGCCCGGCTCGACCAGCAGGTGCGCAGCGGGGTGGCCCAGGTGATGCTGGACCAGATGATGTTCGGGGGCAACTGGCGCGAGGTGCTCAAGAACAGCACGCTGATGAACCTGCCCGAGTGGTACACCAAGGGGCTGGTGGCCCATGTGTCGGGTCCGATGGACGCGATGCAGGCGAGCCGCCTTCGGGATGGCATCCTCGCGGGCCGCTTCGACCGCTTCAACAGGCTCGAAGGGGAGGACGCCGTGCTCATGGGCCAGGCGATCTGGTCCTACGTGGCCGATGTGTACGGGCAAAGCGTCATCCCCAACATCCTGTACATGACCCGGGTGAGCCGCAATGTGGAGAGCGGATTCATGTACGTCCTCGGCGTGCCCTTGAAGAACCTTGCCATCGATTGCCTGGGGCATTACAAGGACCGCTTCAACAAGGAGGAACAGATGCGCGAGGCGGTGGTGCTCGAAGAACTGCCGATCCGCCACCGCAAGCGCACCACGTGGTCACAGTTCAAGCTGAGCCCCAACGGGCGCTACGCCGCCTGGGTCACCAACGAGCTGGGGCAGTACAAGGTCTTCGTGCGTGATCTGTCCGAGCAGCGCACCTGGCGCATCGCCAAGGGGGAGAAGAAGCTCAACCGCATCGTGGACCGCAGCTATCCGGTGCTGGCCTGGCACCCGGGCAGCCGTGCCCTCAGCTTCGCCGTGGAGCGCAAGGGCGAGCTCTACCTGAAGACCTATACCCTGGACGACCGCAAGACCAGCGTGCGACCGGTGTTCATGCTGGAGAAGCTGCTCTCCATGTCGTACTCGCCGGATGGCCAGAACATGGTGTTCAGCGCGGTCCGGGAGGGCCGCACCGACCTCTACCTGTACTACCTCATCGGCAACCGGCAGGAACAGCTCACGAACGACCAGTTCGATGACCTGGAACCGGCGTTCACCCTGGATGGCCGCGGGATCCTGTTCGCCAGCGACCGTATGGACGACACGCTGCGCAGCCAGCCGGCCAACGCGGACGTGGCCCTGGTGAACGGGCACAAGGACATCTTTCTCTACGACCTGGCCGGCCGCTCCTCCCTGGTGCGCCGGCTCACCAGCACCAGCTACGCCGATGAGTCGGCCCCGATGCCCTTGGACAGCATGGCCTTCACCTACCTGGGTGATGCCTCAGGGCTGCGCGACCGCTACCGGGTGCGCTATGACAGTGTGGTGAGCCATGTGGACACCACCATCCACTACCGCTACTTCGCCGTGAACGACCGGATCACCCGGGGCCGGCGTTCCGTGCTGGAGCACGATGTGCACGCCCGCACCGGTCGCCTGGCCGAGCTGGTGTTCGAGAACGGCCGCTACCACCTGCGCATGGGTCGGACCACCCCTGGCACCGATGGCCTGGGCGAGACCTCACCCACCGACGCGCGGCCCGATCGTCGGGAACCGCTCAGTGACCAGAACGACCCCCTCGATCAGGTGGTGAAGGTGGCCCCCCGCGTACCAAGGCCCGTCGGGGAGCCGGTGAACGTGGACAATTACCAGTTCAGCGATGAAAGCGCCCCGCCGCCCGCCCGCCCCTTGGAAGCGCTGCCCCAGACCATCGCCACCAACCCCACCACCGCAGCACCCGGCGACACCCTGGCGGACCGGCCCCTGGTGTTCCCCGAGCAGCGCAACTACCACGTGAACTTCGCCACCGACGCGGTGCTCACCCAGGTGGACAACAGCTACAACGCCGCCTTCTACCAGCCCTTCACCGGCGCGCAGAACCTGAACCCGGGCCTCAGCGGCATGATCCAGATGGGGATCAGCGACCTCTTCGAGGACCACAAGATCATCGGCGGCTTCCGCCTGGCGCTCGACCTCAACAACAACGACTACTTCCTCACCTACATCAACCTCAAGCGCCGGTTGGACAAGCGCTTCACGGTGCAGCGCCAGACCCTGCAGGGTGTTTCCCGCTTCGGGGTGGTGAAGGTGCAGACCCATCTGGCCAACTACCAGGTGAGCTGGCCCTTCAGCGAGCTGGCCAGTGTGAGGGCCTCCCTCCTGTACCGCCACGATCGCTACGTGCTGCAGAGCACCGACCTGCTCAGCCTGCAGGAGCCCAACTTCTACGACCAGATGGCCGGTGGCAAGCTGGAGTACGTGTATGACAGTTCGGTGCCGCGCGGCCTCAACCTGTACACCGGCTGGAAGTTCAAGGTCTTCGGCGAGTACTACATCCAGCCGGACGAGGGCAACAGCGACATGCAGGTGCTCGGCCTGGATGCACGCCATTCGCTGCGCATCCATCGCGACCTGGTGCTGGTGAACCGCCTGGCCGGTGCCACCAGCCTGGGCAGCCGCCGCATCATCCACTTCCTGGGCGGGGTGGACAACTGGCTCTTTCCCCGGGTGGACAACAGCATCCCCATCGACTTCGAGCAGAACTACTTCTACCAGAGCAACGCCACGCCGATGCGGGGCTTCTACTTCAACGCGCGCAACGGCACTTCCTTCGGGGTGCTCAACACGGAGATCCGCTGGCCGATCTTCCGCTACCTCGTCAACCGGCCCATGCGGTCGGACTTCCTCCAGAACTTCCAGATCGTGGCCTTCGGCGATCTGGGCGTGGCATGGACCGGCCCCGATCCCTACAGCGAGGAGAACACCTTCAACCAGCAGGTGATCGACAGCAACCCGCTGCTCATCACCATCAAGAACCAACGGGAGCCCATCGTGGGCAGTTATGGCGCCGGCGTGCGCGCGCGGTTGCTCGGCTACTTCGTTCGTGCGGACTGGGGATGGGGCGTGGATGATGGCCGCGTGCTCGACCCCGTGTTCCACCTCTCCCTCAGCCTCGATATCTGAACCATGTCCGCCACGGCCGTCGGTCTGCTCCTGCTCATCGGCCTGCTGGCCGGCATGCTCAGCGGCTTCGTCGGCGTGGGCGGCGGCATCATCATGGTGCCCGCGCTCGTGTGGCTCATGGGCTATGGCCAGCATCAGGCCCAGGGCACGAGCCTGGCCGTGCTGGTGTTGCCCGTGGTGGCCATCGCCGCCTGGAACTACCACCGCCAGCACCCGCTCGACCTCCGTGCCGTGGGCCTCATCGCCGGCGCCTTCGTGCTGGGCGGATACCTCGGCAGCCGCATGGCGCTCAGCATCCCCGCTGATGCGGTCAAGCGTGTCTTCGGCCTGGTGATGCTGGTGGCCGCCCTCAAGCTCATCCTCGGCAAGTGATCGCACGCATCCGGAAGGAACTGGAGGCCCTGGGGGACCGGCCTGTGCAGTGGCGCAGGTGGATGCATCAGCACCCCGAGCTCTCCTTCCACGAGGAGGGCACCGCCGCCTTCGTCGCCTCTGTGCTGAAGGCCGAAGGCCTCATCGTGCGCGAAGGGCTCGCCCGCCATCCCGACCGGCCGGCCGGCACGGGCCTCATCGCCCTCGTCACCGGGTCCCGCTCCCCGTCCGAACGCTGCTTCGCGCTGCGCGCCGACATGGACGCCCTGCCGATCCCGGAGGTGGGCAAAGCCGGGTATTGTTCGCTCCATCCGGGCGTGATGCACGCCTGCGGGCATGACGCGCACACCGCCATGGTGCTCGCAGCGGGCCTCGCGTTGCACCGGATGCGTGAGGCCTGGAGCGGCACTGTGATGCTCGTGTTCCAGCCCGGCGAGGAGAAGGAGCCCGGCGGGGCCAGCCTCCTGGTGAAGGAAGGGGCCCTGACGGATCCGGCGCCAACGGGCATCCTGGGGCAACACGTCACCCCGGAACTGGCCTCGGGCAAGCTCGGTTTCCGCAGTGGTCCCTTCATGGCCGCCGCCGACGAGCTCTACCTCACTGTGCGCGGTCGTGGCGGGCATGCGGCCAAGCGCGCCGAGCTCGTGGACCCCATCCTCATCGCCGCCCGCCTGCTGCCTGTGCTCTACGAGGCGGCCGAACGCGCCAAGCCGGCCGGAGAGCCCATGGTGATGAGCTTCGGTCGCTTCCTCGCCCAGGGCGCCACCAACATCGTTCCGGACGAGGCGCGCCTGGACGGCACCCTGCGCACCTTCAATGAGGAGCTTCGGGCCATGCTCCATGACCTGCTGCCGCGCGTGTGCACCGGCGTGGCGAAGGACATGGGCGGGGAGGCGGTGCTGCGGATCGTGAAGGGCTCGCCCGTGGTGAAGAACGACCCGGCGCTCACCGCTCGGATGCGGGATGTAGCGGTGCAGCTGGTGGGCGCGGACAACGTGGTGGACATGGACATCCGCATGGGCGCCGAGGACTTCGCCTACTACACGCACGTGATGCCCGGCTGCTTCTTCCGCCTGGGCACCGGCAACCCCGCCAAACCCGGGACCCAGAGCGGATTGCACACCGCGGCCTTCGACATCGACGAGGAGGCGATGACCCTGGGGGCCGCGATGATGATGGCCGGTGCGCTGAACGAGCTTCAGTGATCCTCAGCCCACGATGAGGTCATCCACCTCGATCACCGGCCGGCCGTTCGCGCTGTGAACGGTGAGCTCCACCGTGTGCGGGGTGCGGCCGCGTGCGGTCCAGAGCGGGATGGAGAGCTCGAAGGCCCCGGGCCGGTTCCGCACGGGACGGGGACGCAGCTCCCGCCACACGCTCTCGGGTGGCATCGCGAGGCTGACGCCCATGTCTTCGACGGCCGCCTCCATGTCGTCCGCGCTCAGGCGTACCCCGTCCGTGGCCTGCTCCAGCTCCGCGAAGCGCCGCTCCACGAGCAGCTTCACCGCGTGACGGGCGACGAGGGTGAGGTCGGCGGGGCTCATGGATAAGCGTGGTGATCCGCGCTGGGAACAGGTTGGAGCCTTTTCGACCTAGTTCGCCACCTCGCTCAGGAAGCGGATGCGCATGAGCCGCAGGTCCTCCTCGCTGACGTCGCGCCCGAACTCCTCCAGCATGGCCTCCAGGCTGTCGTTCTCGGCCTCGCGGAAGTAGTCCATGATCTCCTCCTGGAGGTCGGGGTCCATGCTCTCGTCGAGGTGGTAGCTGATGTCCAGGCGGGTGCCGCTCATCACGATGCTCTCCAGCTCGGAGATGAGGTCCGCCAGGCTGAGGTTGCGGCTGCGTGCGATGCTGGTGAGCGACAGCCGCTTGTCGATGTTCTGGATGATGTGGACCTTGTTGCCGCTCTTGTTCACCACGCTGCGCACCACCACCTCCTCGGCGCGCTCGATCTCGTTCTCCTCCACGTAGCGCTTGATCAGCTCCACGAAGGGCTTGCCGTATTTCTGCGCCTTGCCCGGCCCCACGCCGGTGATCTGGGTGAGCTCCTCGATCGTCACCGGGTAGCGCATCGTCATCTCCTCCAGGGAGGGGTCGCCGAAGAGCACCCAGGGTTGCAGCTTGAGCTTCTGCGCCTGGTTGCGGCGGAGGTCCTTCAGCATCGCCATGAGCTTCTCGTCAGCAGCTGCGCCGCCCTTGCCCTCCGGCTCGTCCCCCTCGTCGAAGTCGCTGTAGTCGCGCTCCTTCACCAACTCCACCTTCCAGGGCTTCTTCAGGAACTTCTTCGCCTGGTCGGTGAGGGTGAGGATGCCGTAGGTCTCGATGTCCTTGTGCAGGAAACCGCCCACCAGGGCCTGCCGCACGATGGCCAGCCAGTGATGCGCGTCGTGGTCGCTGCCCCGGCCGTAGCTCTCCATGCCGGAGCCCTTGTAGGTCTTCATCTCCGCGCTCTCGGTGCCGGTGAGCAGGTCGCAGATGAACTTGGCCCGGTGGCGCTCCTTGCTCTCCTTCACCGCCTCGAGCAGCACGCCCAGGTCCTCGGTCGCATCGAAGCTCTCGCGCGGGTTCAGGCAGTTGTCGCAGCTGCCGCAGTTGTCGCTCTCCAGCCGTTCGCCGAAGTAGTGCAGCAGGAACTTGCGCCGGCACATGCTGGTCTCGGCGTAGCTCACCGTGTCCTGCAGCAGTTGCTTGCCGATCTCCTGCTCGGCCACGGGCTTGCCCTGCAGGAACTTCTCCAGTTTCTCGATGTCCTTGTAGCTGTAGAAGGCGACGCACTTGCCCTCCCCGCCGTCGCGGCCGCCGCGTCCGGTCTCCTGGTAGTAGCTCTCCAGGCTCTTGGGGATGTCGTGGTGGATCACGAAGCGCACGTCGGGTTTGTCGATGCCCATGCCGAAGGCGATGGTGGCCACGATCACGTCCACCTTCTCCATCAGGAACTGGTCCTGGTGGTCGGCGCGCTGGCCGGCGTCCATCCCGGCGTGGTAGGGCAGGGCCTTGATGCCGTTCACCACCAGCAGCTGGGCGATCTCCTCCACCTTCTTGCGGCTCAGGCAGTAGATGATGCCGCTGCGGCCCTCATGCTGCTTCACGAAGCGGATGATCTCCCGCGCCACCATCTGCTTGGGGCGCACCTCGTAGTACAGGTTGGGCCGGTTGAAGCTGGACTTGTACACCACCGCATCGGGGATGTCCAGGTTCTTCAGGATGTCCTCCTGCACCTTCTCGGTGGCCGTGGCCGTGAGGGCGATCACCGGCACCCGCTTGATCTCATCGAAGATGGTGCGCAGCCGCCGGTATTCGGGCCGGAAGTCATGCCCCCACTCGCTGATGCAGTGGGCCTCGTCGATGGCGAAGAAGCTGATGCGGATGTCGCTGAGGAACTCGATGTTCTCCTTCTTGGTGAGGCTCTCGGGCGCCACGTAGAGGAGCTTCGTGCGCCCGTCCTTGATGTCCTTCTTCACCCGCAGCGACTCGTTCCGGGTCAGCGAGCTGTTGAGGAAGTGGGCCACGCCGCTCTCCGAGCTGAAGCTGCGGATGGCGTCCACCTGGTTCTTCATCAGGGCGATGAGCGGGCTGACGACGATGGCCGTGCCCTCGCTCATCAGTGCGGGCAACTGGTAGCAGAGGCTCTTGCCCCCGCCTGTGGGCATGATGACGAAGGTGTTGCGTCCCTCCAGCACGCTCTGGATGACGGCCTCCTGCGTGCCTTTGAAGGTGCTGAATCCGAAGAATTGCTCGAGGGCTTCCCGAGGGGTCAGGTCGACGTTGATCATCACGAGTTCTGTACGCTTCTATGCCGTGTTCCGGCGCACTCTAAGGTATGGCAACTTTCCGGATCCCGAACTGCCGGTGCACAGCCGTCCGCTTCAACGCCGGAGGGCTTCCATCTGTTGCCCGGCCCCGTTGTTGAAGGATCGCCGGGCCTCCGCGGACGCCCCTTCCACCCCCGGCTATCTTTGCCCCTTCGTCGAAAAGGGCGTCGACAGACCGTGGACGACAAGGAAATGACCTTCCTGGAGCACCTGGAGGAGCTCCGGTGGACGCTGATGCGCAGCGCCGCGGTGATCCTGGCGGCCATGCTGGTGGCTTTCTTCTGGAAGGAACTGGTCTTCGACACGATCATCCTGGCCCCGCGCGACCCCGGCTTCGTCACCTACCGCGCACTATGCGCCCTCAGCCAGCGTCTGGGCCTCGGCGACGCGCTCTGCATCCGCGACCTGGGCTTCGAGCTGCAGAACATCAGCATGAGCGGCCAGTTCCTCACCCACCTCAAGGTGAGCTTCGTCGCCGGCCTGGTGGCCGCCTCGCCCTACGTGCTCTGGGAGCTGTGGCGCTTCATCGCGCCCGGCCTCAACGACCGCGAGCGCCGTGCCGCCCGCTCCGCCATGGTCTTCGCCGGCCTGCTGTTCCTGCTCGGAGTGGTCTTCGGCTATTTCGTCATCGCCCCCATGAGCATCCAGTTCCTCGGGAGCTACAAGGTGAGCGAGGCGGTGCGCAACACCATCGCGCTGGACAGCTTCATCGGTACCATGACCTCCGTGCCGCTGTGGACCGGGGTCATGTTCCAGCTGCCGCTGGCCGTGCTGGTGCTGGCCCGCCTGGGCCTCATGGGCGCCGCCGTGATGCGGAGGTACCGCCGCCATGCCTTCGTGGGCATCCTGGTGGTGGCCGCCGTGATCACGCCGCCCGACGTGACCAGTCAGATCCTGGTGAGCCTGCCCCTGCTCGTGCTCTATGAGGTGAGCATCCTGTTGGCCGCCCGGGTCGAGCGCCAGGCACTGGCCGCCGAAAAGCCCCGAACCCCCATCGCCCAAGCGCGTTGAGATGCCGGTGAAGGCGCTCCGTCACGACCTGCGCCGGTCCCACCGGGCCGTGGCCGTCCTTCTGCTGCTCTGGACCGCCACGGCCGCCGCACAGACCACCCGCGTCTCCGGAACCGTCACCGATGCCCGTTCCGGCGAGCCGCTGCCCTTCGTCAACGTGGGCTTCGTCAACAGCCGCGTGGCCACCACCACCGATATGGACGGGCGCTATGCCCTGGATACCTATTACGCCACCGACTCGCTGCGGGCCAGCATGCTGGGCTATGCCGCCCAGACCCGGGGCGTGCGTCGCGACAGGGACCAGCGCATCGACTTCGCCCTGGCCTCCGGTACGGCCGAGCTGCAGGAGGTGACCATCCGGCCCCAGCAGCGCAACCCCGCCTTCGAGATCCTGGACCGCGTGGTGGCCAACAAGCCCGCCAACAACCGCGAGAAACTCGCCTACTACAGCCACGAGACCTACAACAAGGTGGAGTTCGACGTCAACAACCTCACCCGGCGCTTCGTGGAGAACAAGCTGTGGAAGCCCTTCCGCTTCGTGTTCGACAACATGGACAGCACGGCCGCCAAGCCCTACCTGCCCATCTTCATCAGCGAGTCGATCAGTGAGGTGCACTACCGCCAGCAGCCCCGCGCCAAACGCGAGGTGATCCGCGCCACCAAGCAGAGCGGCATCCAGAACCAGAGCATCTCGCAGCTGATGGGCGACATGTACCAGAACGTGAACATCTACGAGAACTTCCTGGTGCTCTTCGGCAAGAACTTCATCAGCCCCATCGCCGACGGGGGGCGGCTCTTCTACGACTACTACCTCACCGACAGCGCCTGGGTGGGCAGCAACTGGTGCTACCGGCTCGAGTTCCATCCCAAGCGCAGGAACGAGCTCGCCTTCGATGGGGAGATGTGGATCGCCGACACGGCCTATGCGGTGAAGCGCATCCAGGCAGGCTTCCCGGAGGCCATCAACCTCAACTTCGTGCAGGGCTTCTGGGTGGAGCAGCAGTACGAGCCCGTGAAGAACGAGGTGTGGATGCTCACCCGCGACGCGCTCGTCGTGGACCTGAGCATCTTCCGCCGCCGCACCAAGGGCTTCTACGGCCGCCGCACCGCCACCTACCGCGACTTCACCATCAACGAACCCGCCGATCCCGCCCTCTACGACGGGGCCAAACTGGTGCGCATGCAAGCCGACAGCGCATCCCGCGCGGCCGACTACTGGGAGGGGCGGCGCCACGAACCGCTGAACGAAAGGGAGAGCACCATCTACGAGATGGTGGACACCATCCAGACCATCCCGCGCTTCCGCACCTTCGTGGACCTGGTGAACATGCTCGTCACGGGCTACTACCCGGTGGGCCCGCTCGAGTACGGACCGTATTACACGATCTACAGCTTCAACGAGGTGGAAGGAACCCGCCTGCGCGCGGGCCTGCGGACCAGCAACGACTGGAGCCGCCGCACCGAGCTGGAGGGCTACGCCGCCTACGGTCTGCTGGACCGCTCCTTGAAGGGCATGGTGGGCGGCCAGACCTTCATCACCAAGCAGCCGCGCCAGCTCACCGGCCTCTACCTGCGCCACGACATCGAGCAGTTGGGCCAGAGCCAGAGCGCCTTCCGTTCGGACAACGTGCTCAGCAGCACCTTCCGCCGCAACCCCGCCAACAAGCTGACCCTGGTGGACGAGTTGCGCTTCTTCTATGAGCTGGAGCCCTTCACCGGCCTCAACCACCAGCTCACCATCCGCCACCGCAACCTCTTCCCCCGCGGCGATCTGCGCTACCTCCGGCCTTCCTTCGACGACGGCTTCGCCCTCACCGAGGTGCCCAGCATCACCAGCCTCGAGGTGGCCCTCAACACCCGCTTCGCCTGGGGTGAGAAGTACGTGAGCGGCGAGTTCCGGCGGGTGAGCCTCGGCACCTTCAAGCCCATCGTCGAGTTCTACGGCGCCGTTGGCATTCCCGGCGTCTTCGGCAGCGAGTACGAGTACTACAAGACCATCGCCCGGATCGACCAGCGGGTGCAGCTGGGGGCCATCGGCTGGTCACGCTACCGGCTCGAAGGCGGACGCATCTGGGGCACCCTGCCCTATCCGCTGCTCATCCTGCACACGGGCAACGAGACCTTCTACTACTACGATGACGCCTTCAACACGATGAACTTCTTCGAGTTCATCAGCGACCGGTACGTGAGCCTGAAGCTGGAGCACCACTTCGTGGGATTCTTCCTGAACAAGGTGCCGCTGCTGCGCAAGCTGAAGCTGCGCGAAGTGGTGTCCGGCAAGGCCGTGATCGGCGACCTGGACGGCAAGCACAGCGAGGAGATGCTGCTGCTGCCCGGCATGTACAGCCTGTACGACGGCCCGTTCGTGGAGGCCAGCGCAGGGATCGAGAACATCCTGAACGTGATCCGCGTCGACGGCGTGTGGCGCCTCACCTACCAGGACCACCCGAACATCGGGCTCTTCGCCATACGTTTGAAGTTCCGCTTCGACTTCTGATGCTGCGCGCCGACGACCTTGTGAAACGCTACAAGCGGCGCACCGTGGTGGGCGGCGTCAGCGTGCAGGTGGCCCAGGGCGAGATCGTGGGGCTGCTGGGGCCCAACGGCGCGGGCAAGACCACCACCTTCTACATGATCACGGGCCTCATCAAGCCCAACAGCGGCCGCATCCGGCTGGAGGACCACGACATCACCGACCTGCCCATGTACAAGCGCGCGCAACTGGGCATCGGCTACCTGCCGCAGGAGGCCAGCGTGTTCCGCAAGCTCAGCGTGGAGGACAACATCCTGGCCATCCTGGAGATGACCGGCCAGCCGCGCGCCGAGCAGGAGCGACGGCTGGAGGAGCTGCTCAACGAGTTCAGCCTGCAGCATGTGCGCACCAACCGCGGCGATGTGCTGAGCGGGGGGGAGCGCCGCCGCACCGAGATCGCCCGCGCCCTGGCCACCGAGCCCAAGTTCATCCTGCTCGACGAGCCCTTCGCCGGCGTGGACCCCATCGCGGTGGAGGACATCCAGGGCATCGTCAGCAAGCTCAAGCGCAAGAACATCGGGGTGCTCATCACCGACCACAACGTGCAGGAGACCCTCAGCATCACCGATCGCGCTTACCTGCTCTTCGAAGGAAAGATCCTGAAGCAGGGCACCGCCGAGGACCTGGCGGCCGACGAGACCGTGCGCAAGGTGTACTTGGGCAAGAACTTCGAGCTGCGGCGGAAGGTCTGATAAGCGCCCACGTCGTTCCCACGTTCCTCGCACCCGTACCGTCGACCCATTGGGTCGACCTACGGATGCGATCCCCATGCTGTTATCCAAGGACGGGCGGCATCAGACCTCCTCCACGGAGAAGCTGTACTTCTCCATGATCTGGTTGGCCAGCAGCTTCTTGCAGGCCTCGTCCACCTTGGCCTCGGCGGCCTTCCTGTCCTTGGCCTCCACGTGCAGCGTGATGTGCTTGCCGATGCGGACGCCGGTGACCTCGGGCAGGCCCAGGTTGGGCATCGCCCCGCTCACAGCCTTCCCCTGCGGGTCCAACAGGTTGTCGTGGGGCATCACGTCGATCGCGGCGCGGAAGGTCTTCATGGGGGCAAAGGTCAGGAGGTAATGGTGAAGTGCCAAGTGTCAAGGGACAAGGCGCAAGCAAGGGCGTGAGGATTTGAACCCTTGTCACTTGTCCCTTGCGACTTGCGGCTTGAACAGCCGCCCCCACACCGGGCTCAGCAGGTACAGCATCAGGATCAGCGGCACGGCCAGGATGCCGTACAGCACCACCAAGACCGCCCCGAGGCCCCCCAGCAAGTAGATGACCTGGTTGCCGGGCCACCGGAAGTGCTTGAACTTCAGAGAGGGGAGGGGGAGCTCGGAGAGCATGAGGGTTCCGAGCACGAGCGCAACAGCCAACAGGGTCAGCGGGCTGCTCATCAACGCAACCGCTAGACCGATAAGTGTATCATGGCCCGGTCCTGGATGCACGGCCGTGCCGCTGGCTCCCATCGTGAGCGAAACCCAGAACAGACCGTTGGAAGGGGTGGGGAGCCCGAGGAAGCCGCTGGTCTGACGGGTGTCCAGGTTGAACTTGGCCAGGCGCCAGGCGGACGCAACAGTGATACAGACCACGCCGATGGCTTTGGCCGCGACC
>Ga0073899_10000356_pt1 | contig 42169 bp, 44 predicted proteins | sample KloWWTmetaKNB5Ph_FD_88975 | JGI IMG/M metagenome (GOLD analysis project Ga0073899, IMG submission 88975) | Active sludge microbial communities from Klosterneuburg, Austria, studying microevolution and ecology of nitrifiers - Klosterneuburg... | ecosystem: Engineered > WWTP > Aerobic digester >... | reverse complement strand
GGGACAGGGCAACGCAGTTGCGTCAGGCGGGTAACGACCGCAACGCCCGAGTGGTTCGGGTGGGGGAGACAGCGTCCAGGCGCAGTAGCCCGGGATAGGGCCTCAGTCTGCCCGGCTTGGAGGTGGGCGGGAAGCCACCGAAGACAGCTGGCATCCGCAAGTGCTGGTCAGCGTGGCCGATTGCCGGTGGCGAGTGGCAGTCGTCGAATCCTCCAGCCCCCAGGCCGGAGTGGTAAGGGGGCTGGGCGGGTATCAATCCTTCGTCTCGATGATCCACCAGGCGGCACGAGCCATGGTGCGGCCGGAAATGGGGTGAATGTCGGTCAGATCGGCGCGGGCCGTCCAGCCCGAGGGCGGGCGGTAGCCCCGGACATCACCGTCGCCGTGCCAGCGACGGGCTCGCACTGTGCCTGAGGCGTAGATCGCTGCCATGCGCGGGCGGCTTGGGGTCGGGGCTATCATGACCTCCCTCCCTGTGAGCCGGCGTTCCGGCTGGAGCCCGACGTGACGGAGCGCCACGACAGCGCTCCGTCAACGAACAGCTCACCTTCTTCGTCGTAGTGGCGCCAGATGCCGCCTGCAGGATCCGGCAGCGAATCGTTGCCGTGTATCCCCACGTACCAGACGGCTTCAAGAGGCTCGGCAGGATGATGGATCTCGCCGCCGCAGTAGTCGCATATGACCTGAGCAATGTCGGTCATGAAGCCCTGGAAGGCTTCAAAGCCCTCCAACTGCCCCGTCGCCAAGGTGTCGGTCAACAGGCGCGTGACGATTTCGGCGATCTCCTGTGCAGTCGCTTGCTTGCTCATGCTGCTGACCCTCCCGAAGACAGCAGGACGACCGGAGCCTGGTTGAGGTGGTGTTCGACCAGCCGGTTGCCGGCGTTGAAACACTGGTCGAGGAAGATGCCCTCGATCAGGCTGGCGGGAGGCTCGATGTCCAGGGCCGCCAGTTGGTCGGTCACGGTGTTGATATCTGTCCAGTCGAGCGCGGGCTCCGCCAGGCTGTCGCAGAGGAACACCTCGGCCTGGCGGCCTGCTGCGCCATCGTTCCGCACCAGATGCAGAAACAGTTCGCGCAGTGGCCGGTCGTAGCCGGCCGCCACGATGACAGCTTGGCCCTCATGAACTAGGTGAAGAATGTGGCGGCTCATTGGGCAACTTCCTGATCCGGGAAGGTTTCGAAGCCTTCGACCGTCTCGGCGTCGGCATCGAACTTGAGCCAGACGATGCCGGCTACCCGGGCTGCGGCGAAGAGCGGAATCAGTTCTGGCTCGGCCGGAACGTTTTCGGCAGCGGGGCCGACATAGACGAACCCGCCGTAGTCGTTGGGGTAGCCGGTGGAGCCCTTCGTAGACGAGTTGGGCATCGCTGTCGCCGAGCAGAGACTCGAGATCGACGGTGGCATGGGCCGGCTCCGGGCTGGCCTTATCGGTATGAGACGGGGGCATGGTGTTCTCTCCGGAATGTGGGACGGGAACACCGCTCCCTGGGAGACAGTGCTCCCAGCGGGAAATCGGCAGCGGGACAAGCCCGTGCCACGGCAGGTAACGACTGCGACGCCGGGCGGGGCCGGGATGGCTTCCTCGACGGAAGCAGGGGAGCCTTGAGTGTGGGCCAGCAGGCATCGTCTGGGGCGGCGGCACGAGTTCCGCAACCCGCAAATTCCCATGGAGCCAGCCACTTGCGGATGGCACTGGCGGCGAGCTGCCGTAGGGGCTGCACGTGCCATGGGCGGGGCAGGCGACGTCCTTGAAGATGCACGATCCTGGGCGGCGCTGAAACCCGTTCGCGCCTGCAAGGTCGGGAAGATTCCAGCCGATTGCCGGTGGCGACTGCTCCTGCGGTGCGCGGCACAGTGACTCGGCTCCGGGACGTCAACCGTCGGCAGTTCGACCAAATTGACCTTCTGATGTATGATTTCATCAATTTGGTCAAACGGAGTTCATGCCATGGCGAAGACCTCATCCCACATGCTGCAGGGTGACGTGTTCACCGTGCAGCCCTATCGCAGCGACCAGGGGCACGGCTCGCGCGCTGGCCGGGCCTTTGTGCTCGAAGTGGCGGACGAAGCGGCCTCGAACACCTTGCTGGCTTCGCTGCCGTTGCTGGATCGCCTGCTGGGCGAGAAGATCGCCGCGGTGCGTGAGCGCCGCATGGAGGAAATGGTCGACTTCATGGCGGCGCGCATGCTCGCCCCAAGCGTTGTCGAACTGGAGATGGCGCAGCGGCTCGCCCAGCGCCACGCCCGCATCCTCAATGAGTTCGGCTTCTTCAGCGCCGAACAACTGGCCGATGCCAACGGCTCGCAAGCCAGCAATCGCGCGGCCCTGGCCGACAACTGGCGCAAGCGTCGCCAGGTGTTCGCCGTGTCGCACCCGGACAAGGCGGCGCGCGAGCGCGACATCTATCCGGCCTTCCAGTTCGAGAACGGCAAGCCGATCAAGGCGGTGCAAGAGGTGCTGGAGGCCTTTGGCGGGCGCAAGGCGCCCTGGAAGCTGGCGCTGTGGTTCACCTCGAACAACGGCGGGCTGCCAGGCAGTGCGCGCCCGGTCGATCTGCTGGCCAGCGATCCGGATGCCGTTGTACAGGCCGCGCGGGGTGACGCCGAGGGGAGCGCGGCTTGATTTGTCGCGCGCCGGTTCCGCCGCTCGATCCCTTGTTCGATACCTGGGCGGTGGGCAGGGTGATCCATGTCATGCATGAGACTGCGTTCGCACCCGAGAGCTTCAACCCGGGTGTGGATGGGGCAGGGCGGCTGCGCAAGCCAACCCGTTTCGCTCCGATCCGGGATGCCAAGGGCAAGGTGGTTCCCTACCTGTACGGTGGATCGACGCTGGACTGCGCGATCTTCGAGACCGTGTTCCATGACGTACCTGTCGATGCGGCCGACAAGTTCGTGGATTTGGACGACTTCGCGCAGCGTGGCCACGGTGAACTGATCGCCAGCCGGGACTTGAAACTGGTGGACCTTACGAGCGAGGGGTTGCACCGCTTGAAGGTGCCGAAGGGCGAGTTGATCGCCTCGCCAGCCCGCGATTACCTCGACACGGCCCTGTGGGCCCAGGCGCTGCATTGGCAGTTTCCCGATGTGGACGGCCTGCTGTGGATGTCGCGCCAGCGGGATCGTGACCATGCGCTAGTCCTGTTCGGCGACCGGTTGCGTGGTGTGCTGAGCGGCTCGCGCATCGGCGGCCCGCTGGCCAGGAACTCCACGCTGCGCGATGCCGTGCTTCAGACCGCCCTGCGTGCCGGCATCGAGGCCGATTGACCGGCGAGCACAAAGAACAAGGTGGAATTGCCAGGCAGATCATCAAGAAGCCAAAGACTGCGGAAATCAACCAGCTCACCATGAAGCTGATCGTCGGCGTCATTGCCGTCGTGATCGCTTCGGCCACCAGCTTCGTATCCACGCTTGATCGACCGCCCACCTCCATCAGCGAGTCCTACTTTGCGGGCGACTGCTCGCGCAACATCTTCGTTGGCTTCCTTTTCGCCATTTCCGCATTCTTGCTGTCCTACAACGGCCAGACGAGGGCTCACATGGTGCTGTCCCGCGTGGCGGCCCTGGCGGGTCTCGGCGTGGCCATGTTTCCTTGCAAGTGCCATGGGGGCGAGGAAATCATTCCGTACGTTCACTATGTGAGCGCAGTAGTCATGTTTGCCGTCCTGGCCTACTTCTGCATTGAGTTCTATCGGCACGCCAGAAGCAAAGGGCACAGGCTGGCTGGCGTGCCAAGATCTATTTGGCCTGCTTCTGGGCGATGGTCGTCGCCATGGTCGCGCTCTTCGTCAATGGCGTGTGGGGCGAGGAGCTGGAAATCGAAACGCACATACCGCGCATCGTCTTCTATGGCGAGGCCATGGCGCTGTCTGCGTTCGGGGTCTGCTGGCTGGTCGCCAGTCGAGTACTTCCGGTTCTGACTCGGCCAGAAGAGCGCCACCGATTGTTTGCAGAAGATCCGCCCGGGGCGGGTGGCGTTGAGAAACCTGAAGCGCGACCGCCTGCGAGAGCAAGGCCGCACGGATGACCAAGCCGCCACCACGCGAGGTCAGAGCGCGGCGTCCTTGAGCTTCTTGAGCGCACGTGCCTTGATGCGCACGGTCGCCGGCTTTGCCGCAAAGACCTGCTCTTCCTTGGTGAACGGGTTGATGCCCTTGCGCTTGGGCTTGGCGGGCACCTTCTGCACGCCGATCTTGAGCAGGCCGGGCAGCGTGAACTCGCCCGCGCCCTTCTTGTTGACCGCTCCGAGCACGGTGGTTTCCAGGGCGGCCAGCACGGCTTTCACGACCTTGGGCTCGACGCCCGACAGATCCGCCAGGTGATTGGTCAGAGCACCCTTGGTGAAGGTGTCCTTGATGGGACGGACGACCGTCGCGGCCGGGGTCTTGGCCTTGGCGGCTTTCGTCGCAGGTGCCGGCTTGGTGGTTTTCTTCGCAGTTGCCATGGTTCTCGGTCTCGTTGGTTGTGGTTGAAAAGAGTAGTTCGCGCCACGGCGGGCGCATCGCGCAGTAGGCAATTTTATCGAGTGGGCCTTTAGCGCCGCCCGCCTGATCGACATGCATGGATCAGCATCGCATGTCCGGGAGCAGAGGCAGGTGGGTTCGTGCCCTTGATGCCACGGAGCACTGCCTATCCTGGTTTTCAGGAGACACCCTCGTGCAACAGATCGAACTGCCCGGACTGGCGCTGACGGAGCTCCAGGTTCTGCGGGCCACCCCTTCAACATCATCGCAGCGCTTCGACGTCGCGCGCGATCCGCTGATCGACATGGCTCTGGCGGGCCATGCTCCGGTGTACGTCGGTGTGAGCGGCGGCAAGGACAGCCAGGCGCTGGCCTACCGCGTACAGGCATACCTGGAAACAATCGGCCATCGCGGGCCGCGCGCACTGATCCACAGCGACCTCGGACGCATCGAATGGCGGGATTCGGCTCCGGTATGCGAGCGGCTCGCCGAGCGGCTTGGCTGGGAACTCGTGACCGTGCGCCGGCCGGCCGGCGACATGGTGGACCGCTGGCTGTCGCGTTGGGCGGCGAACGTGGAGCGCTACCGCACGCTGTCGTGTGTGAAGCTCATCATGCCGTGGAGTTCGGCGGCCCAGCGTTTTTGTACCAGCGAGCTCAAGACCCAGATCATCGCGCGTGCGATCCGCGCCCGCCATCCTGTCGGTCCGGTAGTCTCCGTCATTGGGCTGCGCTGGGAAGAAAGCCCGGCGCGGGCGCGCCAGCCGGTAGCCAAGCGCGATATGGCGCTCAGCCGCGCACGGGGCATCGGGTTGGCTTGGAACGCGATCATCCATTGGCCGCGCCAGGACGTGCTGGATTACATCCGCCAGTGCGGCGGCGTGCTGCATGAGGCCTATCGCATCTATGGCAGCAGCCGGGTGTCCTGTGCCTTCTGCGTGCTGGCTTCGCGCGGCGACCTGCATGCGGCGGCACGCTGCGACGACAACGCCGCCGTCTACCGCGAACTGGTCAGCTTGGAGGTACGCAGCACCTTCTCGTTCCAATCGGGCAACTGGCTCGGGGACGTGGCTCCCGGCCTGCTGGATCCCGCGTTGCGGGCGCGACTGGCAGAGACCAAGGAGCGCGCGGCACTGCGCCAAGCGGCTGAAGCGGACATCCCCGCCCACTTGCTCTATCAGGCTGGCTGGCCCGTGTGCATGCCGACCTCGGCTGAAGCGCGCTATCTTGCCTCGGTGCGCCGGCGCGTTGCGCAGGCCGTGGGCATCGTCGCCGACTGTCTGGATGCCGATGCCGTCACTGCCCGGTACGCGGAACTGATGCGGCAGCATGCCCAGATGCAGCCAGCGTGAAGCTGTCAGTTCAGATGCTGATGCAGCAGTCGCTGGAACTCAGGCCGCAGCGCGCGGGTGGCACCGACTGACAAGTAGTCGCACCGTCCGCCCGGCCAATCCAGTTGCCCCTGCGCGCCATCGAATGTCAGCACGGCACGATCAAAAACGTGCCTCGAGGATCGATCCCCATCGACAAGCTGTAGGGAAGTGACCGTATTGCTTTCAATCCAGAGCCAGTGACGTGCGCCGCTGGCAGGCACTTCCGACTGCGCCAGCTCGATCTCCGCAAGACAGCCACGGGCGGCATTGAGCAACAGCAGCACGGTGTACTGGACGAGCATGGAGAAGGTCGGTGGCGCGAGGGGATGCGTCATTGTCCCCGTTCGGGGGACACGGCGGCCTCTGTGCGGGTATCCGGCAGCAGCTACCGACGATCCTTGGATTCCTCTGCGCGCCGCGCCAGCAGGCTCAAGGTGATGAGGTACTGGGCTGCCTTCTGCTCGTTCAGATCGTGATTGAGCGAATGCGCCTTGAAGCTAGCCAGCTTCACGGGACGATGACTCCATCCCTGTGCGGCCTAGCCGCCAGTCAATCGAAGGAGCCAACGGATGACGATCAAACTCCATGCCATGACGGCGGCGCTGGCCGTGCGTGATGCCTGCCAACGTCAGGTTGAGAAGGACCGCTCTATCGACAACCTCTACATCGACACCATCGTGTCACAGGCCCTGTGCGATGCGGCCACTTGCATCCCGTGTGCGGATGAGGTGTTCGACGGCATGGCGAGCGCGATCCAGGCACAAAGCCATTGCACGGCGACTCAGGCTTTCGAGCAGGCGCTGCGGCTCGTGAATCCCTCAGCGCTGCTGCACTACTCACGGTGGCGGCATGGCGGCTGGTACATCAGCGGCATTCGCTACCCCAGCGGCGCTTGCGGTTGCGTCAGCAGCAACTACCCCGACAAGAAGTGGCGCATCGTGTGCGACGACCGCAGGCAGGCGTTGAACGAGCCCGGCGACGTGACCTTCGGCTCACGCGAAGCGGCGGCGCGGGCCGAGCAGGTTCTGGCGCTGCACGCCTGGGAAGCTCTGGTTCGGGCGACCACGGACACGGGAGTGGGCGCGGCCCCTTGAAGGGAGGCCGAGCGGCGAGAGTATGACTGCATCCCAACCTGATGCAGACAGGAGTCACAATGTCCGATCCGACCCAACCGAGCCAGCCCACCTCGCCGATCCACAAGATCGTGCAGGGCAAGAACCCGCGCGAATACTTCGACCCCGCCGAAATGGCCGAACTGGAGGAGGGTATCCGCGCCGTCGGCGTGCTCGAGCCCATCGTCGTGCGCCCCGTTCCCCGCACCGACCTCTACGAAATCATCGCCGGTGAACGCCGCTGGCGCGCAGCCAAAAACGTCTTCGGCGACGGCTACGACATGCCAGTGGTCATCAAGGACGCGAACGACGAGACCGCCGAGGCCATGTCGGTGATCGAGAACTACCACCGCGCCGCCATGTCGCCCGCCGAGGAAGCCCATGCGGCCCAGCGCCAATTGCTGCGTCAGCGCGGCGACAAGGAGGAAGCCGCCCGCCTCATGGGCTGGTCGCCCGAGGTGCTGGAGCGGCGGCTGGCGCTGCTGGCCTGCACGCCCGCTGTGCTCAAGGCACTCACTACGCGCGCCATCCAGCTAGGCCACGCCGAACTGCTCTCGGGCATTCCCCCGGACAAACAGGACAGCGTGCTCGCGGGCATCCTGGCGCAGAAGGTGCCAGTGGCCGTGCTCAAGGCGCAACTGGGCCGCTATGCACGGCGGTTGGCCGATGCGGTCTTCGACACCGCGCAGTGCGGTGGCTGTCCGCACAACTCGGCGCGGCAGTCGGGCCTGTTCGCGGAATCCCTGGGCGAAGGCTACTGCCAGCATCCGAGCCATTTCGAGGAACTCACGCAGCAGGCCATCGAAGCCCGTGCTGATGCGCTGCGCGACGAATACCCTGTCATCCGCATCGTGAAGATGGGCGACGGCTTCACGCCGCTGCCCGTGACCGCCGATGGCGACCTGGGCGTCGGCGCGCCGCAGTACACGTCCTGCCAGGGATGCCAGTCCTTCGGCTGCGCGGTGTCCGCGATGCCGGGCAGCTACGGCGAGGTCACGCGCTCGCTGTGCTTCGATGCTGAGTGCAACAGCCAGAAGGTCGCCCTGTGGCGTAGGGCGCAGCGCGATGCTCAGGCGGCGCTGGACGAAGCGCAAGGCAAGGGATCGGCGAAGGCGGGCGTTGCCAAGCACTCGGGCAAAGGGCCCAAGCCCGCCGCGCCCACGAACCAGACGCCGCAGCGCGTCGTCAGCCATCGCGTCATGGAATGGCGCAAATGGCTGGCCAAGGCCTTGATGGCGCAGCCGCAGTGCAGCCAGCGGGTATTGATCGCGCTGGCGCTGGCCGGTCGCGGGGCCGATCTGCGGGAGGCGCAGTTCCGCAATGCCTTCGAGCGGCTCGCAGGTCAGGTTGAGGGCGCGGGGTTCGGCGTGCGGGGCGGGCTGCAACGGGCCGCCGCCGCGTCCGAGGCCCAACTGGAGCGGCTGCTGCAAGCCGCCACTGCATCGGCGGCCTTTGGCGTCAACGTGACCGACCTCGAACTGCTCCTGAACTATGCCCAGGTGGATGAAGGGCGGTACTTCCAGTGGAACAAGGAGTTCCTCGACCTGTTCACGATGAGCGAGCTGGAGAGTCTTGCCGCAGACGTGGGGCTCAAGAAGGCGATGGGTACGGGCTTCAAGGCGGCGCGCTCCGGAAAGAAACCTGACTTCATCGCGGCGCTGCTCAAGGTGCCGGGCTTCGCCTACCAGGGCACGGTGCCCGCTGTGATGCGCTATCCGCGCCAGCCGATCCTAGCCGATGGCGGGCAAGACGGGCAGGGCGGGGACGGCGATGGAGTGGATGAGTCCAAGAGCACCGAGGCCATCCCGGAACAGCAGCCCGAGCCCGCGCTGGCCTGACGCCCCAATCGGCCTCTGGACAACAGGGTGCCGGGTTCTAGCATGGTCTGGACGGCCCCACATGGGGCTATGTCCCCCATTCCACCAAGGAGCACGAGATGACGATGTTCGAGGAACTGTTCGCGCTGGCTTGCAGCGCCACGCTTACGATGACGGTGAGCGCTGACGAGAAATCCGGCCGCTTGACGGTCAACGTGATTCCCAAGCCCCGGCAGGATGCGGGCGAGGCTGCGCTGACGCAGCCCTTGAGCCTCACGGCCACGCCGCAGGAGTTCGACGCGGGTTTCATCGAAGCCCTGCGCGGCTACCGCGAGGTGCGCCAGAGCCTTGCGCAGCAGGCCGAGGCTACGAAGGAAGTGATCGAGGCCGCGAAGGCGGCGTCGGTCAAGAAGGCCAGTGATGCCACCGTCAGGGCGGGGGCATCCAAAGCGGCTGCAGCCAAGCCCGCGCCATCCACGACCGTTCCCGTTTCAGGCGATGCGGTGGATGACGAGGAAGACGATGCCGCACAAGCTGCAACAGCAGGCGCGGCCACCGCCACCGCTGTGAGCGGCGAATCCTTCGACCTGTTCGGGTGAGTGGGCAGGGCACCCTTGATGCGGCCATCTGCGGCGGGAGACTGAACGCATGGCAACCACGGCGGTTGCCGCGTTCATCCCCTTCAAGGAGCCCTTCATGTCGATCGCAGTCACCCCCATTGTCCGCACCTTCACCTACAACGGCATCCTGCTACCGGATGTGCCCGGCCTCTCGCCGCGTGAGGTGCGCGACCTCTACAGCGCCCAATATCCCGAGCTGGTCAGCGCCGAGGTCGAGGCTGGCGAAGTTGTCAACGGACGGCAGGACTTCACTTTCCGCAAGGCCGTTGGCACCAAAGGGGCTGGCCAGTCCGCGCCGCTCGGCCCCTGCCTTGCGGCGCTGCTGGCCAGCGTTCAGTCTGCGCAGACCGGTGCGGTGAGTGCGACGGCCAAGCTGTCCCGCGCCGTGTCGCAGCGTGCCGTGGCCAATCGCTCGGCGGCCTGGAGCCGGTTTGCCCGCCAGACCATGGAGCAGCACAGGCACGAAGCCGCCGCCCCGCGTGCGAGTGTCACCAGCGACATGCTCACCCCGCTACCATGAGGGTCGCGGCCATGCCTGTTTCTCCCTTGCTGGCGCTGCCCAGCCTGAAATCCGGTGTTCCACTGTCGGTCGCATCGACAACGCAGGCCAGCGCGAACGCGGCGCTGTGCCGTTTCCTGATCAACGCAGGCGCGGTACGCGAGAATGATCTGCCGGATGGCGAGGCCGACCCGCTCAAAGCATGCCAGCACGCCATTGACGCCTGGATCAAGCGCCAGATCGGCCCGCTGCATTGCCTCCAGCCGCGTTTCGCCATCAACGTGCTCGACGAGCACGGCCACCATCCGGCCACGCGGGAGGGACGGCAGGCCCCCTATGCCCAACTCGACGTGTACTGGTGCGAATACAGCGAGGCCGAGTGGCCGGTGGGCCGCAGCCTGGAGGCGTTGAACGAAGCCATGCCGCACTTGGGGAGCACGGTGCTGCGTGCTGCGCCAGCAGGGCCGGTACGTGTACCCGCTATTCACTCCGGACATTGCTGAAGACGTGGCCTCCTACGTGTACTGGCAGGGAGAAATGGATGAGGAAGCGGCGCTGGACATGATGTGCGAGGACAGCGACGACGCCGACCGCGAAGCCATGCGCGAGGAAATGGTTACACGCGGCATGCTGGACGTGGCCTATCCCGAGTGGGCGCGCCACTGGCTGGTGCAGACCGGCAAGAGCGCGGGGCGGCGCAAGCATGCTCCGGCATGGCGGCCATGCAGCCTGCGCCGCGCAGCCAAGACGCTGACCGACCCCTGCCAGCGTCAGATCGCGGCAGACGCCTTCGCCCTTTCGCGCCTGACTCTCACCGACGACTTCCATCCCGACATCGAGGGTGAGTACATTGGCTTCGGCGCGGTGCTGTCCTGGGAGGAGGGCGACGTTACCACGCGCATCTACGACGACCTGCTCAATCTGGCCCACCAGTCCGAATACTGCGACCGCATGGGCGAAGTGCTGATTCCGCTGGACGACCCCGGCGCGCTGCAAGCATGGTTCCTGCGCATGGGCCAGCGCTTCGAGGCCATCGGGCTGATCGACCGCTTGATCCATGCCCTGTGCGATGGACACTGACTCTATATAGATAGGAGGTGTTCCCCATGAACGAGGCGGAGTTTTCCATTCACACGCCCACGGACAACGTGCTGGAACTGGATCAGGCGGTGCTGCTGTACCACGGGCGTTCGGGCAGCGCGCTGGCCACGGTGCATGAGGTCATCACCGTGGACGGCGCTCCGGTGATCGGTGCGGGCCGGGCCATGACCGCCCAGGCGGCGCGGGAACTGGCCGGGGCCTTGCTCCAGCGCGCGGCCCACGGCGGCTTTCTACCCGAAACGGTGCTGTATGTGCAGGGCGACCTGCTGGTGTGGTGGGTGCCCCCGGCACGCAGGCATCTGGCTTTCAAAGTGGGCGCGGAGCAGGCCGACGCGTTTGGCGGGCGCGAGCGCGGCGAGATGGTGCCGCAGCCGGGACTGATCTTCGCCGCCGCCAGCAACGTCTGGAGGGTTTGGGCCGTGAAGGGCCAGAGCCGCCCGACACCGCAGACGCCGCTGTTCCAGGCCCCATATTTCAACGTCGATGACCAAGGCCGCATCTGCCAAGGCAATGCGCCGGTGCCCAATGGCACGACCGTGGAGAAGATCAGCGCCTGGAACGACGCCTTCCTGCGCTCCTACTTCACGCACCCCAATGTGGCGGGCAAGCTGCTGCGCTACCGGGGCGGGGCCTACGCTTTCTGGCGAGACATGCTCAACGGACGCTTCACGCGCTTCCCCGAGCGGGTGCTGGTCGATGCTAATACCACGCTGGGCCAATTGCTGGGCGAGCGGGGGGCCAAGTGATGGGCACGACGGACCCGAGGGACCAAGCCCTGCTTGCCGCCTGCCCGGTGGTCGCCGCGCCGCGCTTCGGCGCGCTGTCGGAGATGGGCAACGGCCAGCGCATCATCGTGGCGCGCAACGGCTGGTTCGTGCAGACCCGGCTCGACTGGCTCGACAGCATCGTGGCCTTGGGCCACGGCCTTCCGCAGATGCGCTTGCCCTACGGCGAGGTCGCGGAGCGCCTGTGCTTCAGCTTCGGTGTACTGCCCATCCGTCTGATCGAAGCGTTCGTGGCAGCGGGCCGGGAGCGCCTGCCCAATGAAACCGCCGGGGTGCTGATCTATTCGCGGCGCACCGGGCAACTGCGGCTGGCGATGTGCGAGCCCGAGCGGGCCTCGCCCGTCCATATCCGCTACCGGCGTCCCGCGATGGCCGAGGACGAGACAGTGGCGGTGGACCTGCACACGCATGGCCGGGCACCGGCCTTCTGGTCGGACGAGGACGACCGGGATGACCAGGGCATCAAGGTGGCGGGGGTGTTCGGCTTGCTCGACCGGCCCCGGCCCTCGGCGTGCTTCCGGCTGGTGGTCAATGGCCTGTACCAGCCGCTGGACAGGCATCCGTGGCCACAACTGCAAGAAGGGCCGCAGGGCGAGTGGGCGGAGCAGGGCGTTGCGGCACCGCGCGGCGAAGGTTGGATGCGGCGCGTGCTATGGCGCTGGCGTGATCGCCATCCATCGGGTTGAAAGCCATCCGTCCAGCGAGAGACTGGATGCAGGACATTTGATTGGAGGCACTGATGGAACACCTGATTCATCCGAAGCTGCTGGAGCGCCGCGTGGCGGTGCATCTGGTGGGCGTGGGCGGTAATGGTGCGCAGATGGCGGCTTGCCTCGCCCGCCTGGACATTGCGATGCGCGCCCTGGGCCATCCGCTGGGCCTGCACGTCAAGGCATTCGACGCGGACCGCGTCAGCGAGGCCAACGTGGGGCGGCAGCTCTACAGCGCCGCCGACATCGGCAGGCACAAGGCGCTGGTGACCATCCATCGCTTGAACCAGTTCTACGGGTTGGATTGGGAGGCCCATCCCATGCGTTACGAGGACTTCGTGCTCGCCCAGCGGTATTCGGCCAGCGCCGATCTGCTGGTCAGTTGCGTGGACAGCCGCTCGGCGCGGCAGGAACTGCACCGGCTCGCATGGCGGGACACCAACCACTACGGCTATTGGCTGGACCTGGGCAACACCGAGTCCACCGCGCAGGTGGTACTGGGCGAGCCGCAGAGCAGTGCAGCATCGCGACAGGGGCAAGGCCCACGCCTGCCGTGCGTGACCGAACTGTTTCCCGAACTGCTGGACGAGACAGCGCCGGAGGACAACCAGCCCTCCTGTTCGGTACGCATGTCGCTGGCCTCCCAGGGGCTGTTCGTCAACGACGTGGCGGTGCGCTACGCCGCGCAACTGCTCTATGAGTTGTTCTCCAGAGGGCGGTTGTCCGCGCACGGTGTCGTCGTCAATCTCGAGTCCAAACGCAGCGGCCCCATCGAGGTCGATCCGCGTACCTGGGCGCGCTTCGGCTTCAGCCACGAGCGCAGCGAGTGCCAGGAGCCGGAACTGGAAGCCGTTGCCGAGGAGTGAATCTCATGACCATGAAGCAATGGAATGTGCGTGTGATGCGCAGAGGGCAGTCCGTTCATATCGGGCGGGTGGCCGAGTCCACCGAGACGCTGGCGCGGTGTGCCGCGCTGTCAAGGTATGGAGTGTCCGAGGACAAGGCCGAAGAGATCGAGCGGAACCGCATTGCCCCCCGAAGTGCTGTGATTTATCCGAACGAGGAGTTCGACGTGTCGCCCGCGACGTGATTCAGAAGGCCTGCTATAGACTCGGGCCGTGGTCTGGGTGTGTGACTCGCTCCGCACGATCACGCATTCCAACGCATTCCAATGACAAAGGCTGCCATGGCTCGCAAATCTTCCCAACGCACGGCTCAGGAAATCGACGCCGAGATCGCGAGACTCCAAAATGAGCGGGCGCAGCTCCGCGAGGCCGAGAAGGCTGGCGTGGTGGCCCGCATGAAGGAAGCCATTGCCTACTACGGCATCACCGCTGCTGACTTGGCGCTGGAAGTCGCCACGCGCAAGGCGCGAACCAAGAAGGCATCGCAGGCCGAGGCCCCAAAGACTGGGCGCGCTGCAGGCCGTATCAAGTACAAGGACGACGCGGGCCACGCATGGTCAGGCTATGGTCCCAAGCCCAAGTGGTTCACCGAGGCGCTGGCCAGTGGCAAGACCGAGGCCGATCTGCGCACTGCCTGATCCGTCATGCCGGTGGGTTCACCCCCGGCCTGGCGGTGGATTGCGTGCTGCCTGCGCTTTGCTTCGGCAATGCCGTACCGATGTAGGCTATATGTGCAGCTGCACATATAGCCTATTTGGGCCAGACGGCGGTTATGCGCAGTAAGGGGCGAAAGGCCCCGCCAGCCGGGGGAGCCCAGTGATTCTGCCTCCGCATAACTGCAGGAGTTCAATCATGTTGATCGAGCGTTTCAAAGATCCCACTCGGGAGCGCGAGGCGCTTTCCATTGACTCCGAACGACCTGCTGTTGTCCTTCGCGTGTTGTCGCCCTAGGTCTGCTTGCAGCGGTTCAGTGTGGCAGCTGAACGTGCGCTTTCGGCCGTCTACCGGTCAATGGTTAGCGCGGTCCATAGCTGGATAGGTAGCTGGCCCGAAGCCACTGCCGCCCATCTCCAACCCGGTTATCGCTAGGTCAACTCCCAGCTGGATGAGTTTGGGGCATAGGCGTCGCAATTGGCCCGTTCTCTGTTGCTATAGGGCCCTCGATGCGCCAAGCATTGATGAGGCGAACGAGCGAGCTCACCAGATCTCTCATTGGCTCATCATGGTCGAAGCAAGTGTCCCAGTCCGGGTAGGTCTTGCAGTAGCGCTCGGCGATCACAACTTTCCTACCCTTAATTAGTCGTAATCTGTCGTCAATTACCCTGAAGTACTCCTTTTGGAACACGCATGGCAGGCTAGACTCAACGGTATACCCTGGCGTGGTAAGGGAGTCGCACTTAGGTGAGGCAATCCTTCTAATCCAATCCCGAATGCTCCCTTTCGCGCTATCAATGAGACGGCCTTCGGCGGATTCGAGATCCTTGTCAACGACTACGACAAAGTTCCGATTAATTCGGGAGATGTCAATGTGCTCCTCTCCGAAATTAGGGGAAAAGTGCGCTAAAACGGATCCACCATGGAAGGCAAAGCAATAGTCAATATGCTCGATTGGCTCAGGTGTTCGGGTGGCTTGACAAAGCAGTCTTATCCAGTGCTTATAGTAGAGTCGATCAGAGGGTCCCTCGACCCACACAACACCATTCACTGCTCCCAACTCGGAGCCACTGATACCAAGCTGGTCAAGCATCTCCCTTTCTTTAATACCTATCCGGAGTTCGTGTGCATCGGCTTCGAAGTAGCGAACATCGCGATCCTTCTGCCATACAAAACGTGATTGAAAAGTCATCGAGTGCGTTGCAATGAATAACTGCAACTGTTTGTTTTTTACAAGATCACAGATGATGCGTGCGACGACGCGTTGCAGGGTCGGATGGAGGTGAGTCTCGGGCTCCTCCAGTAAGCATATTTCGCCGGCTTTTCGACTACGCAAGTAGTCAATCAGCGATGCAATCGCACGCCATCCTGCCGGTAAAACGGAAGGTTGCACGTGATTGAACTGGCGTGGATCATCGGAATGGTAAACACCGATGAAATCATGCCATTCATCGTTGACGACTAGCGGAGATAGACGTTTAAATGTTGCGGTCTCAAAAGGTAGTTCCACTTTTGGCGCGTCTGGGTCTGAGACTAGCCCAGAAAGATGAGGTGCAATGCTATTTAGGATAGCGGCTAGCTCTTTTTCTGGCGGCAAGTGAGCGGCATTCCAAGCAGAAACTCGGCAATTCAGGCCTTGTAGGGCTCTCTCAAGTGCAGTTCTTGTTTCGGTTTCTAGATGCGTTTTTCCAACATTGCCGGAAAAGCTCAATTTTTGATCATCGGCCGTAACACCGATTATTTCGACATATTGCCCATCCCAGGGATTCAATGGTACTCCTTCCGAACCATGTGACATTGCATTTGGGAAGACACGGGCTAGTAGAGTGGCTGGTGAAGCGAACCACAGCTGGAAGAAGCAATGGCTCGAGATGATTCTGTTTTCGCGAGGGAGAGTGCAAATCCTGTCAACATTGCTAAGAAATTCAACCAACTCGAGTACCGTGCTTTTGCCCGCACCATTCCGTCCGGCGAATATATTGATCTCACCGAGATGATAGATTTTTCGCTCATTCATCCAGGCGTCAATTGGCCCAGGTTCCTCTAGGTGGCAAATGAATGGATTGAGGCGCCGGAGACCGGAGAAGGCCATTGCCGACAACTTCGTAAAGGGCTTGTTCATGGCGCCAGTCTAGATTGATGGACGTGTTGGGATCAGGCCATGCCCGCGTCGGGCCTAAGCACAATACGGTTCAGTTAGCGACATTGTGGGAGCGGCTTCAGCCGCGAATGGCGCTGTTCGCGGCTGAAGCCGCTCCTACACATAGATGGCATCTGTCGCTATCTGAACAGTGTTGGGCCTAAGCAAGGTGACCGCTTTGGGATGCAGTTGTCATTCGATGCGACCTGGATTTGCGTCGCAAACAAGCCTGAAGTCGCGGCCTGAGGGAATGCCTTGAAGGGCTGCTGCTGGCCGAATGAAGTCGTTTCCTGCCGGTCAATCGGGCGCCGGTCACGGCGCTGAACAACGAGATATGCTCGTCGAGATTCGCTCAACACCTCGCGGCTATGGACCTCCAAGGGGCCGCGAGGTGGGCTGGCACCGGCCTACAGCGAGCGCAGCCAGTCCAGCAGCGACTTGCTTTGCTGCCATGGCGGCAGCGAAGGCGACGGCGAATCTCCAGCTACCTGCTCCAGTGCGCGCCGCTTCATCTCCAGGTTCGCACGGGCGTAGATCTGCGTCGTCTTCACATTCACGTGCCCGAGGAAGTCGCGGATGATCTCCAGCGACACACCGCTCTGCAGAAGATGCATGCCCTTGGTATGCCGCAGGCTGTGGGGGCTGATCTTCTGCGTGAAGTCGGGCACCTCCGACCGGGCTGCCTGCACGTGGCAGTGCAGCAGATACCGTAGGCCCGACCTCGACAATCGCCCACCCTGGCGGTTCTGGAACAGCGGCAGGTGACCCTGCTCAGGCCGCTCGAGGTCGTTCTCGCGGAGGTGATCACGCAATAGCTGAGCGGTGGCGTCCATCAACGGCACCACACGCACCTTGCGCCCTTTGCCCAGCAGCCTGATTTGTGCTGGTGTCGTCAGCCGTACATCGTGCGCGTTCAGGTCGATCAACTCCTGGGCCCGGGCGCCGGTGTCATAGAGCACACTGAGCATCACCGCGTCGCGCCGCCCGGTCGGTGTTGCCCGTTCTCGTACTGCTCATACTCGCGTAGCACCTGGTGCATCCCTACCGGCACACGCAGCCCAGTGGTCTCGACCTTGAAACGGGCGATAGTGCTGGTGCTGGCGAAGTCGTCGAGCGCTTTGAGGCTGATGACCAAGTGTCGCCGCCACTGTTGCCCTAGCATGAGCATTTCGCCGTTGTGAAGGCCATATGCCTGCTCGAAACGTAGGGCCAGCTCACGCGTGTACTCCGACGGCAAGCCTTCGGCGTGGGCGAAGTCGGTCAAGTGTTCCCACACCCGCTTGTAGCGATTTACGGTGCGGATGGCGTAGCTGCGCATCACCAGTTCCTGCGCAGCGCCTTGGCATAGCGGCTCCAGCGCCTGCACGCCGGATCCATTGGAGTTGTGTGAATCCATGATCATCTCCACGTGAACGGCGGCCCCAGCGGCCACCGGGGAGGTTGATCATCAAACTTTTATGTGCAGTTCGCCTTCCGGGGTGCTACCGGCAATGCACCTCCAGGGGATACCTTACTGCGCATAATCAGTGACTGGCCCAAATAGGCTCCGGACGCTCTCATTCTCGAATGACCAGCGCGCTCTGAGACCGCGAGCCGCGCGACCCGGTCCACGTCGGCGGCCACGGATCTGCCGCCACGTACGGGCGATGGAACGCCCGTGACGCCCTCGTACAGGTCATTCAGGTTCCCGTGCCGTAACCCGTGGCCCGTTACGCCAGCCAGCCGCTTCGTAATGCCGAATTTCTCCAGTGCATAGTCCAGCCGGCGCAGGTTGCGCTTGAGATTCAGTGCTGGATCGCCCATGTGGGCATCGAGACTCCTGACCAGCGAGCGCGCCAGCGCCACCGCCGCACGTTGACCGTCTGTCTCCAGCGGCACCCAGCGTACGCGCCCGCCCTTGCCTTTTATCCACACATACTCATCCGCCTTGCGGCTTTCGAGGGGCAGGCCAGTGTGCTCGAACGGCACGACGTGCTCGTAGGGGCGGAACATCACCGATTCCTTGCGCCGCAGCGCCAGCGCGTCCATCAGCCGCACCGAAGCCGCGATCCGCGCATCGAACTGCGCGACCTGGACGAGCACCGTTTCCACATCGACGCCATGCGCGCTCCAACTCTTGTCGCGCTGCGCGTATTCGTGGCGTTCGTATTCCTCCAGTCTCAGGCCGTAGCGTGCCGGCGGCCGCACGAAGCCCGGCTTGCCCAGCCAGGACGCAAGTCCACGCAGGAAGCTCAGGTAGGTCTGGATGGTGGCGGGCGCCAGCCGCTCGCGTTGCCAGACCTGCACCATCGCATGCAAATGCTTCTGCCCCAGGTTGCGCGGATCGGGCACGGTGTGAAAGCCCGCCTTGCGCTTGAGGTCGAGGAAGAAGCGCCGCAGAAAGCGCGCGCGCTCGGCACGGGTCTTGTGCGAGACGGTTTTTTCGCGTGCCGTGTGCCGGACGTTGAACAGATCGATCAGAGTATCCAGCACCCGTAGCGGATTGGCATGGCCGGGCCGCAGACGGGCCAGGATCTCCTGGGGCGTCTTGCGCGCCCAGCCCTGGGGGCGAGGTCGATCCATGCCAGGGATGCGTCCTGGGCTGACCGGATCGGCCGGCCGGGGTGAGGTTGTCGTCATCGTGTTCTCCAAGTGAACGGGTGGCGCGCTGCCCGAACAGCGCATCGGCAGGAATCCGGGAAGGCCAACCCCAGCGACGGATTCCGTCATCCGCTGGAGCGGGTGGTCAGGCTTCAGGGCGGCACGCGTGACCACACTGCGTGCCGCCGACCCAAGGGTTGCGCGAGCCATGCGCGCATGCACAGGCCAGCTCGGTCGGTCTTAAAAATGAACGTGTGATCCGGCTCCGTCCGTGCATTTCTGCAACCACGGAGGGTTGTGACGCGCCACCGCCTTGGAGGCGGCAGCCTCGTCGGTAGCGAGATCGGGTCTCGCGCCTGCTGGTGGATCAATCCTGGAATTCGCAGCGCCATCCGCGCGCATGGATCCGCCCCTTGACCGAAAGTCCAGGGCGGTGTCGAGCGTTTGAGCGGAGACCAGCGTGGAGCCCATGAGGGCAAGCACAACCGCTGGCGGCGTGAAACACGCGTGCTCGGGTGATGGCGGGATCGGGAACCGGTATCAAGTGCCGGGTCGGTCAATCGACGGCCTTGACACGCTTCCAAGAGCGCCCAGCCACAGGGCTGGCATAGGTCGAAGGCACATGCACTACGAAAGAGAGTCTCGGGGCGATCGCCTCGGGGGCGACGGCCACCCCGGCTCGGGGCCCGGGTTTGAAGGGCAGGTAACGACTGCGACGCCTTTTGCTCCACGAAGGAGCGGGCCAAGGATGGCCCTCGGGTGTCCGTAGTGGATGACGAAAGGGGCTTGCAGGTCAATGCCAGCATGACCATGCGACGGCATGGACACCGCCTTGCAGGTGGCGCTTGCGGGCACGCGACGGCGCGATAGGGGCGATTTAGTGTCTCGCACCGCCGCAGAGCGAGGCTGCATGCGGGCTTGACAGGCAAAAGCTCTGCCTCTGGTCCCGAGCGGGATCCCCAAGCGCCCGTGCGGCTCCGCCGGGCCACGCGGACTGTCGGCGTCCCGGTGGGGTTGACGAGTGCCAGAGCAGTGAGACCGTGATGACACACAAGCAGTTCGTCGCGGGGTTGACGCTTGGCAGGAGTCACCGCACTGCCGCTCGAATCTCATTGGAGTGGCAGCCAGTGACTCCCAATCCCGAAAGCCGGGTCATTCCGTGCGGATTGCGCGTGGCGTGGTCGTATCGCCTTGGTGATGCTGACCGTCATGTTTCCTCACTTTGGAGCACCATCATGGAATTGATCGTTAGAGCGGTGGATGTCGGATCCGGCAACACCAAACTCGTCACCGGCGTCGCGGGCACCGAAATTCGCTGCGCCAGCTTCCCGTCGGTCGCCTACCCGTCCAGCGGCGAGACGCCGCAGTGGCCGGCCAGCGAGCGGCGCAAGACCTTCTGCATCCCGGTCGGCCCGCTGTTCTACAAGGTCGGGCCCGACGTCGGCCTGGCCGCCGACACCTTCCGCGCCAAGCAACTGCACGACGAATACACCGAGTCGCCGGAGTACATGGCGCTGCTGCGCGGCGCACTCAGCATGATGAAGGTGCCGCACATCGACCTGTTGATCGTCGGCCTGCCGGTGGCGCTGTTCACCTTGAAGAAGGCGGCACTCGAGAAGGCCATGGTCGGCATCCACCAGGTCGGCGGCGGCAAGACCGTGACGGTCGCCAAGGCGATGGCCGTGGCCCAGCCGCAGGGTGCGCTAGTCCACTACGCGGCCGAGCACGAGAAGATCGAAACCATCAGCACCGAGCAGAGCCTGGTCATCGACCCGGGCTCGCGCACCTTCGACTGGCTGGTGACGCGCGGCATGCGCCTGGTGCAGAAGCAGTCGCACTCCATCAACCGCGGCATGTCCGACGTGCTGCGCCTGCTGGCGGCCGAGATCTCGAAGGACATCAGCACGCCGTACCGCGACTACGACGCGATCGACTTGGCGCTGCGCACCGGCAAGGCGCCGGTGATCTTCCAGAAGTCCTATGACATGAAAAAGCACCTGCCGCTGGCCGAGAGCGTGGCTCAGCAGGCCGTGTCCACCATGCGGCAGTGGATCGAAATGCCCGAAAGCCTGCAGAACATCGTCTTGGTGGGTGGCGGCGCCTTTCTGTTCAAGAAGGCCGTGAAGACGGCGTTTCCGAAACACCGGATCCACGAGGTCAAGGAGCCGATGTTCGCGAACGTGCGCGGGTTTCAGCTCGCGGGACAGAACTATGCCGCCAGCACCATGGTCCCCGGCCGTGATCGTGGGGCGGGGGAGGCCGTATGAACGCCCGTCCACAGAACGAGCCCAAGCCGGTTCGGCTGGTGTTCGAGCTCGCACGGGCCGACAACCCGCGGCTGTATGACGAGCTGGTGCGGTTTCCGCAGGGGGCCAAGCGTGTGAACCGGCTGCGCGTGTTGGCCTATGACGGGTTGCTGGTGCAGTGCGGGGTGTTTGTCGTGGAGGGCGCTCGCCTAGTGCCGGCACCCATAGACGGCGAGGTGTCAATGCGTGCTGTCGTGACCAACGATGTCTTCGCGCCGAGTCTGTCGGAGTGAGGTGCACATGTCCAAGCGAAGAAAGGAACCGCGGGACGAGGTGAGCGCGACAGAGTTGGCGGAGATGGGTTTCTGTGAGAAGAGGGTGCAGCTTGCCCATATATATGGCGAGCAGGCCACGTCCGAACAGCGCAAAGCCATGGCTCGAGGGCAGGTGGCTCACCAGAGATACCTGGAAGAAGGGCTGGCAGCGACGGCAGATCGCCGATGCTTCGTGGCCACCTTCGTGTTCGGCCCGGATGCGCGGGAGACACAAGTGCTTCGCGCATACCGCGATACGGTCCTCGTGCGACGGCATTGGGGGAGGGTCTTGGTCGCGGCGTACTACCGGATTGCGCCGAGCGTATGCCGGGTCATGGAGCGTTTGCCTGCTACTGTGGTCGGGGCGCGCCGCATGCTGTGCATCGTGGTTGCGTGCTGTGAGACAGCGCTGTGCAACAGGAGATCACCGTGACCTGGTCGGCTGGATAGTCACGCCCACCGGGCTCCGGCCGGCGGGCGATGATCCAAATAGGCTGGCACTCTGAAGTCGTGCCTGGGCGGAGTGGGCATCGGTGTCGGTCTAGCGGCGTCGTGGAAGTCATAGGACTGCAACACGTAGGACTACCGCCAAGCTGATCGGTCACCGATGCAAAGCGCAACGACTGCTTGTGAAGAATTCCACGCGACAATTGGTGCCCAGCAAGAGTCCTCGTCACAAGGGAAGGGATAGCGGGATGGGAGAGTCCAAACAAGGGTTGGAAAAGCTCGAGGCAGACTTGGTCGCGCTCAAAGACCATGTCCAGCTTTCTAAGTACGTCGCTCTAGCGACCGCCTCTGCAGATCCGTCGCAGCCCGCGACCAGCCTCATGCACGTGCGGCTCCAAGAGAACTTGGCGAACGTACAAAGCTTCGCCAGATACCTCTGGAGCCGAACGGCAAACTACGCCCTATCTCGCAAGCGAAGGCTTGAGTTCGAGGCTGAGCAAGCCGCCCTCCCACCTGGCGACATGAGCGTTTCGCTCTCAATCGCGGATGCGACACGCGATGCTTTCCTTGAATTCAACGAGAAGTACCCCCACCGCTCAAGCGAGGTGGGCGAGGTTCTTGCCTACTGCATCGCCATTGAGCAGCTTGGCGCGGCGCAGCTTGCCGCCAAGATGTCGTTAAAGACCAATAACAACATGCCTGTGCATGGCCTCGACGGCATTCATGCCACTGTCGAGGGCGGCTGGCTGGTGATCTATTTCTTGGAGTCGAAACTAAATAAAACCGCCAACGGCGGTGCCGCAGACTTCGCGGAGTCGGTTGCGGACTTCACCTCCAACAAGAAGCAATATCGCCGCGAGTATTCCATCGTCAGAGACCTGGGCAACCTAGACACACTGGACGAGGAGAGCCGCAAGGTCGCTTTGCGTTACTTCGACGTCATGGCGTCGCCCGACGATGTTCCCAAACGCGAGCGCTACGTGGGGGTGGTGTTGTACTCGGACGACAAGCTGTTCAAGGATCTACCACCAGTGAACAACCGGCAGCAACCTGGTTTTCATGAGAAGGAGCTTTCCGCTACCTACACGCAGGAACTTGTACATCACCAGAAAGCTGCCATGAAGCACCTCATCGACCACGGTGCAGATCCCAATAAATGCCTCGTCTACTTTGTCGTCGTCCCTGACACGGATGAAGTGCGTGAGCTTTTCTACGGCGCCATGGGGTATGTGCCCAAGAAGGTGCAGCCATGAGCTCGTTCGCCCTGGAGCTGTCACAGCGTTTCACAAGCAATGACAAATACTGGACGCTGCTGGTCAGCCTGCAGTCGGCAGGCGTCGCCAAGACGCTGGCGAAGGCCCCGGAGACCGAGGATGTAAGCGCCGACGACCTTGCCAAGCTTTTGTACTGTGCCGAAGTCTTCGTCCAAACCGAAGATGAAAACCTGCACCGTCAAGCTCAAGAGATTGCCATCCAGTCGCTGCTGGTCACCCAGGATGGACAGGCGCGTGAGCGCGCGCTGGGTCTTCTGGGCGAGCTGGGAAACTTCCCTAGTCTGAAGTTCGCTGAGCAGAACATCGGCAGCGGCGATGACACCTTGCTTGGACTCGTCAATCGTCGGATATCAGAGCGGGCCAGCAGTGTCCAGATTGGAAAAGAAACTCGTGCGCTCACTGCGTATCAGCGCAGGGTTTGGCAAAGCCTGCCAGCAAAGGCTTCCCAAGTCATCACCGCGCCGACGTCGGCTGGCAAGTCCTTCTTGGTCCTCGAACACATTTGCCGGCAGGCCGAGAGCAACGAGCACTTCACAGCGGTGTACCTTACGCCGACGCGCGCCTTGCTGTCAGAGGTCCAGAGCAAATTACACGCCCGATTCGGCGGGCAGGCTAACATCAGAATCTCTGCAGTTCCATCTCTTGACCAGCTTGAGCGGCCAAAGCAAATCTTTGTGCTCACCCAGGAACGACTCAGCAGCCTGCTCTCAGTGGCACCAGATGACATGTCTTTTGACATCGTGGTCGTCGACGAGGCCCAGAACATCGCTGACGACGCCAGAGGCATGATTCTTCAGGACTGCTTGGAGAGGATCGCGCAGCGGTCCTTGGCAACCAAGGTCATCTTGCTAGCGCCAGGCGCAGAGGGGCTGCCGGCTGTGGCCCGGTCGTTTGGCGTCACTGAGCTAGTGCCCCTCTCAACTAGACTATCGCCGGTTCAGCAGAACCGCATTGTTCTCAGCAAGGCCAAAGGCAATCACTTCGAGCTTAACATTGCGCTTATGGGGCGCGACGGCGTTCGGATGCCGATGGGCAACGTACGAGTTGAGCGTTCGCTTGAAAACAAGGCGAGCCGCCTTGCCAGTGTGGCTGTTGAACTGGGCGGCAACGACGGGTCGCTCCTCTATGAGACCGGAGCTCGTGAGGCCGAGAAGACTGCTGCGCTGCTCACCACCCTTCTGAATGCAAAGCACGGGGAGCTCAGAGATGGATCGCTGGAGGAGCTGTCAACGTTCATCCAAGAGCACGTCCACCCTGAGTACCAGCTGGCGTCCATGGTGCGGCAAGGCGTCGCCTACCACTACGGTCGCATGCCGAGCTTGCTTCGCGAGGCGATAGAGACCGCGTTTAAGCAAGATGCGGGCGGCGTCAAGTACCTGGTCTGCACCACGACTCTTGCCCAGGGGGTCAACCTCCCGGCTCGCAACGTGTTTATCGACACACCGACTCGGGGGGCAGGCAAGCCACTGGACCCAGCGCTGCTCTGGAACTTCGCCGGCCGGGCCGGCAGGCTAAACCACGACATCGTCGGCAATGTGTTCCTGCTCAACTATGAGGAGTGGAACTCCAAGCCGATGGACCAGTTCGTGCCGTTCCGAGTCAAGCCAGCTCTCGCTGAGACTCTCGTCAACGATGGAGCAGCGGTCAAGCAGGCGTTGCTCGACGGTGCGCTGCCAGCAGAGCAAATCAGCAAGCCAGAGACGTTTCGCATTCGAGCCTGCGCCGGTCTGCTGGTGGCACATGCCGCTCGACAGGATCTCAGGCCTTATCTCGCCCGCGTAGTGCCGACATCGGACGACGCGGTTGTCGACGATCTAGTGGAAGCTGCGGAAAGCGCTTACGCAAGCATCGGGCTGCCGGACTACATCTTGGCGGAGAACTGGACGATTGATCCGTTCGGCCTGCGCAAACTCTACGACTTCCTCATAACCAAGATTGGCGAGGGCGCGGTCCAGGAGCTCATCCCCGTTCCACCGGCCGACGCACCCACCGGGCACTACGAGAAGATTTTCGGTCGCATGGTCGAGCTGGTGACCGGCAAGTCGATGAAGTTCGGAATGCTCGCTGCTCCGTTGGCACTGTGGTGGATGAAGGGCATACCCTATCCCGTAATGCTGAAGCTGTGGGCTGAGCGCCGCACAAGGACGGAAAAGCGAAAGGCGGCGGCAGCCCAAGCTGAGGGGAAGAAACCGCCAAAGATGAAGACTATCAACCAACACATCTACGAGGCCTTCTCGCTCATAGAGGATGTGGTTCGATTCCAGTTTGTGCAGCTCGGCAAGGCTTATCGAGACGTCTTACTCCTTGCGTTGCGCGTTACGGGGAACGAGGCCCTTGTGCCAAGCGTCTATCCGTTCGCACTCGCCCTTGAACTCGGAGTTTCCACTGAAGCGGGGACCGCCTACGTGGAGCTGGGACTTTCGCGAATCGCAGCCGCAGCACTTGAGGCTCTTGCACCACCTGGCGAACCCTTGACGGCTGCCGGTGCAAGGCAGTTACTGACTGACCTGGACCCTACCAAGACTACGCTAGGATCCATCATCTTGGGTGAGTTGCGCCGGCTAGGCCTTGTGGATGAGACAAAATTCGCGCAGTCAACGGAGGCCTGATTCATCCGGCCAATTGCCGCGGAGGCCGCTTTGCTATGAGCGCCTGTGTTCAACCAATCTCATGCGAAGCACAGCGGCACTTGCAGGCCTGTAGATAGCTGACGACGGCGGCAGGCCATAGTCAGCTTTCTTCGATAGCCGACAGTCCCTTATCTGAAGTGACAGGCTGCACTCAGCCTAAAGCCGAATCAAACTGCCTGCTGGCGTCTGTGCATTTCCTGTCAAAACCACCGCGAACTTGGTCATATATCGTGGCATTCGCCTGCTGTATAGAATGAAATAAAAACTCTCATTTCAGGGGGGAAGAAGCGTGGTTGACCTATCGCCGCTGCTCAAGGTTTCGGCGCGTTTATTGGACCTGCACGACTCAAACCGTGGCCCGGGTTCGCCAACCCAATATCAATTAGAGGAGCGACCCGGCCTCAAAAATGGTCGATATGTCGCCATTGCCGGCGAAGTGCTAATTGCTTTGCAGGAATCCGGCAAGCAATTCGGCGATGAATACACATCGCTTGACTTTGTAGTGCTCCAAGTCCGCACGGCCCTTGATTGGGCCCACGAAATGGATATTGAGTACGTCCTGAACGTCCTCTCCAGGCCGACAGAGTTGAGGCTGCTGCAGACGGATGAAGACTCTCCCCACGTCATAGGCGACAAAGACACCAACCTGGTGGAAAAAGCCGCTCACCTCTCCGAGTTTCGGCTTTCGCGCTTGGGACGCAAGGCCTTGGCCATGGCCGCCGACAATTTGGACCTTGCTTACATTGAGGGCGACATCACGAAACTGCTTCGCGCGCTGGAAACCGGCAAGCTGGAGCAGGCGATGCGCTTTCTGGATCGACTGATTGACCAGCTCCGCACCGAACAACTTGAGCTCATTTCGGTGATGGAGCGCAGCGCTGGCGGCCGCCGGGTGTTGGGCGCCCTGTTTGACGATATCGAGGCCTTCGAGGCCACCATGCGCCGAGCGGCAGAGATGGTGCACAAGGCACAGGCCCAGATTAGCGTACTTGCCAAGGACGAAGGTCCCAAGAATGTCGATCAGGATGTCCCCCTGGGGCTGGTGAAGGACCGGGTGCGTGAGCTGCAGCGCGGCATCGTAGGGTTTTCACGTTGCCTGTCAGAGTTGGCGACTATGTCCTTGGGGGCATCCTCGACCAGCGTGCCGGCCCCGGCGTTCGCCGCATTGGCCCTGCGCATGGTGGTATCACCCCCCAGCAAGATCCAGTCGGACTTTCTCCTCAGCCAGATGGGTCCGGCATTTCCTCACGTGATTCACCCGACGGTTACTGACTGGCGGCACACGATCAAATCCAAGGTTGTTAAGCCCCCTGAGATGAGCGACATGGACCTTGGGAAATTCGACCTGCCACCCGAAGATCGATTCCTTGAATGGATGGGCAGAAATCAAGCGGCATTCAACCACGCGCTTTCGCAAGGCGAGCTGACGATGGCGGATGCCATCAAGCGTTGGGCCGCCGAAGACGGTACCGATGGTGACTTTGCCTGCGTTGTCGCTGCACTGACATCCCCGGATGAGTGGCTCACCGTTGAAGGTGCTAGTGGAGAGATGGAGCGTAGCCTGGCCATATCCAGCCTCCAAAGTGCTGACGTCATGCACTCCAGACTGACTTTGTCCATCACCAACCCCACATTGGCTGAAGAAAAACCAAATGACACCCTTTGAAATGGGGCGCATCAGCGCCTATTTGCTCAAGCATCGAAAGATCGAGTTTCGTGCCGACAAGCGAGGCCGCAATAAGGATGAGCACGAACTCGCCGAACTGCTCCGCAACGCACCACAGGACGCGATGGTGGACTTGTGCGAAATGATGAACGGCTATGGCTTCGACCTCATCACCTTGTCCACGTTCGATGTGGCCGGTATTGGCTCCAATGAGCGTGTCTTTTTGCTCTCCCGTAAGCCCAATGTGGAGTGCCCCCTGCTGGATATGCCGCGGGCACTGGAGCGCATGGAGACCTCCAGTGGACGCGCGACGTCGGCCAAGGTGTGGCTGACCCAGTTCTGGCTGCTGCACCTCGACCTGATCTACACCCAGTGTGATCGTGGGGCAGACGAACGAAACCGGTGGTTGGATGCAACCTTCAAGCGAGACGACTTGATTGCCGCCATGCGCGTACACATCAACGACGGTGTGCGCCGCCTCAACCCCGAGCAGATCCAAGACAACGAGGTCTACGAAGTTCTCACGGCGGAAAAGGGCGCAGACATCGAGCGCTATGCCAAGCGCTTCCTTGAATTGATGGTGGATGCATTCATGCTCGAAGACAAAGGAAATGGCGTCTATCGCCAGACTTTGTTGTCAGCTGTCGAAATGAAGGAGAACTACGGCCGCGTCCTGGAGCCCTTGATGCTGTCCGACCGCGCGGGACTCCCCGGCGCCGGCCTGGCCAGTGTGACTGCGCCACTTTTGATTGAGCCTGCCATCGGGGAAGGAGCCACTGCATGAGCCTGATTTCCCGTGTTGAAATCTCGAATTACCTGACCGAGGGGCTGGAATCCAACCACTTCGCCAACTGGAGCCCCATGCTCACAGGCATCACCCTGCGCATGGACAACCAGTCGTCCCTGGTGAACATCACCAACGGCGGCGGCAAGACCTCCATGGCTGAGATCCTGCTGCTGGTGCTCAGCCGGGACAAGTTCCTGTTGCAGCGCGTGCGCGAGAAGTCAGCCCCCAAGGGCCGCGGCTACACCCATGCCCGTGTTGAATTCCGTGAGGTCGACAAGACCTCTTTCCGGGAGCCCAGCCTGTTGGAGATTGACCCGGAGAATCTTCCCGGTCAGACCCGTGTGTATGGCGTTGCCCTGAACAACGATGTAGCCGACGCGCCCATTTTCTACAGCTACAGCGGTACGCTGGAAGACTCGCCTTGTTACACACTGGCCAATGGACTCCTTACGCATGTGCCCGACGATGTCTTTGCAAAGAAGACGCGATCCCTTCCGGGCAGCCAATGGAATGCTTTCCGCAATGCCAGCGAATGGCAGGCCCACGTAGGCGATGCCATCTCCATTGATGTGGTGCGCCGTAACGTGGTCTACCAGAACAAAGGTTCCGATGACAAGAATGCCAGCTTCTTCAGCTTCAAGCCGCGCCCTGGTGAAGGCTACGACGCGGCCTTTTTCAAGAAGGTGGTTGCCCCAGATCTGTTGACCAACCTGCTCAACACCTTCGCGGAAGAAGAAGAGACCAATGTCGAAGACACCCTGCACAACAGCCTGAGCCAGATTGTGGTCTCCGAGCGGGAGATGGCGCGCAAGCAGGAAAACCTCCAGCACCGGGAAGCTGCCATCGGTGTTGACCTCAAACCCGTGGTGGACGCCGGCGCTGCGGCCAATGATGCGCGCGAGACCATGCAGCGGGCATTGCGCGTCGTCAAAAAGGATGTGGCCCTGTTGCAGCACTTTGGGTCCCAAGACTCGGCCCACGTTGTTCCCGGCCTCCCGCGCTCAGTCGACAAGTTGATGCGCTCCTCTGAGCAAGATCCCCGGATCCGCAAAGCTCTGCGGGGAATGGTGATTCACCGCGAGGATGGGATTCTTGTTTCAGACAAGACCTTGAGTGACCTCACGAATGTTGAGGTCCGGGTGATCACCCAAACTGCCGAGCGCAAGAAGATCTTCCCAACATCACTCAATACGCAAGTTATTGATTTTGCTTGTGATTTCGAAAATTTCCTCTCGGGTCCTGTAAAAGGCGGCCACTATCGCAAGGGCTACACCCGCGAGGCCGTCGCCAAGCTGCTGCCGCTGTTTGCTGACACTTCCGGCGCCACCCTGGCGGGGCTGGATGGCGTCTTCGAGATTGCCTTCGACACTGCCCAAGCCCAGATCGACACCAACCCGGCAGCTTTGAAGCTGTATGCACTGGATGCCACCTTGCGGGCGAATTCGGTTCAGCAGGGGGTGCTAAGCAGTGAAGTGACCGCTCTGGAATCCGACATCGATGGCCTGAATATGCAAATCAAGGGCCGGGTGGAAAACGAATCAGCATGGAACCTCTTTGTTGAGATTGTCCAGTATCTGCCGGAACAACTCCAAACTCAGCCGCGTATGGCCAAGGCGTGGCTGTCGAACGAGGTGTCAATTGCCAATTCCGAGATGCAAGAGATGAGCGCCAGAAAGGGCTCACTACTGTCAATCTGGAATCAGTACACCAAAGCTCTCCAAGAAGCAGGGCTTGAAGGAATCGAGGGGATTCGCTCGCGATACACAGATCTAACCACTCAACAACGGCAGATATCTCAACGCCTCCAAAAAGCTAAAACCAAGGCTCAGGAAGCCCGCCGACTGATCCCCGATCTCCAGAGGGATGCCATGCGTGCCGACCAGTTGGTGCGGCAGACATCAACTCGCGTTGATGGCCTAAAGAATCTGCTGGCCTATTCCAATGTATTTCAGTCCTATTTTGGGGATGTGGACCCGCGCGATATCGAGAGTCCAATTTTTACTTTGAAGAAGGTAAGCGCAAAAAGAGACTCTGTCAGCGCTGAACTCGACAAGGCATCTTCTGAATATGCTGACTTGGTTCAGCTCAAGGCATCGGCAAGCCGGTTTGTTGAAATCTTTGGCAGTGATTGCGACGCCCAAACAGCGAACCCTTTGGCCGAACACCGCCAATGGACCGATGCCCAGAACCTGGCGCAAGTGAGTCTTGTGCCTCTGGAGCCGATGGTGATGGCCTTGGAGGGCTTCCGACTCAAATATCCAGACAAGACGCCTGAGGTTTGGATTCGGGAGACTGATGAGCGGCGCCATAAACTGGAAAACGAGTCCCGTGAAGCGGACGAATCCCTGAAGAGGACCCTTGGGGAGATCGAGGCGCTCGACAGCCTTGCCGTGGTGGACGACGCTGCCTTCGGACTTGCATGGGCAGTGCTTGGCGACAAACCCAAGCGTCTCTATGCCATGTTGCAAACAATGGAAGGTACCGCTGAGAGTCGAGTGGCTGCACTGAGTGCGTTGACCGGTCTTTTGTCAGCTCCGGTTTTTGACTCCATTGAGGAGCTTTCAGCAGCCGCCGAATTGCTTGAGCAGCATGACATCGGTATTCCATTGTTCCTGAAGGAGCCATTGATGAAGGCCATCGGTACCCAAGGCGGATCGATGGGAGACCTGCAGCAGTTGGCATTCTTTGCCGGCCGCTATTCACGTCAGGCCCGCATCCTCCTTGATCCCAACTTTGCTAAGCAGCAGCGTGAACTGTTGGTGTCTCAAAAGGCTAAATTGGAAGCCCTGATTGCAAGCTTGCGGGTTCAATTGGAAGCTGTCAGCTTCAAATCCGAAGAATACCGGGTCGTGACGCAAGCAGCTGAGGCTTTGAAGACTGGTGTCGAGGCCAAATTCAACGAATACACGACCGATCTGAATAAGGCATCAGCAGAGTTGCACCGTCTGGCACCGCAAATAAAGGCGGATGCCCTGGCCACCCTGGAAGCCCAGCGCAAGTTCCTCCTGAAAGGTGGAGCACAGAAGCAATCGGAGCTGGAGGCAGATTGCGACCGACTCCGACAGGAACTTGCGAGTATTCAGACAGATCTGGGTACTGCCGAAAAACGTGCTTCGGACGAGAGTGTTCGGGCCTACACATTTGCCATCATGTATGCCAATGAAGGTGGCAACGAGACCCTGACGAAAGCCTCTGATGATCTTGAGCGGCAGACTGATGCGATGCAGGTCGCACAGGAGAAGCTGGAAACCCAAATGGGCGAGGCCGAAACGCTTGAGGAAGAGCAACGAAACGCTGAAGAGAAGGCCAGCGCATTCGATTTCGAATACGGCTCTGGTGAAATCAGCAAAATGAAATCTGTCGTCGATTTCTCTGACCAGATTGAAGACATTGCTTTCATGGAACCCTACGCGGCGAAAAACCAGGACCTTCAGGATCGGTCTAGCCGATTCATTGGATTTCAATCCAACGTGAACTTTGATCGCGCGGCATCGTACGTCGAGAACCTGGATAAATCCGAGGCCGAACTCAATGACATCGTGACCCAGAAGACGGCTGACAAGAACGCCAAGAAGGAAAAAATTCGTGAACTGGCCGATCAGAGCGAATTGATTGAGAACGCAGAAAAACCCAACTGGGTGGCGCTGAAGCGAGCAATCTTTGATTTGGCCTATGAAATCGGAAGGCAGGCGGCCGCCACCAAAGCCGCACATGCTGAGTTCTCAACGCTGGAGGAGGGTGGTGCCCCGCCCACCTCCCACGAACTCTATGCAGGCCTGCAAAGCATCAGTGAGCGTATGCGGGCACCCTCTCTGGATGAAGCGTCTGCACTTTCTACCGTGATCTTGGAGGGGGCCACCAGCGTCAGCGAAATCAATTTGCAAAGCAGCCTTACCGATTTCGACGGGAAGCGAAAAGCCCTCCAGGCTGCCAATGATGCTTATGCCATCAAGAAGCATGCCTTCATTGCCAAAGCCGAGGTAGAAGCCGGCAATAAGAATGCTGCCTTCAATGCGCTGGAGCTCGATGTCATCAGACGTGCGAGCCCAGAGCAGATAGGCGAATTGAACAATCTCTTTTTGCGACTCAATGAGTCCTTGCAAAAGGATCGGGAGGATGCCCAAAAGGCCATCAGCGCGGCCGAGTCAGCCAACCGCGAGGCGCTCGATCAGCTTTCGAGCCTGATTCTTGTTGCCCAAGACAATTTGGACGCCTTGCGCAAGGTCATGGGCCGCTACCCGAATGGCTGTTTCATATTCAGCGTGAAGCTGGCCAACGAGGAGCTGATCAAGGACATCTTGGTCGAACTCACCGAGGGCGTAAAGCAATTTTCGAGTGCGGACGGCAGTCGAGTGGCCAAACGAGCCAACGAGGGGCGCATCAAGGACTTTCTACGGGAGACGTTGATCGACAAGATCTTCCTTGAGCCCAAGGTAAAGTTCATGCATTCCGGAATTCGTGCGGTGGAGTCACCTGTGACTGAGAAGTTGTCGACGGGTCAAAAAGTGGCTCTGGAATTCATGTGGATCGTCCGTCAGGCTGAATACGAAATCGAACGGGGTATCAGCAAACTCAGCCGGCAGCAGGCCAACCGCAAGCGCCAGGAGACCAACCGGGTGATCTTTGTGGACGGTATTTTCAGTACGCTCTCTGACCGGCACATCATCCGTGAAGCGTTCAACGGTCTCGGCAGCCTGGGAGGTAACTTCCAGATCATCGGTTTCTTGCACTCTCCAACGTGGACAAACGATAGCAGTGTGTTTCCTGTCTATCACGTAGGGAAGAAGCTGACGAACCCCAATGGGGACCGGTTGGTGTCATTCTCGGAATCGGGCCGCTCAGCCGGGACAGTTGGATTCTTCACATCCATTACGCGACCCCATGGAAAAGCCGCCTGAATTAGCTGGATGCTCTCCCATCGGGCAGCAGGCCTATGCGTGCGTCCTGAAGCTGGCCAGCGGGAAGCGGATCAGAACCTCCAAGCTCATGGCCGACTTGGGTGCCAAGTTGCGCATTGATCAAGTCGAGGTCAAGGGTGCTGTGCGTGAGCTGTATCGCGCAAAGTTACTCATCTACACCCCTGATCGACAAGATCTGCCGGCCGACGGCCTTGTGGAAATCGTTAGACCCCAAAGAACTGTTGGACCAGCTGAGGAAAGGTGGCTACAGATATTGGGGCAAAGTGCGCTAAGTCCCGAAGCAAAGGTCGCTCTAGAACCCTTTTATGCCAAAGTGACCGATCTGGCTTCTTCGGATATGACTAGCCTGGTCGAGTGCTTGGTGGCACTGTCTTCGGGCGGCGACGTGGGGCTGGATGGCGCTGGTTTTAACGTGAGCGCCCGATCCATCATGGGTGGATCAAAAGTGTTGTCTGGTCTTGATGCCAAAGCCATGCAGGCTTTGAGATTGCCGGCAAGGTTGAAAAATAGCTCTCCAAGGTATGTGGTCTGCGCTGGGCCTTCTAACCCAGTGGCCACCCTCCTTATCGAGAACCCTCGTGCCTTCGAGAACGCGGTGTGCAGCGGACTCGGGAAGTCCGTAGCCTTGGTGTGCACCTATGGCTTTGGCCTTTCATATCTCGGGCAGGCCTGGACTCAGGAAATGCACTTAGTGGATAGGCCAATCCAAATCATTCGCGACGGGGAACCTGACACCTTATCTCAATTGCTTCAAGCAGAAAACGTCTATTTGTGGGCTGACCTGGATTTGGCGGCGCTGAGCATTTACAAGTCGCTGAAATCAGCAATTCCACGGCTTCAATTCAGTGCAATCTACAGAGTGATGGTAGAGATGGCTAAGGATCTCAAGCAATCGCATCCGTACGCTTCGGTCTTTGAGAAAGACGGTCAAACGACCAGTCCGTCCACAATGATCGAAACAAACGACCCTATCGTGAACTTGCTTTTTGAGAGTTGCAAGTTTCGAGCAGTCGATCAAGAATCAGTAAGCGAGGGCGATATATTGCTCTATGGCGAACGATCTTTGAACTAACTTCATCTTGCCCGGAACTCGCTGGCTTGGCTTTCTGCTTTGGGTCGGGAGTGCGCTTGCGGTCCGAACCGAACCGGTCGTTCTCGGCCGGAAGTTTTCTATGCCGTTGAATGCCCGGGCTTTGGCGTATAGCGGCCTTAGGAGCCGTAGCGCATCGAATAACCGGTAACGATCGCCGCAGCCACTCAAGTAACCATCGGTGAGTGACTCGGATCAGCCTATAGCGGCCAACTGGCGTTGATATCGTGAACTCTGTTCTTGGCAGCTTCCACGAGTGGGTGTATTGCACCAGCGCCAGGATCAGGAATCACCGGGACGTCTCGCCGAGATCTTGGTGTCGCGTATGCTGCCGAGGATGCTTAAAGACACGGCCATGCTGATACGGGCACGCAAGGCGGTGCTGGCAAACGGTGACTGGTTGACGGCCGCCGAGGTCGCGCAACTGGCGGGGCTGAGTACGCGCAATCCGAGCGCCCAGCCCAACAAGTGGAAGAGGCAAGGACAGATCTTCACGATCTACCATGGCGGTGTCAATTACTTCCTCGGTTACGGCTTGGATTGCGCGACAGGCTTCCGGCCAGTCAAGGCACTGGCCAGAGTCATCGACACCTTCGCCGAGTACAAGGATGGCTGGGGCATGGCCTACTGGCTCCATTCCGTCAACAGTTTCCTGGGCGGCAATCGTCCGCAGGATCTGTTGGCGACGACACCCGAACGGGTGATCGAGGCTGCGCTGGACGAGGTACAGGAGGTCGCGCATGGCTAGCAAAACTGCTTCCGTTGGCAGCCCGGCATCGACCTTGCAACGCATCGATTAGATGCTCGTCCTTTTCCAGCAGGCCTGCCGTGACACCGCCAGGCGCCGCTTCGGTGACGACCGCTGAATCAGTTCTCGCCGCTGCGGCGCCAGTACCCTTATGAGTGTTCGTACTGGGATTACTTTGCCGTTGAAGCCCAACTTGCGGGCGATGCGGCGCCGTCCGACGTTGAAGACGATGCCCGCGGGCACCTGGGTGCTGCGCCTGGCGTTGTATTCCTGGGTCAGGCGGCTGGCCGTGAGGGTCACTCCCAACTTGTTCAGCGCCGCCGGGGCCAGAACCTCCAGCGGTTTGACCGGAATGGGATTGCCGGTCAGCACACTCGGCTTGGCCTTGGCATAGACGCCCAAGCCCAGGCGCACCAGCGTACCGTCCATCATCAGTGCGCGCAGAGCGCGGCCTACCTGCGTAGCACTGCCAAACTGATCGAACTCGCTGCGCAGGAACACGTTGTCGCCGCGGTTGGCGATGGAACGTCTGATGCGGTTGAATGTGTTCATGGAGGCGAGTGGTTGATGCCTGGGAGGCCTTCCCCTCCCTTGCGGGCTTGCGTAACTTACTGACTGCGATCCAGACGTGGCGTGGAAGTGTTCTGCGAAATACCCATCCAGACCTCGAAGGGGGCGGACGTGCACGGCCGGTGCTGTCGTGCCGTTGTAAGCGATTTTTTCTCGATTCTAAGATTTGTCAGCCTTCTTCTTCCCTCTGGAATCGATTTGTGTAACGATGATGCCATGAGCGTTTTTCTGCTAAAAGCAGAAGTTGCCATCGTTTTTCTTGGAGCATGAGAGGATTTTTGTAACGTGCAGATCGGTTTCAAGGCTTTGGAGGCTCGGTTCGGCATCGCTCTGGTTCAGCCTTTGCGGGTGGAGTCGGCTATCGGCACGACCCGCTCGGACAAGGAGTCGCCGCAGCGCATACAGCGCCAGTACCCGGGCATCTATCGGCCCGCCGACACTTTTGCCGGGCATTTCGAGTTCGGCTTGAAATACGAGGAGATCCACCTCAAATTTTTCTCGCGCTTGTTTGCGGCCTGCGGGCCGGAGCCGCTCGAACAGTGGTGCAAGGCAGAGCCCTTCGGGCAGTACGCCCGCCGCGCAGGGTTCTTCTACGAGTGGCTCACCGGGCAGCGGCTGGAGGTACCTGATCTGACGGGAGGCTCCTACATCGAAGCGGTGGCTGGCGATGCCTACCTGACGCGCATCGAGGCGGTTCGCGAGCGGCGCTGGCGGATCAACAACAACTTGCCGGGCACACCGGCTTTCTGCCCCCTCATCCGCCGTACGCAGGCCCTGGGCCAGGCGCTTGGGTTTGACCCGCATGGAGCGATCGCCGAACTGGATCGCCAGTTCGGGGAGGATGTCCTGATGCGTGCGGCGGCATGGCTTTCGTTCAAGGAGTCGCGCGCGAGCTTCCTGATCGAGCACGAAGCCGACGAGACGGATCGCATCAAGCGGTTTGCCCACGCCATGGCCGAGCACAGTGGCAAGCTGGAAGAACCGCTCGCCAGCGGCAGCCTCACCCTGTTGCAGCGGGGCATCCTCGGCGACGACGCGCTTCGCCTCGGTGTGCGCCAATCGCCGGTGTTCGTTGGTCAAGCCACGATTCGCGACGACATCGTCCACTACATCGGCCCCCATTTCTCGCAACTTCCAGGCATGCTGGAGGGATTGCGAGTGTTCGAGCAGACCACCCGGGGCAAGGAGTCGCTGGCGCGGGCGGCGACCCTGGCGTTCGGCTTCGTCTATCTCCATCCCATGAGCGACGGCAACGGCCGCATCCACCGCTTCCTCATCAGCGATACGCTGCAGCGCGACAACGCCATTCCGCCAGGCGTGATCGTTCCCATCTCGGCCACCATCACCAGCGTGCGCGAGTTTGGGCATGGGTACGACCGGGTTCTCGAAGTGTTCTCGCGTCCCTTCATGCGGCGATACGACACCGCGCACCGGTTCGGGGACATGTTCACCTACGAGGACGGCGTGCGCTCGAACCTCGTGTTCGATGCCTACGAGGACGCCAGCCATGCTTGGCGCTACCCGGATCTCACAGAGCACGTGATCTACACGGCGCAACTCGTGGCTCACACGATCCAGCATGAGATGGCGGACGAGGCGCGGGTTCTCGTGCGGTTTCAGCTCGCGCAGCAGCGTATCAAGGCTGTGCTGGAGATGCCTGACGCAGACTCCGTGCGCATGATCCGCTCGGTCAAGGAGAGCGGCTGGCGCGTGTCGGGCAAGCTCGCAAAGGAGTACCCGCGGCTGGAGGACAAGGCCCTGGCCTTACGCATCGTCGAAGCCGTGCAATCTGCATTCGAGGATCGTGAGCCCTTGCCCATCATTGAATGAGTGAGAACCCTTCTGCGGGGGTACTCTGGCTGCGTTAGCACCATCTCGTTGCAGGCCAACCATGTCCGAGCTGCGCTTGGGCCGCCCCCCATTGGCTGCGGAGTGTGGAAAAGCGGTAAAATGCATGAAATTTCAATGAAAAACTAGCCATGCCAGCCGCCACCCAATCTCCTGTAGCTTCCTTACGAGGCGGTGCTGCGCATCTGGCAGACGAACTGCGAGCCGGGCGTGTCTACCGGAGAGAGGATCTCGCACGCCTGTCCGCGGCAGTGGATCGGCATCTGCGTGAACTGGTGGCTACCGGAAAGCTGAAGAAGCTGGCCCAAGGTCTGTACCACGCACCCAAGCAGTCCAGCTTTGGTCCACTGCCACCGGCCGATGAGCAAGTGGTGGGCGGGTTCCTGCGCGACAAGGATTTCCTGGTGTTCTCCCCCTCGGCTTACAACGCCGTGGGCCTGGGTACGACCCAGCTCTACAACCGCACGCTGGTCTACAACCACAAGCGCCACGGCGTCTTCAAGCTCGGCAATCGGCAGTTCGACTTCCGGGTGAAGCCGCGCTTCCCCAGGAAGCTGACGCCGGAGTTCCTGTATGTGGATCTGCTGAACAACCTGGACGAACTGGCGGAGGATCGTGATGCGGTCTTGCGGCAGGCACGCAGCAAGCTGCTTTCATTCGATCCCGCCCGTCTGCAGCGCGCCGCCGACAGCTTTGGCAGCGTGGCCACGCGCAAGCGTCTGCGGGAGTGGGTGGGTGGCTGAATTCCTGCACGAACGACGAGACTTCGATCAGTTGCTGTCGGTGGTTGCAGACGAGCGCGGCCTCGATCCCGTGCTGGTCGAGAAGGACTACTGGATCATGCATTGCCTGTGGGGCCTTCAGGCTCAGGGCTTTCAGTTCGAGCTGAAGGGCGGCACGTCCTTGTCGAAGGGGTTCGGTGTCATCCACCGTTTCTCAGAAGACATCGACATCCGCATCGAGCCGCCCGCTGGCATGGACGTGAAGACTGGGCGCAACCAAGACAAGCCGGCGCATGTCGAATCGCGGCGTGCGTACTACGACGCGCTGGCAGCAAGGATTCGAATTCCGGGCATCGACAGTGTTGAGCGCGACATACAGTTCGACGACGACAAGATGCGCAGCGCAGGCATCCGCTTGATCTACGTACCGCGTGTCCCGGCGCTTGCTGGCGTCAAGGACGGCATCCTGCTGGAACTCGGATTCGATGACACCGCCCCGAACCGGCCCGTCACGATCTCGTCGTGGGCGCTGGATGTAGCCATGGAGCGCGGGGTCGCGGCGGGGGACAACCGCGCGGTGGCCGTGCCGTGCTATGCGCCCACGCACACCTTCGTCGAGAAGCTGCAGACGATCTCCACCAAGTACCGCCGACTCGATGAAACCCAGGCGTTCCCCGCCAACTTCCTGAGGCATTACTACGACGTGTACTGCCTACTGGAGTTGGAGGAGGTTCAGGCCTTTATGAGGACGCTGGCCTACCAGGAGCGCAAGGCGCAGCGGTTCCGGACCGGCGATGACCAGGCCATTGCTCGCAATCCTGCTTTTTTGCTGGCCGACGCCGATCAGCGTCAGCGATTCGCGCAGGAATATCGAAAGACAGCCGCGCTGTACTACCAGGGGCAGCCTGACTTCGAGGTGCTGCTGGACAGGATCCATCAACACGTCGACGTCATGTGAGGGGGTGAGAAGCAATGGTGTCATTCAGGGTCGTCGATTCGGCCTCTGCCCCAAGCAACGGCAATGAGGTACTCCTCGGCCGCGACAATTGGAACGACTGGTTCACCTGGGTGACGCAGTTCCATGTGATCGTAGTCACGGAAGATCGTCGGCGGATCGATATTGGCAACGTAAAGATTGCCAGGGCGGGGATGACCCTTGAGTCTGCCGTCAGTTCGGCATTGCTCGATCCCGTGTTTTCCAGGCTCGAGGCCCCGTGGTTCTCGATAGGCCAGACCGAGAACTACTACGAACAGCTCAACGAACTTGGCGAGCAGTTACGAGACGAGTACCTCCTCGCAGTGCGTGACATGGCGCGGAACCCGTCGCTGCTCGAGGAATATGCCGCCGAGGAGGTTTTGCGGCGATCGCTGCTGCGCGATATCGATATCGACCGGGTGCGCAATCGCTTCCACCGGCTCGCGCTCGGCAATGCCGTGCTGACCGCGTTCGCATTTCGCTACACGTTTCCCCAGGATTCGCGCATCTCTGACGCTCCGCCGCAACTCGATTTTCAGGTCACGCCCGAATCCAACCCACCGACCAACGTCCACGTCATCATCGGACGGAACGGCGTTGGTAAGACGCGCTGCTTCGACTATTTGTCGCGGGCCTTTCTTGGCCTTGAGTCGCGCGACGGAGGTGCGGTAGGCGAGTTGGGGCCGCTCAATCCTCCTGGGTTCACCAGTCCGTTTGGGTACGTTAATTCATCCCCGAAGAAGGGCCATGACTTTGCCGGACTAGTGACGGTCTCGTTCAGCCCATTTGACGAGTATGGCCCGCTGGTACGCGCGAATGCTCAACTGGATGTGAGGTACGAGTACATCGGCCTGATCCGACAGTCCGCAGCGGATGTTCAATCAAGTGGCGTCGATGACGATGGACAATCGGAGCTGAGCATCAAGGGGCGCCCCGAGCTTTCTCGGGATTTTTTGAAAGGCATAGTCGCCTGTCGCGGTGCCGCGCGTCGGCGTCGCTGGCTGAAAGCGGTCGAACTGCTGGAGGCTGATCCCTTATTTCTTGACGCGAATGCCAGGAGCGTCATCGATGACACTGCTGAGGGCTGGGAAGATCGCACGCGCAAGTGGTTTCGGCGACTGAGCTCGGGTCATAGTGTCGTCCTTCTGACGATTACGCTGCTCGTCGAACTTGTCGAGGAAAAGTCGCTGGTGCTCATCGACGAGCCCGAAGGGCATCTTCATCCGCCGCTGCTATCGGCCTTCGTGCGGGCCCTGAGCGAGCTACTGGTTAACCGTAATGGCGTGGCAATCATTGCGACACACTCACCGGTCGTTTTGCAAGAAGTGCCCCGTTCTTGCGCATGGGTGCTCAACCGCTCGGGCCACTCCGCGCGCGCCGACCGGCCCGAGCTTGAGACTTTTGGCGAAAACGTTGGAATTCTCACCCGCGAGGTGTTCGGACTGGAGGTTGTTCAGACGGGCTTTCACCGCTTGATCAGCGACGCAGTGCAACAAGGCGGATATGAACAGGCCATAGCGCGATTCGGCGGCCGACTCGGAGGCGAGGCCCGATCGTTGGCTCGCGCACTCAGCATGGTGCCTCCGTCTCCGCCCGACGCGGCAGGCGAGGGGGCCTGACATGCGAAGTTTGCCTCTTCCAACCGACACGCAGGCGAGTGTGTTCGCGCTGTGCCTGGGCGCCACGACAGATCCTGGCCGTCAGGCCCGCCTGACGGCAATTGCTGCCAGCCTCGCTGCTTCTGGGGTGACCTACCATGCGAACGCTACAGCGGCCTCGCTCCACCACGTCGAGCGCCGGCCCTCGGTTGGCGGTGTCACCAAGGCGGAGCTGACCGGACTTTATGAGGAGCACCTGAGCAAGACGAGCGGCGCGGCCCGCGCGGTCTATGACCGCATACGCAGCGCGGCACCGAACAACCGTTGTCCGCTGTGCGGTGTAGGCAGTGTCGCCCATTGCGACCACCATCTGCCCAAGTCACGCTATCCCGACTTGTCCATTCTGCCGTCCAACCTGGTGCCCGCATGTCATTTCTGCAATGACAAGAAGCGAGCGAAGTATCCTGCCACGGCCGGACAACAGACCTTCCATCCTTATTTCGACCAGCATCTGCTGAACGCACCCTGGGTGCGCGCAACGCTCAACCCCGGGCCGCCGCCGGTGCTGGTGTTCGATGCATGCCCTCCAACTGCGTGGACCACTGTGGATCAAGATCGCGTTCGGCGGCATTTCGACGTGTGTGGGCTGGCGATTACGTTCACGACCAATGCCAATGACGAATTGCCGATCCTTCGCGACAGGCTGGCTCTGCAGGCAAGCCGTGGTGGCGTGCCTGCGATCCAGCAGTTTCTCGATGATGAGTGCGACGTGCATTTGGCCAGGCCCAACAGTTGGCAGTACGCAACCTATCGCACGTTGGCCGCTGATACCTGGTTCGTGGGTGGGGGCTATCTCACGATTCCGTGAGCGAACTCGGCCGCTCCTTGCAGTGTGATGGAGCGGCCGCCTGTTGGGGAACCCTTCTTGCGGGGTACTCCGGCTGCGCTAACACCATCTCGTTGTAGGCCAACCATGGCATCCGGCTCCTTGGTGCTCCGCGCGGCGAGTGCAAGTTGTAGCTGCCGTGCTGGGCACGTGCATGGCGTGCTCCCACATCACGAGACAGAGACGCAAGCGCACATTGCACCAACATCCACAACACGGCGCCGATTCCCGATATCTGGTCTCGCGACGGGATGACATGGAGCCACCCTATGGCATCATCTCGTTGCGTGGGTCTGAATGAATGCGCATGGTGCAGCTTCAATGACGGTGACGTGCCACGACGTATCACCGAAGCCCACGGGTTTTGACGGTATCTTTGACGGTATAAAGGACTTCGAAGTCGCTTCCGCCCCAGTGCACAGAGGCGTGCAGAGGCGAGTGAATTATCGAGTGGGAGTGAGGCGGCGCGATCGCGCCGCGTAAACACTGAACCCGCATTGCTGCGGGTTTGTGTGCTCGTCGCAGAGACAAAAAAGCCCCGGCGGGCCGGGGCTTGAGGCGCCGAGGGGCGTTGCAGCTTCAGGCTGCGTTGCGGCGGCGGCGTGCAGCGCCCAGGCCCACCAGGGCGGCACCCATCAGGGCGAGGCTGGCCGGTTCAGGAACGTTGTTGGGCGGCGGTGCGTCGTT
>Ga0073899_10000355_pt1 | contig 42254 bp, 33 predicted proteins | sample KloWWTmetaKNB5Ph_FD_88975 | JGI IMG/M metagenome (GOLD analysis project Ga0073899, IMG submission 88975) | Active sludge microbial communities from Klosterneuburg, Austria, studying microevolution and ecology of nitrifiers - Klosterneuburg... | ecosystem: Engineered > WWTP > Aerobic digester >... | reverse complement strand
GTCCTTGGGTGGTTCAGGCCGACCAGGCGAAACGGAAGAGTCGATGGAGGTCCTGGGAGGGGTCGATGGTCGCCTCGTGCCGGCGGACGGCGAGGACGGCTGCCGCCAGCGGCGCGCCGAGGATCCGCCGCACCCGGTCGTCGGCCTCGAACGCCGCCAGCTGCTCGTCGGCCGTAGCCGGCAGCAGTGCGATGCCGCCGGCCGCCCGCTCGGCGGGGCTCAGGTCGGCGGGGTCGACGGTGACCGGCGACGGCGCGGTGAGTCGGTCCTCGATCCCGGCGCGGGCCAGGCCGAGGACGAGCCCGCTCGCCAGCCACGGGTTGGCGCCGGAATCGACGCACTTGACCTCGAGGTTGGCGCCGTGAGGGTTGCCATGGGTGGGGGCGAGGTAGCGCAGCGCTGCCTCCCGGTTCTCCAGCCCCCAGCACGACCAGGCGCCGGACCAGTGCCCGGGATGCAGCCGCTCGCCCGACACCACCGTGCCGGCCAGGACTGCCATCGCGGCGGGCAGGCCCGTCAGGATCCCGGCCACCGCCGCGGCCGCGTCCGGGGTGAGGTGGCCGGCGATGTCGCCGCCGCTGAAGAGCGGACGGCCGTCGCGTGTCATCGACAGGTGGAGGTGGGCCCCGTTGCCGGAGCCGCCCGCGAAGGGGACCGGCGAGAACGACGCCCGCAGGTGGTGCTCCCGCGCCACCCGTCCGATCACGCTCCGGGCGAGCAGCACATTGTCGGCCGCGGTGAGGGGTTCGCGCGGCGGCAGGGACAGCTCGAACTGGCCCAGCCCGTACTCGGCGTGGACCTGTTCGAGCGGGACTCCGGCCGCATCCAGCCGCTCGCACAGGTCGGCGGCGAATTCGGCCAGCTCGGAGTAGACCCCCGCCCCGTAGCAGGGCCAGCCGAACTGCTCGCCCAGCGCCTGCCCCTGCTCGTCGGTGAGCGCGAACTCCATCTCGTGGCCGACCAGCACCTCGATGCCCAACCCGGTCAGGGCGACAACCTGTCGCCGCAGCACGTCCCGCCAGCAGTAGGGGGAGCGGTTCCCGTCCTGGTCGCGGACGTCGGCGACCGCCCAGCCGATGCCGGAGTCAAGCACCCGCGCGGTGCCCAGGTCGGCCGTGAGCCGGAGGTCGCCCACCACCGACACGTCCCGGGTGAGCGGCACGGCGTTGTCGACGCAGAACTGCGGCCAGGTCAGGGAGGCGCCCATGCCGTGCCGGGCGAAGCTCTCGATCCGGGCTGCGGGCACGGTCTTGGCCCGCACCACCCCGCCGGAGTCGCTGATCACCCCGGTCAGGGTGCGGATCCCGGCACCTCGCAGAGCTGCGGCCTGCTCGTCGATCGAGTCGCTCATGAGTCCTTCCGCTGTGTTACATGTGTTTCACATGAGGTGGCTATGCCTCGGTCTGTAACAACAGGTAGATTCTTCGGCATCGCGTCCGGCGGGCGCAACGGGTCAGGGCACCTGGTTCAGCAGTTGTAACAGCATTGACACACCCGCCGGCCGGACGACCCGGATCGACCCGCATGGGAGGTTGCCTTGTGCCGACTGCTCGGCTTCGTCGCCGACCGCCCCGTCTCGGCACGCGAGGTACTCGGCCAGCCCGACTTCGACCGGTTCACCTCGCTGGCCTGCGTGCACGGGGACGGCTGGGGCACCGCCGGCCTCAACGGAGTCGGCCTGATGGTCCACAGCTCCCCGATCTCAGCGGCTACCGACCCCCAGTACGCCGTCGCCACCTCCCGGTCACCCACCGCGGCAGGCCTGGTGCACCTCCGGTGGGCCACCGACGGGCTGCCGGTGGCACCCGAGAACAGCCACCCGTTCAGCGACGGCGCGATCGCGCTCGCCCACAACGGGTGCATCGCACCGATCGGGCGGCTGGAGTCGATGCTGAGCCGCCGTGGACGGACGGCGCTGCGCGGCGACACCGACTCGGAGCGCTACTTCCAGTTCGTCAGGGACCGGATCGAGCTTGCTGGCGGCGACCAGGACGCCGGGCTGGTGGCGGCGGTCGGGATGCTCAGCGCCGAGTTTCCACTCGCCAGCCTGAACGCGATGGTGCTGAGCGAGTCGGCGCTGTACATCGTGCACGTCAACAGCGCGGCCGAGGCGCCCCTGGCGGACCTGTATACCCTGTTCCCCGACGAGTCAGCCATCCCCGAGGGCCATTTGACCAACTACTTCCGGATGTCGATCCGCCGCAGCTCCGACGTCGTGGTGGTGGTGTCGAGCGGGCTCTCCGGGCACGGCTGGGAACCCGTCGCCGACAACAGCGTCCTGCGGATCGACCGCGCTGACCGGACCGTCGAGCTGCTGCAATGACCCTCGCCGAGACCCTGCGCGGCGACCTGAGCGCGCTCACCCCCCGGGAACGCAGAGTCGCACGGGCGCTGCTTGCCGGCTATCCCGGCGCCGGCCTGCACACCGCCGCCAGCCTCGCCAAGACGGCCGGGGTCAGCGCGCCCACTGTGGTCCGGTTCGCACGCGCGCTCGGCTTCGGAGGGTTCGCTGACCTCCAGGCCCAGCTGTTGGAGGAGGTGAACCAGCGTGGCGTCTCACCCGCCACCCTGCTCTCGGAACGGATTCAGAGCGGCGAGGCCGGCCGCCCCGGCCACTGGCTGCCACGCGACCTGCCGGCCCAACTCGGCAGCATCGAGGCCCTCGGCGGGATCCCGATCTCCGAACTCGACCGGGCGGTCGAACTGCTCGCCGACCCCAGGCTACGGGTGAGCGCCTTCGGCGGCCGCTACTCCGGACTGATCGCCACCTACCTGACCCTGCACCTGCAGCAGGTACGCCCCGGCGTTCGGATGCAGACCCCCGGACAGCCCCTGCCCGGCTCAGAGTTCCTCGACGCCGGACGCCGCGACGTCTTCGTCGTGTATGACTTCCGCCGTTACCAGACCTCGACCGTCCGACAGGCCGAAGCCCTCGCTGCCGCCGGCGCCCACCTCATCTGCGTCACCGACCCCTGGCTCTCACCGATCGCCGGGTTCGCAGACGTCGTACTCCCCACCTCAGTCGCCTCCGCCACCCCCTTCGACTCCGCGACCGCCGCCTTCGCGCTGACCGAACTGATCGTCGGCGCTGTCCTGGACCTGACCGGCCAGCCCGCTCTGGCCAGGATCCGACGCTGGGACGCGGCCAAGGCCGACGAAGTCGAAGCCTGGACCGACCCTGTGAACTGACGGCCTCACAGGGGTGGGACAAATACGGGCAGTTGCACGACGTGCTGGTCTGGTGACCGGCCGCTCATCCAGCCTGTCGATGCGAGACCGGACGTGGGGCGCCGCGTGCCGCCCACCGCCGACGTCGATCCCGACGTCCCGTCTGAGCTGGATCGTGACCTCTGCTGCTCGTCGGACCGAGCTCGCGCTAGCCCGTCGCTCGGGGCGGGCGCCGCAGCGAGAACACGTTCTCGTCGGATCTCCCGTAGGCGTCGTCGAGTCGCTGGGCGATCAGCTGGTCGGAGTCGTCAGCCGCATGGGCGTAGATCATGGCTGCCCGGGTGGTGGCGTGGCCCAGCCTTCGCTGAACGTCCTTCACCGTGGCCCCGGCGCGGTAGGCGAGGGTGGCGCCGGTGTGCCTGAGGTCGTGCCAGTGCAGCTCGGGGCGGCCGATCGACAGCCGCGCTCGGTTGAACATCCGGGTCAGGTTCGCCGAGTCGATGGGGTTGCCTCCGGGCGTGGAGAACACGAGCGCGTCGGGGGAATCCGGCGTGTGCCGGGCCATGTGATCGGCTAGCACGTCCACCACGAAGCTCGGCAGGTTCACGGTGCGGACGCTGCCGGCCGTCTTGGTGAGCCCGTGGACTCCCGCGTCACTGGTGAGCGCCCGTTCAACTCGGAGGGAGCCGGCGTCGAGGTCGACGTGTCTGCGAGCAAGCGCGAACAGCTCCCCGTAGCGCAGGCCCGACCAGGCTGCCACGTAGACGGCCGCCTGAACATGGACGGGCATCGCAGCGGCCAGCTGAACCACTTCGGGCGGTGAGACGGTGCCCCGCTCCCGCGGTCGGATGGTGGCTGCACCGGGGATGCGGCAGGGGTTCGTGGGGAGGAGTTCGTCGTTGACAGCGTCGGCAAGTCCGGCGTGCAGCACCTGGTAGGCGCGCGCGGCAGTCGCCCGACCCGGATCGATACCTTCGGCCGAAGGGCGGAGGCGTCGCTCCGGGGGAGGGCTGCCCGCCTTCCTCCAGGCGTCCAGGACGGCCTGCGGCAGCTTGCCGGTGGGATCGACGGAGAGTCCGTTGTCGCGCGCCCAGACTCGCGCCGGGTGCCCTTTGGGGAGGTAGGTGATTCGCTGCAGCGCGACCTGTCGGGCGACGTCACTCACGATCGCGTACCAGCGTCGGATGATGGCGGGGGAGATCTGAGTCAGGTCCAGGACGCCGAGCTCGACGTGCTTCCCGTCCGATCCGCGGAGCTCGGGCAGGATCCACTTCTCCAACGACGCGCGATAGCTCGCTGCGGTGCGCTCGGCGAGTCTGCGGCCCGCCAGCCAGTCGCGCAGGTACTCGGCGAGGTTCACCTGGCCCTGGTGCGGATCGCGCCAGGTGCCGCGCATCCGGTCGGCGCGTTCTGCTGCCAGCCAGCCCTTGGCCTCGTCGTGGCTGCTGAATGTCAGCGGGGCGCCGAAGCGCTCTCCGTCAGCACGGTAGGAGGCCTGGTAGCGCCCGCTGGGCAGCTTGCGGATGGTTCCCAGATCGGAGCGCGCGGCGGGCTTGATGGTGCTGGGCGACATGATCTTCTCCCTCGATGGTGCACGATGGTGCACGCGGGAGGGTCCTATCGCGTCCCGGCGGATTCTCCTGCTACTCGCAACTTGCGTGTGACTAGCGGTTTCACCCGGTGGAGCTAAGGGGATTCGAACCCCTGACCTTCTCATTGCGAACGAGACGCGCTACCGACTGCGCCATAGCCCCTCAAGCCTTGCGGCGGCGTCCAGAGTAGCACCCGCGCAGGGGCTCGGCGAACGCACGCCGGCAGGGTGGCGCCGCGCACAGGGCAGGGTCGGCCCCGCGTTGTGCGATCCGCGCAGGGGTGGTTGATTGGAGGCCCGCCGACCGAGCAGGAGCCGCGCATGACAGTCCGTCCGACGGTGGCCGCCGACTCGGAGGTGCCGTGAGCGAGATCGTGCCCGACCACATCCACGCCGGGGCCTTCCTGGTGCGGCAGGGGGTCACCGAGCAGTCCTGGGTCGACCCCGACGACCCGCTGCGACTCGAATTCGAGTACGTCCGCCGGATCGTGGAGGCGCTGGAGGCCACCCTGATGGCGCGCCCCGAGCAGGAGCGGGTGCGGCTCGTCCACATCGGGGGTGGCGGGCTGAGCATCCCGCGCTACGTCGCCGCCCGCCGGCCGGGCACCGTCCAGGTCGTGCTCGAGCCGGACGCCGACCTCGTCGAGCAGGTGCGGGCGCGGCTGCCGCTGGCGCGGGAGGCCACCGTCCGGATCCGCACCACGGACGGCCGCGCCGGCTTGGGCGGCTTCCGTCCGGCCTCGGTGGACGGGGTGGTGCTCGACGCCTTCGTCGGTGCCCAGGTGCCGGGCGAGCTGGCCACACAGGAGTGCTTCGAGGCGATCGCCGCGATCCTCGCCGACACCGGGGTGCTGGCCATGAACCTCGGCGACCGGGCCCCGTTCGACTGGGGCCGGCGCTGCCTCGCCGGGATCGCCGGGCAGTTCTCCCACCTCGCGCTGAGCGCAGAGATCGCGGTCTGGAAGGGACGCCGGTACGGCAACCTCGTCGCGCTTTCCAGCCGCCGTCCGCTGCCACTGGACGCGCTCGAACGCGACCTCACCCGCACCGCGTTCGGCTACCGGTTGCTCTCGGGCGGTCCGCTGCGGTCCTGGGTCGGGGGCGCCGCGCCGTTCACCGACACCGACACCCGCGACTCGATCGACCCGGTCGCCCACGGCTGGCTGCGCTGAACCCGGCCGCTGCAGGATGCCCTAGGTTGGGCGCCATGACCGCACGCGAGCAGCTGATCGAGCAGGTGAAGACCCTCGCCGTCGTGCACGGCCGGGTGAGGCTGGCCTCGGGCCGGGAGGCCGACTACTACGTCGACCTGCGCCGGGTGACCCTGGACGGGGTCGCCGCGCCGCTGGTCGGGGCCGTGATGCGCGAACTGGTCGCCGATCTCGACTTCGAGGCCGTCGGCGGGCTCACCCTCGGCGCCGATCCCGTCGCCGTCGCCATGCTGCACGACGCCGCCCACGACGGCGGCCGGCTGGACGCCTTCGTCGTGCGCAAGGACGCCAAGGCGCACGGCCTGCAACGCCGGATCGAGGGCACCGAGGTCGCCGGACGCCGCTGCCTGGTGGTCGAGGACACCTCCACCACCGGCGGGTCGGTGATGACCGCCGTCGAGGCCGTCCAGGAGGCAGGCGGGGAGGTGGTCGGGGTCGCGGTGATCGTCGACCGGGCAACCGGGGCGAAGGAGAAGATCGAGGCGGCCGGCCTGGAGTACCGCTACGCGGTCGGGCTGGCAGACCTCGGCCTGAGCTGATCCCCCGGTCGCCCTGGCATCGGGGTGGTTCACGCGGGGGTCTCCTCCTTTCGCCCGCCCAGCCGTTAGGCTGGCGATGCCCACCCGGCCGCAACGAGTGAACGGACAACAGACGCCCATGTGGTTCTTCCTGATCCTCCTCCTGATCGTGCTGGCCCTCGGCGGCTACGCCGTGTCGCTGTACAACGGTTTCGTCCGCTCCCGCAACCTGATCCAGGAGTCCTGGCGTCAGATCGACGTCGAACTCAACCGCCGCTACGACCTGATCCCGAACCTGGTCGAGACGGTCCGCGCCTACGCCGCGCACGAACGCAACACCCTCGAGCAGGTCGTCGCGCTCCGCAGCCAGGCCGCCCAGCTCGCCCAGCAGGGCGGCGGCGCGCCGAGCGAGCAGCGGGCCCAGGTCGAGGAGCAGCTCTCGGGAGCGGTCCGCAACCTGATCGTGAGCGTCGAGGCGTACCCCGAGCTGAAGAGCAACGTGAACTTCCTCGAACTGCAGCGCGAGCTCACCGAGACCGAGGACCGGATCGCAGCCGGGCGCCGCTTCTACAACGCCAACGTGCGCACCTACAACACCCAGGTCGAGTCGTTCCCCGGCAACATCGTCGCCGGGATGTTCAAGTTCGAGAAGGCGACCTACTTCGAGGTGAACGACCAGGCCATGCGCAAGGCCCCGAGCGTGAACTTCGGCGAGATCAGCGACCGTGGTGACAGCCCGCGGGCCGGCGAGCCCACCAACGCCCAGCTGGAGGCTCCGCCCTCAGTCGCGGGCCTGCCCAACCCGCAGGCGTACGCCCAGTCCGACCCCGCGGCCCCGGCCCCGGGGACGTTCCCGAGCCAGCCGGCGCAGGCCTTCCCGCCGCCGCAGTACCAGCCCCAGCAGGTGCCGCCGCAGGCCCCCCAGCAGGGCGGGGGGCAGCAGCCGTACCAGCCCCCCACCTACCAGCAGCCGCCGCAGCAGTAGCGGACCGCTGTCAGTGTCGAGTTCCCGCCCGAGTACGGGCGGGAACTCGACACCGTCTCGCCGTGACGCATCGGCTCACGCGTCGGCGGCCTCATCGGCTGCCACCGGACGGTGACGCCGGGCCCGCCACGCCTCGAAGACCATCGGCAGCACCGAGACTCCCACGATGACGACCAGCACGGCGTCGATGTTGTTCTTGATGAAGCCGACGTTGCCGAGGAAGAAGCCCAGCACCGTGACGCCCCACGTCCAGAGCACGCCGCCGACGGCCGTCCAGGTGATGAACGAGCGGAACTCCATCCGTCCGATGCCGGCGATGAGGGTCACGAAGGTGCGCACGAAGGGGACGAACCGGGCCATCACCAGCGCCTTGTTGCCGTAGCGGCCGAGCAGTTCGTGGGTCTTCTCGACGTACTTGGGGTCGAACACCCGGCCCCAAAAGCCCTCGCGGGGGTGGAACAGCGGTGGCCCGATGAGGTGCCCCAACCAGTAGCCCGCCACGTTCCCGGCGACGGCTGCGATCGTCAGCACGGTGCAGGAGAGCAGCAGCACCTCCCACGGAGCCATCCCGGCGAAGTGGATCACCGGCGGCACCGAAGCGATGAACATCCCCACCGCGAACAGCAGCGAGTCGCCCGGCAGCACCGGGAAGATCGCGCACTCGATGAAGATGATGAGGGCGACCCCCCACAGCGCCCAGTTGTCGAGCCCTCGGATGATCTTCTCCGGATCGAGCCAGTCGGGCAGCAGCAGCGGCAGCATGGTCAGCTGGAGCAGGAGGTCCATGATCATTCAGGGTACCGTGACCGCCGTGACGACCCCCGCCGACGATGGCCCGACCGGCCCGTTCGACATCCCCGGGGTGGGTCCACACCCCGAGCCGTGGCCTGACGATCCCAGGCTGGACGCCGAACTGCTGGCCGCCGGCGACCGCCGCAATGTGATCGATCGCTACCGCTACTGGCGGCTGGAGGCGATCGTCGCCGACCTCGACACCCGTCGCCACGGCCTCCACGTCGCGATCCAGAACTGGGAGCACGACTTCAACATCGGCTCGATGGTGCGCACCGCGAACGCGTTCAACGTGGCCGGCGTGCACATCGTCGGACGCCGGCGCTGGAACCGCCGCGGCGCGATGGTCACCGACCGCTACCTGCACGTGCACCACCACGAATCGGTCGCCGCCCTCGCCGACTGGGCGGACGAGGCGGGGGTGGCCCTGGTCGGGGTGGACAACCTTCCCGGCGCCGTCCCGCTGGAGAGCGCGGCGCTGCCGCGGCAGTGCTGCCTCGTCTTCGGCTCCGAGGGTCCCGGGCTCACCGACGAGGCGGTCGCCGCCTGTGACCGGCTCGTGGCGATCACCCAGTACGGGTCGACGCGTTCGCTCAACGCCGGCGCCGCCGCCGCGATCGCGCTGTACCACTGGGCGCTGCAATGGGCCGGGCCGGGCGACCCTTCGACAGGCTCAGGGACCGGTGGGACGGGCTCCTAGGATGGCGGCGTGAACGACGAGTTCGGCATCTACTACCGGGCCGACCTCGCCCAGCAGCAGGTGCAGCGCACCCGCAGGGCGCTGCTGTGGCGGGTCGGCTGGACGGTTGCGCTGGTGGTCGTGGTCCTGGCCGCCTGGTTCGGCCTGCCCGCGCAGGTGGGCAGCTGGGCGCCGTGGTTCATCGGCTCGACGCTCGTGGTCGGCGCTGTCCTCGGGCTGGTCGAGTTGGTCGCCTGGCTGCGCGCCCGGGGCGAGGCCACGGCCGTCCAGCCCGGGCTCGCGATCGGGCTGAACCGGGAGGGAATCCTGCTGCGGTCGACCTGGTACCCGTGGCCGGAGGTCGCCTCCCTGGTCGTCCGGCCGGGACGGTTCGGCGCCTCGCCGAAGTTCACCGGCCTGGGCCGGGACGGACGGCGCGCCGAGGTGCTGCTGGGCTACACCGACGTGATGCCGGCAGCCCTGGACTCGGCTGTCGTGGCGCTGTCGGCGGCCCGCGCCCGCGTCGACCTCTCGCGGCTGGACGCCTGAGCACCCGTCGGGGGAAGGTTGCTTGGTAAGAAGGGGCGACGAGTCGGCCGGGGATTTGCAAGGATGGGACGCGTACGTGCGTCCGCGGTCAGCGCGGGCGGATCCCGTTCCAGGAAGGCCCGATTCATGCCCATTGCCAGTCCCGAGAAGTACGCCGAGATGCTGGAGGCCGCCAAGAGCGGCAAGTACGCGTACCCGGCGATCAACATCACCTCCTCGCAGTCCATCAACGCGGCGCTGGCCGGCTTCGCCGAGGCCGGCTCGGACGGCATCATCCAGGTCAGCAGCGGCGGTGGCGAGTACGCCTCCGGGCCGACCATCAAGAACATGGTCGCCGGGTCGGTCGCGCTCGCCGAATTCGCCCACGTGGTCGCGAAGAACTACCCGATCAACGTCGTGGTGCACACCGACCACTGCCAGAAGGAGAAGATCGACTCCTGGCTGAAGCCGCTGATCGCGATCTCCCAGGAGCGGGTCGACCGTGGCCTGGAGCCGCTGTTCCAGTCCCAGATGTGGGACGGCTCCGCGGTGCCGATGGAGGAGAACCTGCGGATCGCCGACGAACTGCTGGCACTGACCTCCAAGGCCCGCCAGATCCTCGAGATCGAGGTCGGCGTCGTCGGTGGCGAGGAGGACGGCGTCGCCGCGGAGATCAACGACAAGCTCTACACCACCGTCGAGGACGGCCTGCGCGCCATCGAGGTGCTCGGCCTGGGCGAGAAGGGCCGCTACCTGACCGCGCTCACCTTCGGCAACGTCCATGGGGTCTACAAGCCCGGTGCGGTGAAGCTTCGCCCGGCCGTGCTGAAGGAGATCCAGGACGCCGTCGGCGCCAAGTACGGGAAGGAGAAGCCGTTCGACCTCGTCTTCCACGGGGGCTCCGGCTCGACCCCGCAGGAGATCTCCGACGCCGTCGACTTCGGCGTGGTGAAGATGAACATCGACACCGACACCCAGTACGCGTTCACCCGTCCGGTCACGGACTGGATGTTCCGCAACTACGACGGCGTGCTGAAGATCGACGGCGAGGTCGGCAACAAGAAGCAGTACGACCCCCGCGCCTGGGGCAAGGCTGGCGAGGCCGGCATGGCCAAGCGGGTCGTCGAGGCGTGCCAGTACCTCCGTTCGGCCGGCAAGACCATCGGCTGACAAGGAACGACGCAGCACCCAGGGGTGGGAGGGCCGGTCGGCCCTTCCACCCCTGCGGCGTTCCCGGGAGCTTCGTACACCCGGCGCCCTTGTCCGGGACCTCATCAGGGGGTGATAATGGCCGCGGCAGTCTGGGGGGACGAAGCCACATGCCAGCTCCTTGGGGGAGGAGCGTTCCGGTGGTCTCCTCAGCGCATCTGATACCTGGGGGGGAATCACCACATGAATCGACGTCGCGCAATCCTCGCGCTGATCGCGGCCGTGCTGGCCGCATTGCAGACCATAGTGGGGTTGTCCCCGACCGCGGCCCAGGCCGCGTCCCAGCCCGCCGGACGGCTGGTGAGCGACGACCCCGTCGGGTTCACGCCACACGTGCTCGACGGCTCGGTCTACGCGATCGCCCAGGTGGGCAACACGGTGATCCTGGGCGGCTCCTTCAGCCAGACCCGGAGCAGCTCCGACCCCACGGTGGTGAACCGCTCCCGGCTGGTGGCCTTCAACGCCACCACCGGGGTGATCAGCACCACCTTCCTCCCGAACCCCAACGGGACCATCAACGCGATCGTGCCGGCGGCCGACGGCACGTCGATCTACGTCGGCGGCAGCTTCAGCAGCATCGCCGGTTCGGCGGTCAAGAACCTGGCCCGCATCACTGTGGCTGACGGCAGCCTCGTCGCCGGCTTCGACGGCGGGTCGCCGACCGGCCAGGTGAAGGACCTCAAACTGGCGAACGGCCGGCTCTGGGTCGGGGGCACCTTCACCCACATCCGCGGCCGGGCCCAGCGGGCGCTGGCCACGCTGAACGCCACGACCGGTGCCTTCGACACCTTCTTCACGGGCGTCGTGGACGGCGTCCACAAGGCCGACAGCGTCACCAACGTGTACAAGATGGACGTCAGCCCCGACGGCACCCGACTGATCGCGGTGGGCAACTTCGACACCCTGGACGGGGTGAAGAACCACCAGTTCCTGCAGCTCGACCTGGCCGGCGCCACGGCGGCCCCGGCGGACTTCCGCACCACGTTCTTCGAGGCCGGCTGTTCCTCGTCCTTCGACACCTACATGCGCGATGTGGACTTCTCGCCCGACGGCAGCTTCGCCGTGGTCAGCACCACCGGGGCCTACGGCGGCGCGTCCGGTCCGTGCGACAGCACCAGCCGATGGGACATGGGCCAGACCGGTTCGGACGTGCAGCCCTCCTGGGTGAACTACACCGGGGGCGACACCACCTACGCCGTCGAGGTCACCTCGACCGCCGTCTACGTCGGCGGCCACCAGCGCTGGCAGAACAACCCGTTCGCCGGCGACACCGCCGGTGCCGGCGCCGTCTCCCGTCCGGGCATCGCGGCACTGAACCCGATCAACGGCATCCCGTTCAGCTGGAACCCGACCCGCGACCGGGGCGTCGGTGTGTTCGACTTCCTCTCGACCTCGCAGGGGCTGTGGGTCGCCTCCGACACCGACCGGATCGGCAACTACGAGTACCACGCGAAGATCGCACTCCTCCCGGCGGCCGGCCAGGTCGTCCCTGCGGTCAGCACCGCACCGTTCCCCAACGACGTCTACTCGGCGGGCGCCCTCGGCTCGGCCAGCGACCCGCGGGTGCTCTACCGCGTCAACGGCGGCGGGTCCGAACTGAGCGCCAGCAAGGGCATCGACTGGGCCGACGACTCCAGTGGCACCAACAGCTACGCCACCCCGCACAACGCGGCCGGCTACGGCACCGTCGGTTCGGTGGATGGCACCGTCCCGGCCGGGACCCCGAACGCGATCTTCAACTCCGAGGCCTGGGACAGCTGGGACTCCCAGGAGATGACCTGGTCGTTCCCGGTGCCCTCCGGCACCCCGGTGCAGGTGCGGCTGTACTTCGCCAACCGCTACGACGGCACCGCGCAGGCGGGGCAGCGGGTGTTCAACGTCGGCATCGACGACACCGCGTTCCTGACCGACTTCGACATCGCAGCGGCGGTCGGGCACAACGTCGGCACGATGCGCTCCAAGGACATCGTGAGCGACGGCAGCGTCGACATCTCCTTCGGCCACATCGTCGAGAACCCGCTCATCAACGGGATCGAGATCATCCGCACCGACCTGCCCGCGGCCGCCTCCGGCAGCCTCGCGAAGCGGTCCTTCGACGGCAGTACCGCCGGCCCGTCCATGGCGGTCGCCGACGGCGGGGTCGACTGGGACACCGTCCGCGGCGGCTTCATGGTCAACGGCGTGCTGTACACCGCGCTCAGCGACGGCAGCTTCGTGAAGCGGACCTTCAACGGCTCGGCTTTCGGAACCGCCGAGGTGCTGGCCGTCCAGGACCAGCTCGTGGTGCTGCAGGACTGGCACAACGAGGCGGCCGTCGCCACCGGCCTGTTCTTCGACAGCGGCCGGATCTACTACACCCTGAGCGGCAGCAGCACGCTGTACTACCGCTACTTCGACACCGAGAGCGGGATCGTCGGGGCGCAACGGCTCGAGGCCGGCGGCAACGTCGACGGCATCAACTTCGCTGCCGTCCGGGGCATGTTCCTGGGTGCGGGGAAGCTGTACTGGGCGACCAACGACGGCACCCTGCACGCGATCGACTGGGCGGAGCACCCCGCGTCCGGGGCGCCGGTGGCCGACACCGCAGCCATCGTCTCTGGCCCGGCCGTGGACGGCCAGAGCTGGAGCGCCCGGGCGATGTTCCTCTACCAGGACGCCGCCGGCGAGGGCGCCGGACAGCCCCCGGTCGCGCAGTTCGCGATCACGTGCGCCGGGATGGCCTGCGAGGTGGACGGTTCCGCCTCGTCCGTCGCGGGGGCGAGCATCACCTCCTACGCCTGGAACTGGGGCGACGGCTCCACCACCAGCGGGGTGACCTCGTCACACACCTTCCTCGCCGAGGGCGCCCAGACCGTGACCCTGACGGTGACCAGCTCCAGGGGCGCGACCTCGCAGGTCAGCCAGCTGGTGAGCGTCGAGGCGCCCAACGTCGGCCCGGTCGCGTCCTTCACGACGACCTGCACCCTGCTGGACTGCACGTTCGACGCGTCCGGCTCGTCCGACCCCGACGGCTCGATCGTCGCCTGGGACTGGCAGTTCGGCGAGACGGGCACCGGCGCCGGGGCCACCGCACCGCACACGTTCGCGGCACCGGGGACCTACCAGGTCACCCTCACCGTGACAGACGACGAGGGCGCCCTCAGCGAGAAGACCGAGAGCGTCAAGGTCGTCAGCTCCCCAACGGCGGACTTCACCTCCACCTGCGTGTCGCTGACGTGCACCTTCGACGCCTCCGGCTCGCTCGCGCCCGGTTCGGCGGTGGCCACGTACACGTGGACCTACCCCGGCGGCACCGGCAGCGGGGAGACCGACGCCCACACCTTCGCCGGCAGCGGCAGCTACCCGGTGACCCTGGAGATCGAGACGCTGGAGGGCCTCACCGCGCAGGTCACCCGGAACATCGTCGTGACCAGGACGAACACCTCCCCGACGGCCGACTTCACGGTCGACTGCGACCAGCTCGAGTGCAGCTTCGACGCCTCCGGCTCGTCCGACCCGGACGGGAGCATCAGCGGGTTCGCGTGGGACTTCGATGACGGCCACACGGGCACCGGTGCCAGCGCAGACCACACCTTCGCGGCTGACGGCAGCTTCCACGTGACGCTCACCGTGACCGACAACGACGGGGCGACCGGCACGATCACCCGGACGGTGGAGGTCTCGGCGGCCACCGTCACCCCGGTGGCTTCGGCCGCCACCGGCGGCAACCGGACCACCTTCTCGGTGACGATCCCGAGCGAGGTCGCCGCCGGCGACCAGCTGCTCCTGTTCTTCACCGGGAACTCAACCGCCACCATCACCGCCCCGTCGGGGTGGACACAGGTCCGCGCGACCGACGGCAGCGGCTACCGCGGCCGGGCGTGGGCCCGGACGGCGACCGCGACCAGCGCCGGCAGCACCGTGGCGGTGACCAGCTCGGCCCAGGTCAAGGGCGGGCTGGTCGTGGCCGCGTACCGCTCCAGCACCGGCACGGTCGACCTGGACAGCTCGGCGGTGGCGACCGGCAGCGGCTCCACCTCGATCCAGACGCCGGCGATCGCGCTGGGCTCGGGCACCCTGGTGGTCGATTACCTCGGGATCAAGGCGAACGCGGCCCCGACCCCGGGGCTGCCGACCGACCTGGTGCAGCGGCAGTCCGTGACCGGCAGCGGCTCGGGCGGGGTGTACGCGTGGCTGGCCGATTCCGGGCAGTACCTTTCCGGTGGCTCCTTCGGGCCGCACACCCTGACCTTCGGCACGTCCGCGGCCCGTTCCGTGGCGTACGCCGTGGGGCTCAGGGCGCACGCCCCGCAGCCGCCCACCGCGGCCTTCTCGGTGCAGTGCGTGTCCCGCACCTGCTCCTTCGACGCCTCGGCCGCGACAGCGCCCGGGTCGAGCATCACCGGCTACGCGTGGACGTTCGGCGACGGCGACACCGGCACAGGAAGGACCCCGACCCACGCCTACACCGCCGACGACACCTACCAGGTGACCCTGGTGGTCACCACGGCCGACGCGATGACCGACGACGTCAGCCACGCCGTCGAGGTCGTCCGGGTGAACCAGGCGCCGACGGCAGCGTTCGGCGCCGACTGCACCCTGCTCGACTGCGAGTTCGACGCCGCCGGTTCCGCCGACTCCGACGGCACGGTGGCGAGCTACGCCTGGGAGTTCGGCGACGGTGACGAGGCAGCGGGCGCGAGCCCGGAGCACAGCTTCGACGGCCGGGGCACCTACCAGGTGAAGCTGACCGTGACCGACAACGAGGGGGCGACCGACAGCACCACCAAGGACGTCACGGTTTCCGACGCCCTGGTCGAGTTCGTCAACTCCGCGGCCACCAACGGGAACCGCACCAGCCACAGCGTCACCATTCCGGCCGGGGTGCAGGCGGGCGACCAGTTGCTGCTGTTCCTGAGCACCAACTCCGACGCCGTGATCACCGCACCGGCCGGGTGGACGCCCCTGCAGACGACCGCGGGCGGCAGCGGCTTCGAGGCCAGGGCGTGGGCGCGGACGGCCGTGGCCGGCGACGCGGGCACCGCCGTGACCGCGAGGACAACGGCGCAGGTCAAGTCCTCCCTCACCGTGGGGGTCTACCGCTCCACGACCGGCACGGTGTCGGTCGCGGCCTCGGCGGTGCAGACCGCGAGTTCGGCGAGTTCGATCACCACCCCGCAGCAGGCGTTGGGGACGGGCAGCCTGGTCGTGGACTTCGTGGGCCTGAAGGCCAGCAGCGCCACCACGGCGACGCTGCCGGGGAGCCTCACGTCACGGCGCGCCACCTCCGGCAGCGGATCGGGCGCGATCTACTCCTGGCTCGCCGACTCCGGTGACTACCTCTCGGGCGGCAACTTCGGCGGCTCGTCGGTCGCCTTCTCGGGGAGTGCCAGCCGGGCGGTGGCCTATGGCGTGGTGCTGAGGGCAGCCTGATGTCCCACGCCGTCGTGAAGGTGGGCCCGTTCCGCGTCGCGGACCTGTCCTACGACGCGGCGGTGCAGGCGGCCGCGGCACTGGCGGTCGAGCCCGCCCGCGCGCAGCGCTTCTACGCGCTGCACGTGGGCGGGCTCAACGCCCGGCACGACACGGCCTTCGTGGCCGAGATGAACGCGGCCGAACTGGTCTGCGCCGATGGCGGCTCCACCGTCCTGCTGGGCCGGCTCGCCGGCGCCCGCCGGATGCAACGGACACCGACCACCGACGCGGGGTGGGACGTGCTGCGGGCCGTGGGGGAGCGGCTGGGCCGCCGGCCCCGGGTGGCGCTGGTCGGCGCCCGTCCGGAGGTGATCGGAAAGGCCGCCCGGGCGCTCGCCGAGGGCGTCCCCTGCGACATCGTCCTCGTCGAACACGGGTACCACGCGGACTTCGGCCCGGTGCTTCAGGCACTGCGGGAGACCGCTCCCGACGTGCTCGTGCTCGGCCTGGGGGCACCCAGGGAGATGCTGTGGACGGGTGAGCACCTGGCCGAGTTGCCGCCCTGCCTCGTGGTGACCTGCGGCGGCTGGTTCGGGTTCCTCGCCGGCACCGAGGCGCGGGCGCCCAGACTGCTCCGGCACTCCGGGCTGGAGTGGCTCGCCCGGGTCGCCCAGGCCCCGGGACGGCTGCTGCCGCGCTATCTTTCGGGTATGGCAACCGTCCTGGCGCTCGTACCCGGCGCCTTGCGCAGCAGGTTCGGGCGGTGAATCGCGCCGCCGGCCGGTCGCTGGTGGTGGCGGTCGGCCTGGTCGTCACTGCCTGTGCGCCGGCGTCATCGCCCGCGCCGACAACCCCGACCGCAGCGACCACCCCCACCGCCGGATCGCTGCCCGCGATCCCGTCCGAGGCGCGGATCCTGCTGGACTTCGACGGCGCCGACGCGCTGCTGGTGGCCGGTTCCCGAGCCGTCGCGCGCTCCCAGGTCATCGCCGGCGCCCAGTTGAGTGTGGTCGGCTCCTGGGACGGCACGCACGCCCTCGGCTTCCCGGCCGTCTCGGACGCGGCGGAACCGCCCGGGCTGGCCGTGGTGGTGCAGGGTGCGGCCGGTTCGCTGCCCTCGCCGGGGGATGCCGACTTCTCCTACGGCGCCGACGTCGTCCTGGACGCCACCACCACCACCGACCTCGACAACGGCGACAACGTGCTGCAGCGCGGACTGGCGTCCGACGCCAGCCAGTTCAAACTCCAGGTCGACAACGGCAGGCCGTCCTGCACGGTGATGGGCACCGGCGGGCGGCTCATCGCCAAGGCGAGACAGCCACTGGCGGCGGCGGCCTGGTTCCGGCTGCGGTGTGATCGGACCGGCGACCAGCTCACCCTGACCGTGGCGCCGGTGGCCGGGGGAGAGCCGGAGACGGTCAGTGCTGCCGGGACGGTGGGGTCGGTCAGCTTCGTCGACGGCCTGCCGCTGTCGATCGGACGCAAGGTCGCGCCGGACGCGCTCCCGATCCTCACCCAGCCGGACCAGTTCAACGGCTCGATCGACAACGTCTGGGCGACCCTGCCCTGAGCCGCAGCCTGCGCAAGACTGCTGACCACTCGTCGCCGCCCCTTGTGTCGCGTCGGCGGGAGCGGGACAATACGAACGGCAGTCTGGGGGGACTCGACCGACGCACCGATTTCCTTGGGGGAGGAAAGTGAACGGTGGTCACCTCAGGTCGCTCTGAGTCCTGGGGGGGATCCATGAAGCACAATCGTGCATTCCTGGCAGTGGTGGCGGCCGTCCTGGTCGTGCTGTCGAGCATCATCGGGCTGGCACCGTCGAGTGCGCAGGCGGCCTCGCTGCCCGCCGGTCGGCTGGTCAGTGACAACCCGGCCGGCTTCACGCCGCACGTCCTCGACGGCGAGGTGGATGCGATCGTCCAGGTCGGCGACCTGATCATCCTGGGCGGCACCTTCACCCAGGTCGCCAACGACAGCGACCGGACCCTCGCGATCCCGCGGGCGAGCCTGGTGGCCTTCAACGCGACCACCGGAGTGATCAGCACCGCCTTCGCCCCCAATCCCAACGGTCCGGTCTACACCATCGCGGCCGCCGCGGACGGCACCTCGATCTATGTCGGTGGCAGCTTCACCACCATCGCCGGCGCGACGGTGAAGAACCTGGCCCGGATCAGGGTGGCCGATGGTTCGCTGGTGACCAGCTTCAACGGCGGCTCTCCCACCGGTGAGGTGCGCGACCTCAAGCTCGACGGCACCCGGTTGTGGGTGGCGGGCGCTTTCACCAACATCCGTGGCCGCTCGCAGCCGGGCCTGGCCACCCTGAACGCTGCCGGCGGCGGCTTCAACAGCTTCTTCACCGGCGCGGTCGCCGGGGTTCACAAGACCGGCAGCGTCCGCTACGTCCGCAAGATCGACCTCAGCCCCGACGGCCGGCGGCTGGTCGCGGTGGGCAACTTCGACACCCTCAACGCGGTCAAGAACCACCAACTGTTCATGCTCGACCTGACCGGCGCCACCGCCGTCCAGGCCACCTTCCAGACCTCCTTCTACGAGGCCGCGTGCTCGTCCTCCTTCGACACGTACCTGCGTGACGTGGACTTCGCACCGGACAGCAGTTTCTTCGTGGTGAGCACCACGGGCGCCTACGGCGGCTCCACCGGCCCCTGCGACAGCATCGCCCGGTTCGACACCGCCCAGACCGGCACCGCCCTGCAGCCGGCCTGGATCGACTACACCGGTGGTGACACGACCTACGCCGTCGAGGTCACGCCCAGCGTCGTCTACGTCGGCGGCCACCAGCGCTGGCACAACAATGCGTTCGCGGCCGACCGCGCCGGTGCCGGCGCGGTGTCGCGGCCCGGGGTCGCTGCGCTCAATCCGCTGAACGGCCTGCCGTACAGCTGGAACCCGACCCGGGATCGGGGCGTGGGCGTGTTCGACTTCCTGAGCACCAGCCAGGGATTGTGGATGGGGTCCGACACCGACCGGGTCGGCGAGTCGGAGTACCACGCCAAGATCGCCCTGTTCCCGGCCGCCGGTGCCGCGATCCCGGCCGTCGCCACCCCCGCGCTGCCCAATGACGTCTACGCCGCCGGCCGGGTCGGCTCAGCCGGCGACCCCAGCGTGCTCTACCGGGTGAACGGTGGCGGCCCGGCGCTGCTCGCCACCAAGGGGATCGACTGGGGGGCGGACTCGGCCAGCCCGTACTCGACCACCCATAGCAGCACGAGCTACACCACCGCTGTCGGCTCGGTCGACGCCACCGTCCCGGCAGGGACGCCGACGACCATCTTCAGCACGGAGGCCTGGGACCCCGCCGGTGGCACCGACCTGATCTGGTCGTTCCCGGTTCCGGTCGGCACCCCGCTGCAGGTCCGGCTCTACTTCGCCAACCGCTCCACCAGCACCTCCCAGGTCGGCCAGCGGCGGTTCAACGTCGCCATCGACGGGGTGAGCTTCCTGAGCAACTTCGACATCGTCGCCGCCGCGGGGCACAACGTCGGCACGATGCGGTCCAAGAACATCACCAGCGACGGCACGGTCAACATCTCCTTCGGTCGGCTCACGAGCAACCCGTTGGTCAACGCCGTCGAGATCGTGCGCACCGACCTGCCTGCGTCGACCACCGACGCGCTCACGCACCGCACTTTCACTGGCACCACCGCCGGTGCCCAGCTCGCCATCGCAGGCAGCGGGGTCGACTGGAACACCGTCCGCGGCGGGTTCATGCTCAACGGGCAGCTCTACTCCACCCAGACCGACGGCAGCTTCGTCAGGCGCTCGTTCGACGGGACCGGCTTCGGCACCGCCGAAGTGGTGGCCGGGCAGGACGCGCTCGCGGTGTTGACGGACTGGCGTACCGAAGCGGCCACGGCGACCGGCATGTTCTACGACTCCGGTCGGATCTACTTCACGCTCTCGGGCGCCAACACGCTGTACTACCGCTACTTCAATCCCGAGAGCGGCATCGTGGGCGCCAAGCGCTACGACGCCAGCGCGGCCGTGGACGGCATCACCTTCTCGGCGGTGCGCGGCATGTTCCTCGCCGGCGGCAAGCTGTACTGGGCGACCACCGACGAGAAGCTGCGGCGGATCGACTGGGTCGACGGCGCCGCCTCCGGACGCCCGGTGGCCGGCACCGCCGCCGTGGTGTCGGGCCCCGACACCGACGGCCAGAACTGGAGCGCGAGGGCCCTGTTCCTGTTCCAGGGTTCCGATGGCGAAGGGGCCGGCCAGCCGCCGCTCGCCCTGTTCACCCTGGCCTGCACCGGCCTGACCTGCCAGGTCGACGGCTCGGGCAGCTCGGTGGCCAACGCGACGCTCACTTCGTACTCGTGGAACTGGGGCGACGGATCGACCACGTCGGGGGTCACCTCCTCGCACACCTACCTCACCGAGGGCGAGCGCACGGTGTCGCTCACCGTGACGAGCTCCAAGGGCGGCACGGCCGAGGCCAACCAGGTGGTCTCGGTGGTCGCACCGAACCTTCCGCCGGTCGCTTCCTTCACGGCGGCCTGCGAGCTGGGTGAGTGCAGCTTCGACGCCTCCGGCTCCAGCGACGATTCGGCGATCGCGTCCTGGGCGTGGCAGTTCGGGGACGGCACGCCGGACGGCTCCGGCGTCACCGTCCCGCACACCTACGCGACGGTCGGCAGCTACGAGGTCACCCTGACACTCACCGACGACGAGGGTGCGCAGACGGTGAAGACCCAGACGGTGAAGGTCGTCGGCACCCCGACGGCGGCGTTCAGCGTGGACTGCCTCTCGCTCGTCTGCAGCTTCGACGCCTCCGGCTCGACCGCGCCGGGATCGACGATCACCAGCTACGCGTGGACGTTCCCCGGCGGCGCGACCGACACCGGGGCGACCACCTCGCGCACCTTCGCAGGGTCCGGCACCTACCCCGTGACGCTCACGGTGACGACCCAGGAGGGCCTCACCGCCACGCTCACCACCGACGTGGAGGTGACGCGGATCAACAAGCTGCCCACGGCCGAGTTCAGCTTCTCCTGCAACCGGCTGGCGTGCAGCTTCGACCCGTCGGGTTCAGCGGATCCCGACGGCACCGTCGCCGGCTACGCATGGGACTTCGGTGACGGCCAGAACGGCACCGGCTCGCCGGCCAGCCACACCTTCGCCACCGGCGGCACCTACCAGGTGGCGCTGACCGTCACCGACAACGACGGCGCCACGGCCGTCCGCACCCGGGCGGTCGAGGTCTCCGCGGTCGGCGTCAGCTTCGTGGCGGGCGCCTCGACCGGCGGCAACCGCACCAGCCAGACCGTGCAGCTTCCGTCCACCGTGCAGGCGGGCGACCAGTTGCTCGCCTTCTTCACCGGCAACGCGACGGTCGCCGTGACAGCTCCCGCGGGCTGGACCCAGCTGCGGGCCACGGACGGGAGCAGCTTCGTGGGGCGGGCCTGGGCCCGGACGGCCACGGCCTCCGACGCCGGTGCCTCGGTGACGGTCACCACTGCCTCGCAGATCAAGGGCAGCCTGGTGGTGGGCGTGTACCGCTCCACCACCGGACGCGTCGACCTGGACAGTTCCGGCGTGGAGACCGCCAGCAGCACCACCTCGATCACCGCTCCCGCCGTCGCGCTGGGCACCGGGAGCCTGGTCGTGTCCCACCTGGGTGCGAAGGCCAACGCGACCCTGACCCCGGCGTTGCCGTCGGCGCTGGTGCAACGCCAGTCGGTCACCGGCAGCGGCTCGGGCGGGATCTACGCCCTGCTCGCCGACTCCGGCCAGTACCTGGCCGGTGGCAGCTTCGGCCCGAACGTGGTCGGTCTCGGCGCCACCGCCACCCGGTCGCTGATCCACACCGTGGTGCTCAAGGCGCACGTCGTCTCCCAGCCCACGGCGGCGTTCACCTTCGACTGCGTGTCGCGGACCTGCTCCTTCGACGCCTCCGGCTCGACCGCCGCCGGCTCCAGTATCAGCGGGTACGGCTGGGCCTTCGGCGACACCACGACGGGAACCGGCAGCACGCCGAGCCACGACTACACCGCGGACGGGACCTTCCAGGTCACGCTCACGGTCACCAACGTCGAGGGCATGACCGCCCAGGTCACCAGGTCGGTGGCGGTGGCCAGAGTGAACCAGGCGCCCACCGCGGCCTTCACCGTGACCTGTGTCCAACGGGTGTGTGACGTCGACGCCACCGCCGCCGACGATCCCGACGGTTCGATCGCCACCTACGACTGGACCTTCGGTGACGGGGACACCGGGCAGGGCAGGACCACCTCCCACACCTTCGGTGCCGACGGCTCCTACCAGGTAGGGCTGACCGTCACCGACAACGACGGCGCCACGGCCAGCCTGACCAAGGGCGTCTCGGTGCTCAACGAGCGGGTGACCTTCGTGGCCTCGGCCGCCAACAACGGCAGCCGCACCAGCCACGTCGTGACGATCCCGGCCGGGGTGCAGGCGGGCGACCAGTTGGTGCTGTTCCTCACCACCAACTCCGATGTCGCCATCACCGGCCCCAGCGGCTGGAGCGAGGTGCGGACGACCGACGGCGGGACCGGGTTCGAGGGCCGGCTGTGGACGCGGACCGCGGTCGCCTCCGACGCCGGCGCCAACGTCGCGGCGACCACCACCGCGACCGTCAAGTCCGACGTCACGGTGGCGGCCTACCGGTCCAACACCGGCGCGGCGAGCGTGGCGGCCACCGACCTCACCACGGCGTCCTCGGTGACGTCCCTGGCGACGCCGCAGGTGGCGCTCGGTTCGGGCAGTCTCGTGGTGGACTACATCGGTGTGAAGGCGGCCTCGACAGTCACGGCCACTCTGCCCGGCGACCTCACCCAGCGGCGCAGCACCGCCGGGAGCGGCTCGGGTGCGATCTACGCCTGGCTCGCCGACTCCGGCGACTACCTGTCCGGCGGCAGCTTCGGCGGTTCGACCGTGACGCTGTCGGGCACGGCCGGTCGGGCGCTCGTCTATTCGGTCGTGGTGCGGGCGGCCTGAGGGCCGGCGCCGAGGGAGTTGGTCGGCCGGCGGTTCAGCCAAGCAGGCTGGGCCGCCGGCCGACGGCCGTGAGCCAGCTGTTGCCCGCCTTGCGGAAGGCGGTGAGGTCGTCGTACGGGGCGGCGCCGTCGACTGCCCTGGCCGAGATCGCGGCCGCGGCGTCCTGCATCTGCCGCAGGAACTCTCCGCCGGGACAGTCGGCGGCGGTGACGGCGAGTGCCTGCACCCGGTCGGCGAGGGCCTTGGCGTGACGGCGCTGGCTCTTCAGGCCCACCGAGTCCACCACCCGCTGCCAGTCGCGTTCGAGCAGCGCCACGGGCTTGTCGTCGACCCCACACGCGGCCGGTGTCGGCTCGGCGTTGAGGCTGGCCTCCTGCTGCTGCCGGGACGGATCGGGAGTCGGCGTGATCGTGGCGGGCGCCACCGTCGGCTGGGGTGTCGTGGCCTGCGTCGTCCCCGTGCAGCCGCCCAGGACCAGCACGGTGATGGCGGCCGTGGCCGCGGTGAGCCTTTTCATGTCCCCCCGGACTGGAGCGTGAGTGGGGAAATCGTACTCGCTCCGGCCCAGGACCGGCCGACCGCACCTGATGGTTTTCTGAGGACAAATTTAGACAGAACTCAGGATTGGGCTACGCTTGTGTCCCGTGAGGGGTAGACGGTTCTACCGTCGTCCGGGGGGACTCGCAATCTGACCAGCAATGTACAGATAGGCGACCCCAGAGTCATGTCATACCGACTTGTGCGTATCGCCCGCGCCACGACCGTGGCGTTGGCATCCGCAGCACTTTCCATCGGCCTGCTGCCGGCCACACCAGTGTCCGCAGCGAGCACGTCCGACAACCTCGTGTCCAACGGGACCTTCGATTCCGGCGTCGCCGGGTGGGTGGCCAGTTCGGACACGAAGCTCACCCAGACCGCCACGGCGAACCCGTCGGCGATGCTCCGGGCGGTGGCGAAGGGTGTGACGCTCAGCGTCACCTCGACCACCGCGGGCCTGCCCGCCGGTTCGTACACCGTCTCGGTGAAGATCCGCGCGAACAAGGCCAAGCAGAAGGGGACGCTCTCACTGAGCGGCTCCGGCGACAGCTCGGAGCTCGACTTCAAGCTGCCGAAGAAGGGCAAGTGGTACACCTACACCGCCTCTGCCACGACGACGGCCACCGGTCCGGTGACCATCGAGGTCGAGGCGCTCAAGGCGACGCTCGCCCGCAAGGTGCGGGTGGACGCGGTCAGCCTCGTCAGCACCACCTCCGAGCCGTCCACCGAGGAGCCGGGCACCAGCTCAGCGGCCGCCGCGGCCACCGGCAAGTACACGCTCTCGAACGGGTGCACGCTGAATGCGAAGGGTCTCGGCAACTGCGACCCGCTGTTCGGCGGCGCCACCGACCTCAACGCCGACCCGTCCTCGCTGGAGTCGAGCTTCGGGCACATCTACGGCGTCCGTCGCACCTACTTCCAGTCCTCGCAGGTGAGCGCGGCGGTGAAGACCGTCAAGGCCGACCTGGCCGCTGGGCGGATCCCCTGGATCAGCTTCAAGCTTCCCTACGGGTGGAAGGACATGGTCGCCGGCAAGGGTGACAGCTGGGTCAAGGACATCGTCACCCAACTCGACGCCGTGAACGGCCCGGTCTGGCTGGCCTTCCACCACGAGCCCGAGAAGGACGAGGCGGACATCACCCGGTGGACGAAGATGCAGGAGCGGATCGGCCCCATGGTGCGCAAGAGCGACAACGTCGCGTTCACCGTGGTGCTCACCGGCTACCACCAGATCTTCGGCGCCACCGAGTTCCGGCTCGACAACATCTGGCCGAACACGACCGTTGACCTGGCCGGGTTCGACATCTACGAGTCCTACGGGACGCTCTCGGCGGGCAAGCTGAAGCTCACCGCTCCGGCACTGCGGGCGAACTACTTCGACACCATCTCGGCCTGGGCTGCCAAGAAGGGAATGGAGTGGGGCCTCGCGGAAACGGGTCTGAGTGACCGTGCGGCGACTGACTACCCGAGCTGGATGCAGCAGACCTACAAGGAACTGAAAGCGACCAACGCCGCGGCGATGGCCTACTTCAACACCAAGCTCAACGACACGGCGACCTGGGAGCTGAGCACCGCGGCCGAGAAGGCGGACTTCAAGGCAGCGCTGAAGCTCTCCCCGTCAGTGCCCGCCATGAAGCCCTGACCGGCACGAGCAGAGCAACCGGCCCGTCCGGACATCGCGCAGCAGCGCGCGTCCGGGCGGGCCGTTCGCTCCTGCGATCGTACTGGTAGCCTCCGGTGGTAACCGGGCTGCAGGGCATGGACGGGGGTCAGTCATGGACAGCGCCAGTTCGCGCGCCGCATCGCTCCGCTCGGCGCTGCAGCGGGGAATCTGGCTCACCATCATCCTGACGCTGCTGTGCGCCGCCGCCGGCGGCGCGTTCGGCTGGAGCCGGCAACGCGACGCCCGCGCCGAGTCGGTCATCCTGCTGAACCCGCTCGACGGCAACCCCTTCTCGACCAGCGGTCGCGGTGACAGCCTCACCAACCTCGAGACCGAGGCGCAACTCGCGCGCGGCAACACCGTCGCCGAACAGGTGCAACGCCGGCTGGGAACCTCCGATGGCCCGGAGGAATTGCTGTCGGGCCTGGGCGTGAACGCGCCGACGAACACCCAACTGCTCGCCTTCACCTACTCCCACCCCGACCCTGCGGAGGCCGTCCGACGCGCCCAGGCGTTCGCAGAGGAGTTCCTCACCTTCCGCGAGTCGCGGGCGCGGAACCTGGTCGACGGCCAGGTGTCGCTGCTCGAGGCCCAGATCAAGGAACTCTAAGCCGAACAGGCCGAGCTCGCAGCCAAGATCCTCAACCCGAAGCTGTCGGCCAGCGAGAAGACTGTCCTGCAGAATCAGCTCGACGCCGCCGCGACCCAGATCAACCAGCTCCGGTCGCATCGCGCCGAACTCCAGATCGGGCCCTTCGACCCCGGTCAGCTCGTCACCCCGGCGGCACTGCACCGGGAAGGCCTGCTCGACTCCTGGGCCGCCTTCGCCGTCATCGGGGCGGCCGTCGGGCTGGTGCTGTCGCTGCTGATCGCCATCGTGAGGGCCCGTCTCGACAGCCGGGTCCACCACGTCGACGACGTCATCCTCGCCGGCCGATCCCTGCTCGGGGAGGTCGACGCCGTCGACGCCGCGGAGATGAACCGCACCCTGCGCGCGCCCGGCCTGTCGGAGGAGCTGCCGGCCGGCTACCGCGACCTGCGGGTCTCCCTGCTGACTGCCCGCCACCGGCGTCCGCTGGTGCTGCTGGCGGCGTCCAGTTCCAACAGCCCCACCCAGGTGCCCCGGTTCGCACCGGGGCTGGCTGTCGCCCTGGCTGCGGCCCGGTTGCGCACGGTCGTCGTGGACACCCTGGGGATCTGGCCGCTGCCGATCGGGACCGCGGTGCCGGATCTGGCGGCCCATCTGGCCGGCGACCCCGAGGCGAGCGAGACCCCGCCGCTGGTGACGCTGGGGGAATTCCTGACCCTCGTGCCCGCCGGCGACCTGGTGGCACCCGATGACGTGTTCATGTCCCCCGCGATGACTCAATTCGTGGCGGGGCTGCGGCAGTCCGCCGATGTCGTGATGCTGATCGGCGGCGGGCTGGGCGGTTCGGCTGCCCGTGCCCTGGCCGCGCTGAGCGATGCGGTGATGACCGAGGTCAGGGAAGGGGAGTCCGCCTACCGCGACCTGGTCGTCACTGACCCGCTGATCGACGCGAAGGACGCCGGTGTCGTCTTCCTGCGGCGCAGCGCCGGGCGGGAGGCCCGCCGTCGGGTGCAGCTCGAGCCGAAGCCGGGTGGCGGGAGACGCCGCTGGCCGCTACGCACCGGACGGGTCGCTCCCGGGGGGGCAGCCCACGTCGCCCTCAGCCGCGGCCCGGACGAGCCGTCGCCGCTGCCGCCCGTGGAACCAGGGCCGCCCGCACCGGAGGAGGCGGCGGTCGCCGACGATGAGTCGGCGACCACGTCCGAGCCGGACGTGGAGTTGGTCGAATGGGTGGAACAGGAACCCGACGAACCTGCGTACGACGAGGAGTCGACCCCCCTGGAGGCCACCGGCACCAACGGCGGCCCCCACCCGGCGGACGCTCCGCGACTGAGGCTGGCTGAGGCCGCCCGCGGCGGAAACGGAGCCTCGCCGGCGCGCCGCTCGTCGGCGCCTGCGCCGGAGGATCTGACCGGGTCGGCGCAGCGCGGTTCGCGGGGCCGATGAGCACGACCGCCCGCCACCTGGAGCGGATCGCCCGGGGTGGCACGCTGAGCGTGGCAGGCGCCGGGGTGGCTGCGCTGAGCGGGTTCGTGGTGGTCGCGCTGATCACCAACGGGTACAGCAAGTCCGAGGCGGGCGTCCTCTTCAGCGCCAGCTCACTGTTCCTGGTGCTGGTGGCCCTCGCCGGGCTCGGCATGGAGGTAGGGCTGGGCCGGTTCGTGATGCGCTACCTCGTCGAGGCCCGTCCGGCCGCCGTTCGGGCCGACCTCAGGAACACCGCGGCGGTGAGCACCACGATCGGCCTGGTGCTCGGAGTGGCCCTTTTTCTCGCCGCCCCGCAGGTGGCGTCCGCGATCGGTCTCGCGGACGCAGCCGGCACCGACCTGCTCCGGGTGTTCGCCGTCGCCCTGCCGTTCGCCGCGATCGGCAACTGGGCGCTGGGCGCGAGTCGTGCCTTCCAGGAGATCCGGCTCACCGTGCTGATCGACAAGCTGTTCCGGGCCCTGGCGCAGCTGGCCCTGGTCGCGCTGTGCGTCGGCCTGGCCCGGGGGCTGGTCGAACTCGCCTGGGCCTGGGCGCTCCCGATGCTGCTCTCGGCGCCGCTGGCGCTGTGGGGGTTGCGGAGGGTGGCGCGGCGGCGGCTCCCGGCGCCGGCAGCCGCCGAGTCCAGCGTGGGCGTGGTCTCGGAGTTCTGGCGGTTCACCTGGCCGCGCAGTATCGCGCAGATCAGCCAGATGGTGATCCAGCGGGCCGACATCATCATCATCGGCGCCCTGATCTCGCCGGCCGCGGCAGCGGTCTACACGGCGGCGACCAGGTTCGTCCCGCTCGGCCAGATCGGGGTGCAGGCGGTCCAGCAGGTGATCCAGCCGCGATTCACCGAACTGCTGGCCACCGATGACACCGAGTCGCTGCGGGACGTGTTCCGGATCACCACCTCCTGGAACATGGCCCTGGCCTGGCCGATCTACGCGGTGATCGGGTCGGTGCCACAGCTCTACCTGTCGATCTTCGGGGAGGGTTTCGTCGAGCAGGGCCGCTGGGTGGTGGTGCTGATGGCGGTCGCCATGCTCGCCGGGGTCGCCTCAGGACCGGTCGACACCATGCTGCTGATGTCGGGCCGGAGTTCGCTGAGTCTGGTCAACTCCCTGGTCGCCCTCGCGATCGACCTCACGCTCTGCTTCCTCCTGATCCCGCGGGTGGGGATCGTGGGAGCCGCTGTGGCGTGGTGCGCCGCGGTGGTCTCCCGTGCCCTGCTCGGATACGTGCAGGTTCGCCGGACGCTTGGCCTTTCTCCGCTCTCGACCGGCTCGGGCAGGGTGGCCCTGGCCGTTGTCGGCTGCTTCGGGCTGCCACTCACCGCCCTCTCGGTGCTGGGTCAGGGCCTCAACCTGTGGCTGGTCGCGCTGGTCTTCGCTGTGGGCGTGCTCGCCTACGGCGGCGTGTTGTGGAAGCTGCGTTCCCGGCTGCACCTGAGCGCGCTGCGCTCGCTGCTGCCGGGCCGGCGCCGGAAAGGCGGGGAACAGTGACCGCGACGCGCACGCTGGTGCTGTACCTGGGCGGCTTCGGGCGGAGCGGCTCGACCCTGCTGGAGTGCCTGCTGGCCCGGTTGGACGGGGTGGTGGCGCTCGGCGAGGTCGAGCACCTGTGGCGACGGGGGCTGGTGGCCGACCAGCTCTGTGCCTGCGGCCGGCCGTTCTCGGGTTGTCCGTTCTGGACCGAGGTGGGACGGCTCGCCTTCGGCGGATGGGATCGGGTGGACGTCGAGCGGGTGCTGCGGCTGAAGGCGATGGTGGTGCGGCAACGCTGGCTGCCCCGGATCGCCCGCCGCCGTCCGGGCCGGGAGGTGGCAGCGGCGATGGCCGAGTTCACCGCCTACCACGCGGCCGTCTACGCCGCGGCGCGCACCCTGACCGGCGCGCAGGTGGTGATCGATTCCTCCAAGTTCCCGCCGCTGGCACTCGCCCTGGCCCACGACCCGGGGGTCGACCTGCGGACCGTCCACATCGTTCGCGACAGCCGTGGCGTCGCCTACAGCTGGTCGCGGACCGTTGCGCGTCCCGAGACCGGCGACTCCGAGGCGATGCCGCGTTACTCGCCCGGGCACAGCGCGGTGCACTGGCTGTCGCACAACCTCGCCATCGGGCTGGTGCGACGCCTGGGCGCACCGGTGTCCCGGCTGCGGTACGAGGACCTGGTGAGCCGGCCGGGACCCGAGGTGCGGCGGGTCTGGAGCGAACTGGGCCTGCCCGGGGACGGCGAACTGCCCCTGGTCTCCTCCCACGCGATCGACCTGGAGCCCACCCACTCGGTGGCCGGCAACCCGATGCGGTTCCGGACCGGACGGACCGAACTCCGCAACGACGACGGGTGGCGGAAACAGATGCCCGCCCACGACCGCCGGATCGTGACCGCACTCTGCCTGCCGGTGCTGGCCCGGTACGGCTACCTCGGGAAGGACTGACATGCCGGACGTGGACGCCCCCGACCCCGCCACCGGCGGCCACACGGCGCCGATGCGGGCGCTGCTGGCCACAGTCGCCTCGTTCTGGCCCGAGGCGGAGGTCCGGCTCGGCAGGGTGCGCCCGGCCCGGGACCGCGCGCTGGAGGGCACCCGGTGGCAGGTGGTACCGGACCTGCGCCGGCCCCGGATGCTGCTGCCCCGGGGTCGCCGCGAGGCGGCCGGGGCGCTGCTCCGGTTCAGCGCGGCACTGTCGGCCCGGGAGACCGTGTCGCGGCTCGGCACCGCGGCTGCGGCGGCGGGTCTCGGCCCGGGAGCCCTGGCGCCGGACAGTGTGAGCGTCGTCGGGGGAGGCGACAGCCTCGCCCGGCACCTCGCCGAGGAACTCGGCCACGAGGTCTCGTTCTCGATCACGATCGGGACAGTGCGCGCCAACCGCAAGCCGGTGCTGCAGCTTTTCGACCCCCGGGGCCGCTGCGTCGGCTTCGCCAAGGTCGGCGACACCGCCGTCGCCCGGGGCCACATCGCGGGGGAGTCGGCGGCGCTGCACGCCGTCGAGGGCCGGTTGGGCCCCGGCATCGGCGTGCCGCGGGTGCTCTCGCTTACGCAGTGGCGGGGGATGCTGGTGCTGCTGATCAGCCAGCTTCCGACCCGTCCCCAGGACCCCCGGCAGGCGGGCCGCATCCCGCTGCCGGAGATGCGGTCCTTCGCGGACCGCCTCGCCACCGGCTCGGCCGCGCTCCGTGACGTCCCGCAGTGGTCCCGGCTGGCGGGGACGATCGACCGACTGGCGTCGCCGGCGCTGCGGGCCGCGCTGGCCGACGGGCTGGACCGGCTCGGGTCGGCCGCGGGTGACCGTGAGTTCGGTGTCGGCGCCTGGCACGGTGACTGGACGGCCTGGAACATGGCCCGTCGCGGCGGCATCCTCCAGCTCTGGGACTTCGAGCGATTCGAGACCGGCGTGGTGACGGGCCTGGACCCGTTCCACTACGCGGTCAACACCGCCGTGCGCTCCCGCGGCTTCACCGTCGACGCGGTACTCGGCGGCGTTCGCGACGCGCTGCACCAGGTCGGCGACACCGCCGAGGCGCGGGTGTTGGCGCGAGTCCACCTGGCGGCGCTCGGGGTCCGGTACGCAGCTTTCGCCGAACAGGACGGCGGGAGCGTGGTGGCACCTCGCGCGGCATTGATGGCGGAAGCCTTGCGCGTCTGGCTACCCTGAACCATCGACTCCGGGGGGACACGATGCATGTACGAAGCCTGCTCACGAAGGCACGCCGGCGGTTGCCCGGCGGAGTGGAACGAACCGCGAAGGCGGTCGTCAGCGCCTGGGGGACGCTCACCGCGGAGACCAGGATGCTGCCGCACTTCATCGTCGTCGGAGCGCAACGCTCGGGCACCACGACCCTGTTCCGGGTACTGAACGACCACCCCGACATCGTGCGGCCGACGGCCTCGAAGGGCATCGGCTACTTCGAGGTCAACTACGGCAAGGGCTGGCGCTGGTACCGCGGGCACTTCCCGGTGCGCTGGCTGGCGAAGCTGCGCACCCATGGCCACGCCGTGACCTACGAGAGCAGCGGCTACTACCTGTTCCACCCCCTCGCCGCGGAACGGATCGCGCGCGACCTCCCCGGAGTCCGGATCGTCGTGATGGTGCGGGACCCGGTCGAACGGGCGTACTCCGCGCACCGCCACGAACTCCGGCGGGGGTACGAAACCGAGGACTTCGAGGCCGCGCTCGCCCTGGAGCCCGAACGCCTGGCCGGGGAGGAGGACCGGATCCGGGCCGACCCGGCCACCGACCGCTACGAGCACCGTCACCATGCCTACCTCGGTCGCAGTCGCTACGCCGGGCAGGTGCAGCGCTTCGTCGACGCCCTCGGCCCCGAGCGGGTGCACCTTGTCGACGCCGACCGCTTCTTCTCCGAACCGGCCGCAGAACTGGTGCCCCTGTTCGAGTGGCTCGGGCTGAGCTCGTGGCTGCCCGCGGAGGTCGAGCAGTGGAATGCGCAGCCGCGGGAGCCGATGGCGCCGGAACTGCGAGAAGCACTCGCGGCCCGCTTCGCAGACTCCGACGCCGCCCTCGCGGTGCTGATGGGACGGGAGCCGAGCTGGGTCGCAGCCCGTCGGAGTACCGGGGAGAAGGGCTGAGTGCCGTGTCCGCCCAGCTGACCGCCGCCCCGCCGGTTCCGGCGATGGTGCGCGGGCGTGGGCGGACCACCGCCTCCTGGCCGGTGCACTGGCCTTTGGCCACCCTGGTGCTCGGCTTCGGGCTGTGGTGGCTGCTGGGGATCGCCCAGCTGATGACGATCCTGGTGGCCCTCCCGATGCTGGCGCAGCTGTGGCGCCGCGGCCCCGTCCTGCTGCCCCACGGCTGGGGTTGGTGGTCGCTCTTCCTCGTCTGGGTGTCGCTGGGGATCTTCGTGCTGTGGGCGGACGCCCCGGGTGCGGTTCCCGGAGGCGGCGGCGGAAGGCTCGGGGTCTTCCTCTACGGGTTCGCGATGTACCTGGCCTGCACCGTGGCGCTGGTGTGGGTGTCGAACCTGACCCGTGAGGAGCTGCCGTTCGGACGGCTGGCGAGACTGCTCTCGTGGGTGTTCGTGATCACGACCGTCGGCGGGGTGCTGGGGTTGGTGCTCGCCGACGTGCAACTGAAGTCGGCGCTCGAACTGCTGCTGCCCGGCAGTCTCACCAGCAACTCGTTCGTGCGGGCCCTGATCCACCCCCAGTTCGCCGACGTGCAGGAGGTCCTGGGCCGGCCGGAGGCCCGTCCGACCGCGCCGTTCCCCTACGCCAACACCTGGGGCAGCGCGCTGGCCCTGTCGTTGCCCTTCTTCGTCGTCGCGTGGTTCCGGGACGGCTCCCGACGACGCCGCATCGCCGGCGCGGTGATCGCCCTGGTCGCCCTGGTGCCGATCGTGTTCTCGCTCAACCGCGGGTTGTGGATCTGCCTCGCGGTCGGTGCCGGCTACCTGATCGTGGTGCAGCTGCGCAGCGGTCGGGTCGGGCTGGCGCTGGCCGCGATCGGCGCGCTGGCCGTGGCGGCCGTGGTGTTCTGGCTCAGCCCCCTTGGCGGGCTGGTGGGGGAGCGGTTGGAGAACCAGCACAGCAACGACCGCCGCGAGGAACTGCTCGTGCAGACCGTCGAGAGCGCGGCGACGGGGTCGCCGGTGATCGGCTTCGGCGGCACGAGGGACGTGCAGGGCAGCTTCGCCTCGATCGCGGGCGGTTCGACCGCCGACTGCCCTGCCTGCGGCGTGCCGCCGCTGGGTACGCAGGGCCACCTCTGGCTCGTGATCTTCGCCCAGGGCTTGGTCGGGGCCGTGTTCTTCCTGCTCTTCTTCCTCACCGCCCTGTGGCGCACGTGGCAGCACCACTCCACCGCGGCCCGCACCGGCTTCCTCGTGGTCTCCTTCTTCGCGATCCAGATGTTCGTCTACGACACCCTCAGCCTGCCCCTGATGATGGTGATGCTCGCGATCGGTGCGGCCTGGCGGGAGTCGGTGCGCGACCCCGTGACCGGACGGCTGAACACCCCTGTCAACACCGTGTCGCGGTTCCGCGCGGAGGTAGGCCGCAACCTGACCCTGGTCGTGACCCTCTCGATCCTGGGGGCGGTGGCCGGGCTCGGCGTCGCCATGCTGCGGCCGCGGAGCTATGTCGCCAAGGACTTCGTGCTGTTGGCCGCCTCACCGTCCTACCTGGAGCTGAGCCAGGCCGACGCCGCCGCGCGCGAGACCACGATCGACACCGAGGCTGCGCTCATCGTCTCCGAGCAGACCCTCGGCCAGGTGGTCGCCGGGGGCCAGGCGCAGGCCGAGCTGCGGGACCGGCTCCAGATCACCGCCATCGCCAACACCCGGGTCCTGGTGATCGCGCTGCGGTCGGACTCCTCCGTCGGGCTCGAGCAGGAGGTCGCCGACGTCACCCGGGCGTACCTGGTGACCCGGGAGGACTTCCTGATCAACCGCCGCTCCCAGCTCCTGGTGAACCTCACGGAGCGCACCCGGCAGCTGGACGAGCTGGGCGTCTCGCCCAGCAACGACCAGCGGGAGGCCCTGGACGCGGCGACCAACGAGATCCTGCTCACGCCCACCACAGCCGGCGAGACCGTCCGGGTCACCGGGGCGAACCCGGTGTCGCGGGAGCTGCTCCGGGCGGGCGGCAGCGGGTTGGCCAGCGGGTTGCTGGTGGCGGCTGCGGTCATCGGTTTACGGCGCGGACGGGGCCGCCGCTAGAGTGTGGCCGCAAGAGCCCGCCGGCGCTGCCCCGGGCTTGACCTCTGGGAAGGGCAGATCATGCCGGGCATCGTGGTTGTCGGCGCGCAATGGGGCGACGAGGGCAAGGGCAAGGCAACCGACCAGCTGGGGGACCGGGTCGACTACACCGTCCGCTACTCCGGCGGCAACAACGCAGGGCACACCCTGGTGGTGGCCGGTGAGAAGTACGCGCTGCACCTGCTGCCCTCCGGCATCCTCAGCCCGACCAGCACCCCGGTGATCGGCAACGGCGTGGTGATCGACCTGGAGGTGCTGTTCGCCGAGATCGACGGCCTCAACGCCCGCGGCGTGGACACCTCCAAGCTGCTGGTCTCGGCCAACGCGCACGTGATCGCGCCCTACCACAAGGTGATCGACAAGGTCACCGAGCGCTTCCTCGGCAACCGCCGGATCGGGACCACCGGGCGCGGCATCGGCCCGGCCTACTCCGACAAGATCAACCGGCTCGGCATCCGGGTGCAGGACCTGCCGGACGCCTCGATCCTGGCCCAGAAGGTCGAGGCGGCGCTGGAGCAGAAGAACCACCTGCTCGTGAAGGTGTACAACCGGCGCGCGATCGACCCCGCAGAGGTGACGGCCGAGCTGCTGTCGCACGTCGAGCGGCTGCGTCCGATGGTCACCGACGTCACCCGGGTGCTGAACGACGCCCTCGACGCCGGGAAGGTCGTCCTCTTCGAAGGCGCGCAGGCCCACCACCTCGACGTCGACCACGGCACCTACCCCTACGTCACCAGCTCCAACCCGATCGCGGCCGGTGCCTGCATCGGTGCGGGCGTCGGACCCACCCGGATCGACCGGACGATCGGGATCATGAAGGCCTACACCACCCGCGTGGGGGAGGGCCCGTTCCCCACCGAACTGCTCGACGCCGACGGCGACAAGCTGCGCGCCGACGGTGCCGAGTTCGGCACCACCACCGGACGGAACCGCCGCTGCGGCTGGTTCGACGCGCTCGTCGTCGAGGCCGCGGTGAAGGCGAACGCGTTCACCGACATCTTCCTCACCAAGCTGGACATCCTCTCGGGCTGGGAGCAGATCCCGGTCTGCGTGGCCTACGACGTGGACGGCGTGCGGCACGAGCACCTGCCGATGACCCAGACCGAGTTCCACCACGCCACCCCGGTGTACGAGTACCTGCCGGGCTGGCAGCAGGACATCTCCGGCTGCCGCTCGTTCGAGGAGTTCCCGGCCACCACCCAGGCCTACGTCCGCCGACTGGAGGAACTGGTCGGCACCCGGATCTCCGGGATCGGCGTCGGGCCGTCCCGGGAGCAGGTCGTCATGCTCCACGACCTGCTCTGAGGCCTCCCGACCATGCGGCGCCCAGAGCCGTCCTGAGGAGCCCCGAGGCCGTGCGGCGGCCTGAACCAGAAGGGGACGGTTCCCTTTCGAACCAGAAGGGGCCGGTTCCCTTTCGATCCTCCTCTGGTGAATTCAGGTGGCAGCGTGAACCAGAAGGGGATGCTTCTCCCGTCCCATTGCCGTTCAGTTCAGATGAAAGAACTCGACACGGTCGGCACCACCATCCGCATCGAGTCCCAACGCCAACCGCTCGGCACCCTGCGGCGTCGGCGGAGACTCATGGCCGTCCCCGATCGGAAGGGGCCGTGAACCGTAAGGGAACCGTCCCCTTCTGCGCCAGAGGGGGCCGTGAACCGTAAGGGAACCGTCCCCTTCTGCGCCACCGTCACCCTTTCGCGCCACCGGGCCTACGTCCGCCGACTGGAGGAACTGGTCGGCACCCGGATCTCCGGGATCGGCGTCGGGCCGTCCCGGGAACAGGTCGTCATGCTCCACGACCTGCTCTGAGGCCTCCCGGGCCCGGCCGCTAGGATCTCGGGCGTGAACAAGCTGACCGTGTTGGTGATCGGGTCCGGCGGGCGTGAGCACGCGCTGGCGTGGGCGCTGGGCCGTGACCCCGGCGTCGCGGCCGTCCACATCGCGCCCGGGAACCCGGGGACGGCCCTGGTCGGCACCAACCACCCCGTCGACGCCCTCGACGGCGACGCGGTCGCAGCGCTGGCGCAGCGGCTGGCCGCCGACCTGGTGGTCGTCGGCCCGGAGGCGCCCCTGGTGGCGGGGGTCGCCGACGCCGTCCGGACGGCCGGGATCCCCGTCTTCGGCCCGAGCAGGGAGGCCGCGCGGCTCGAAGGCAGCAAGGCCTTCGCCAAGGAGATCATGGAAGCGGCCGGCGTGCCCACCGCCGACGCCCGGCTGTGCGTCTCGATGGACGAGGTCGTGGCGGCCCTGGACGAGTTCGGCCCGCCGTACGTCGTCAAGGACGACGGTCTCGCGGCCGGCAAGGGCGTCATCGTCACCGGCGAGAAGGACGCGGCGCTCCGGCACGCGGCCGGCTGCCGCCGGGTGATCGTAGAGGAGTTCCTCGACGGGCCCGAGGTGAGCCTGTTCGCGCTGTCGGACGGCACCCACGTGCTCCCCTTCGAGCCGGCCCAGGACTTCAAGCGGGTCGGGGACGGCGACACCGGACCCAACACTGGCGGCATGGGCGCCTACACCCCGTTGCCGTGGGCCCCGCCCGGGCTGGTGGACGAGGTCGTCGCAGGCGTCATCCAGCCCACCGTGGACGAGCTCCGCCGCCGCGGCACCCCGTTCGTCGGGCTGGTGTACGCCGGGCTGGCCCTCACCGCCCGCGGGGTGCGCGTGGTCGAGTTCAACGCCCGCTTCGGCGACCCCGAGACCCAGCCGCTGCTGACCCGCCTGCGGACCCCGCTGGGCGGGCTGCTGTACGCGGCCGCCACCGGCGGCCTGGCCGAGGTGCCCCCGCTGGAGTGGGGCAGCGGCGCCGCGGTCGCCGTGGTGCTGGCCGCCGAGGGCTACCCCGACACCCCGCGCCGGGGCGACGTGATCACCGGTGCGGACGGCGGGACGGTCTTCCACGCCGGCACCGCCACCGACCCCCAGGGTCGACTCGTCACCGCCGGCGGCCGCGTCCTCGCCGTCGTCGGAACCGGCGCGACGATCGCCGAAGCCCGCGACGCGGCCTACTCCAGAGTGGCCGGGATCTCCTTCGCCGGCGGCTTCCACCGCAACGACATCGCCCGGGCGGCCGCCGGGGCAGGAGGGCAGGCATGAGCACCCCGAACGTCCTCGCGTCCCGGTACGCGTCCGCCGCGATGCGCGAGCTGTGGTCGCCGGAGGCGAAGATCGTGGCCGAGCGGCAGCTCTGGATCGCCGTGCTGACCGCCCAGCGCGACCTCGGCGTCGACTTCGGTGGCGACGACCCCGAGCAGGTGATCGCCGACTACGCGTCGGTCGTCGACCGGGTCGACCTGGCGTCGATCAACGCCCGCGAGCGCGTCACCCGCCATGACGTGAAGGCCCGGATCGAGGAGTTCAACGCCCTCGCCGGCCACGAGCACATCCACAAGGGGATGACCAGCCGCGACCTGACCGAGAACATCGAGCAGCACCAGGTGCTCGCCTCGCTGAAGCTCGTCCGGGAACGGATCGTCACCGTCGCGGTCGCCCTCGCCGGGCTCGCCGTGCAGTACCGCGACGTGCCGATGGCCGGCCGCTCCCACAATGTCGCGGCGCAGATGACCACCCTCGGCAAGCGGTTCGCCAACGCCGCCGACGAGCTGCTGGGCGCCTACGACCGGCTCGACGACCTGGTCGGACGATACCCGGCCCGCGGCATCAAGGGCCCGATGGGCACCGCCCAGGACATGCTCGACCTGCTCGGCGGGGACGCCGCCCGACTCGTCGAGCTGGAGCGCCGGGTGGCGGAGCACCTCGGCTTCGCCCGGGTGCTGGTCGCGACCGGGCAGGTGTACCCGCGCAGCCTCGACTACGAGGTGCTCACCGCCCTGGTGCAGGTGGCCGCCGGCCCGTCCAGCCTGGCGACCACGATCCGGCTGATGGCGGGCCAGGAGCTCGTGACCGAGGGCTTCGCCGAGGGCCAGGTGGGCTCCTCGGCGATGCCGCACAAGATGAACACCCGCTCCTGTGAGCGCGTGAACGGCCTCGCCGTGCTGCTGCGCGGCTACGCGGCGATGGTCGGCGAGCTGGCCGGAAACCAGTGGAACGAGGGCGACGTGTCGTGCTCGGTGGTGCGCCGGGTGGCGCTGCCGGACGCCTGCTACGCCCTCGACGGCCTGTTCGAGACCTTCCTCACCGTGCTGGCCGAGTTCGGCGCGTTCCCGGCCGTGGTCGAGGCCGAGCTGCGGCGCTACCTGCCCTTCCTGACCACCACCAAGGTGCTGATGGCCGCCGTCCGGGCCGGTGTCGGACGGGAGGTCGCGCACGAGGTGATCAAGGAGCACGCCGTCGCGGTCGCCCTCGCGATGCGCGCCGGTGCGCCGGGCAACGACCTGTTCGACCGGCTCGCCGCCGACGGCCGGCTCCACCTCACGCGGGAGCAACTCGACGCGGTCGTGGTGGACCCCCTGGAGCTCACCGGTGCCGCCCGCGACCAGGTGGACGCGATCGCGGCGCGGGTGGCCGGGGTGGCCGCCCGGCACCCCGAGGGCGCCGGCTACCGTCCGGGGGCGGTGCTCTGATGGAGCTGGAGCTGCTGCACGCCGGCAAGGTCCGACGCCTCTACGCCTGGCCCGGCGACCGGATCCTGATGGTCGCCACCGACGCGATCTCCGCCTACGACCACGTGCTCGACACCCCGATCCCGGGCAAGGGGATCGTGCTGACCCAGCTCTCGCTGTGGTGGTTCGACCAGGTGGGCGACCTCGTCGCCGACCACGTGGTCTCGACCGACGTGCCCGCGGAGGTCGCCGGACGCGCAGTCGTGGTCGAGAAGCTGGCGATGGTGCCGGTGGAGTGCGTCGCCCGCGGCTACCTCACCGGCTCGGGATGGGCGGAGTACCGCGCGTCCGGCTCGGTCTGCGGCATCCCGCTGCCCGAGGGGCTGCAGGACGGCTCCCGGCTGCCCGAGCCGATCTTCACCCCGGCCATCAAGGCGCCGCTGGGCGAGCACGACGAGAACGTCGACTTCGCCACCATCTGCGGGCTGCACGGCCCGGAGCTGGCCGGGCGGCTGCGCGACACGACGCTGGCCCTGTACGCCCGGGCCGAGCGGATCGCCCGCGAGCGGGGGATCATCCTGGCCGACACCAAGGTCGAGTTCGGGCTCCGGGCCGACGGCACCCTGGTGCTGGCCGACGAGGTGCTCACCCCCGACTCCTCCCGGTTCTGGGACGCGGCCGCGTGGCGTCCGGGGGAGGCGCTGCCCAGCTACGACAAGCAGTACGTGCGCGACTGGCTCGCGCACTCCTCCGGCTGGGACCGCTTCGGCGACACCCCGCCGCCGCCCCTGCCGCCGGAGGTGGTGGCCGCGACCCGCGACCGCTACCTGGAGGCGTACCGGTTGCTGGTCGGTCGTTCACTAGACTCCGGCTCATGGCACGAGTGATCGTCGACGTGATGCCCAAGCCCGAGATCCTGGATCCCCAGGGCAAGGCCGTCACCGGAGCACTGCAACGGCTCGGCTTCACCGGGCTGCAGGTGCGGCAGGGCAAGCGGTTCGAGGTCGAGGTGGACGGCGAGGTGAGCGAGGAGCGCCTGGGCCAGATCCGGCACGCGGCCGAGACCCTGCTGGCCAACACGGTGATCGAGACCTTCGACGTCCGGGTGGAGGGGTGACCGCACGGATCGGGGTCGTCACCTTCCCCGGTTCGCTGGACGACTCCGACGCGGCCCGCGCGGTGCGGCTGGCCGGCGCCGAGCCGGTGTCGCTCTGGCATGCGAGCGACGACCTCTCCGGCGTCGACGCCGTGATCCTGCCCGGCGGCTTCTCCTACGGTGACTACCTCCGCTGCGGGGCCATCGCCCGCTTCTCCCCGGTGATGGGGTCGGTCGTCGCCCGGGCGAACGCCGGGATGCCGGTGCTGGGGATCTGCAACGGGTTCCAGGTGCTCTGCGAGGCGCACCTGCTGCCCGGCGCGTTGATCCGAAACGACCGGCGCACCTTCGTCTGCCGCGACCAGAAGCTGCGGGTCGAGACCCGCGACACTGTCTGGACGTGCGACTTCGCCGACGGGCAGGAGATCGTGATCGCACTCAAGAACGGCGAGGGCAACTACCAGGCCGACGCCGAGACGATCGCCCGGCTCGAGGGCGAGAACCGGGTGGTCTTCCGGTACCTGGACGGCAATCCCAACGGGTCGATCAACGACATCGCCGGCATCACCAACGAGGCCGGCAACGTCGTCGGCCTGATGCCACACCCCGAGCACAACGTCGATCCCCTCGCCGGCCCCAGCCTGGACGGGCTCCCCTTCTTCACCAGCGTGCAACGGTTCCTGCTCGCCGCGGTGGGCTGACCCGGGTCAGGCGGCCCCGGGGTCGCTGATGTCGGCGACCGCAGCCCCCAGGACTGCGATCACGTCGTCGGCGGCCAGCGCGATCGCAAGGCCGGGTTCGCCCCCGCCCATGGACACCGGGCGTCCGACGATGGCGGCGTCCGCCACCACCGGCAGGGGACGGGCGGCGCCGAACGGCGTGATCGTCCCGCGCGGGTAGCCGGTCACCTCCAGCGCCTCGGCCGCGGCAGGCAGCGAGAGCCGGTTCACGCCCAGCACCGCCCGCAGTTTCGGCCACGAGATCTCCCGGTCGCCGGGCAGCAGGACGAACACGTGGTCGCCCGCGGCGCGTCGCACCACCATGGTCTTGACGATGTCGCGGGGCTCCAGGCCGCGCAGGGCGGCCGCCTCGGCCAGCGATCCCGCCGGCCCGTGCCGGCTGGTGGCGTGCGCGACGCCGAGCGCGCGCAGTGCTGCGACGGCCCGCGATTCCGGGCCGGCCCGTCCCGGCCCGCCCGGCTCAGGTGTGGAGGTAGCCAAGCAGGTGGTTGCGCTCGTCGGTCAACTGGTCGATCCGGTGCTTCACCACGTCGCCGATCGAGACCAGCGCCCGCAGCTCGCCGTCCACCAGCACCGGCAGGTGCCGGATCCGGGCGTAGGTCATGGTGTGCGCCGTCTCCTCGATCTCGTCCTCTGGCGAGGCGGTCTTCACGTCGGCGGTCATGATCGACGCCACGGCCGCCGCGAGCACGTCGGGGCCGTCGCTGGCGAGGTGGCGCACCACGTCGCGCTCGCTGACGATGCCGTCGATGACCCGCCCGTCGGAGCTCACCACGACCGCGCCGATGTTGTGTTCGGCCAGCAGGTCCACCAGTGCCTGCACGGTCGCGGCCGGGGCGATGGTGATGACCCCGGTGCCTTTCCTGCGAATCAGGTCCTCGATCTTCATAGGCGAGAAGCTACCCCCCGCGCGGGGGCCCGCGCTAGGAGCCACCCCGTGGGCGGGGTAGGGTCGTGCCCCATGACCGAGCCTTCCCCCCTCACCCGCGTGGTGCGCGCCGGAGTCGGGCAGGACGACGTCCACGGCGCCGTGGTGCCGCCGATCCACCTCGCCTCGACCTACAGCTTCTCCGGGTTCGGCCGGCCGCGCACCCACGATTACAGCCGCTCGGGCAACCCGACCCGCAGCATCCTGGCCGAGGCGCTGGCCCAGCTGGAATCCGGGGCGGGGGCCGTGGTGACCGCCTCGGGGATGGCGGCGGTGACCACCTGCCTGCACGCGCTCGTCCCGGCCGGTGGCCGGGTGGTCGCGCCCTTCGACTGCTACGGCGGCACCTGGCGGCTGCTGGACGCGCTGGCGCGCCGCGGCACGATCACGCTGCAGCTCGTAGACCTCTCCGACCCGGCCGCGGCCGCGGCGGCGATCACGCCCGACACCGACCTGGTGTGGGTCGAGACGCCCTCCAACCCGCTGCTGCGGATCACCGACCTCGCCGCGGTCGCCGCGCGCTCGCACGCCGCCGGCGCGCTGGTGGTGGCCGACAACACGTTCGCGACCCCCGTGCTGACCCGGCCCCTCGAACTCGGCGCCGACGTGGTCGTCCACTCGACCACCAAGTACATCAACGGCCACTCCGACGTCGTCGCGGGCGTGGCGGTCGCCGCCGACCCCGACGTGGTCGCCGAACTCCTCTGGTGGGCCAACACGCTCGGGTGCACCGGTGGCGCCTTCGACTCCTACCTCACCCTGCGGGGACTGCGGACGCTGCAGCTGCGCGTGCGCGCCGCCCAGGACAACGCGACCGCGGTGGTGGCGGCCCTCGTCGGCCACCCGGCCGTCCACGCCGTGCACTACCCGGGTCTGCCCGGCCACCCCGGCCACGACCTCGCCGCCCGCCAGCAGGCCGGCTTCGGCGCCATGGTCACCTTCGAGCTGGCGGGCACGGCGCAGGT
>Ga0073899_10000354_pt1 | contig 42369 bp, 36 predicted proteins | sample KloWWTmetaKNB5Ph_FD_88975 | JGI IMG/M metagenome (GOLD analysis project Ga0073899, IMG submission 88975) | Active sludge microbial communities from Klosterneuburg, Austria, studying microevolution and ecology of nitrifiers - Klosterneuburg... | ecosystem: Engineered > WWTP > Aerobic digester >... | reverse complement strand
TGACACCGGACTAGACGCCAACGAAGGACTCTGGGAACGAACCGGATGGGCAGGACGCGGATGACACACCCGACCCCATCCACTCCTTTTGGCCTATAACCCCAAGGCCTCGCCTGCCACCAGGGCAAAGCAAAACCCCCGCCATGTAGAAGCTAGGCGAGGGTTTCTGGGACCGTTGTAACGACGGTCCTTGTGGCTCCGACGGGCGTCGATCCCGTGACCTCACGATTTTCAGTGAGTTCGGGCGCGTTTTCACACTGTATCTATGGTGGCCGCTCGCTTCTGACCAGGCATTTTCCTGGTTAGTCGCAGTTGCTAGCAGTTGGTTCAGCGGGCGGAAATGGCCCGGATATGGCCCAGGATCGGCCGGAGAGTCGCCCGACTTTGTGTTCGATTTTTTCGTTTTGTCCGAGTAAGATGGAAGCCATGAGCACCTCGACCGACACGCCACGCGGTGCCCGCAAGGCACAGACCTACCTCCCCGAGGCCGCCGCCCGCGAGGAGATTCTCGACTTCGCCGAGTTGATGCGCGAGCTTGAGGTCTTCCTTGCGCAGAGTTCGTCCAAGGCTGCGCTCGTCGACCCCCAGGGCAATGCCCGTCCCGTCCCGGATGAGATCTTCCGCATCCTCGATCAAGTGACGAACGCGCTCGCCGCGGGTGAGGGCATCACGATCGTGCCGCAGGGCATGACCATGACAACGCAGCAGGCCGCGGACTTCCTCGGCATCAGCCGCCCGACGCTGGTCCGTCTTTTGGAGGCTGGCGACATCGCTTATGACAAGCCCGGCCGCCACCGTCGTGTCCGGCTGGAGGACTTGGTCGCGTACCAGGCGAACTTCCGCGCCGAGCGTCGCGCTGCGCTGCGCGAGTTGCAGCGCGCGAGCCTCGGGGCGAAGGTTCAGGTCGGCAACCCGGCCGACGTGAAGCGTCGTGCGGAGCTGGACGCTGAGTGAGCTTTCCCGCCTTCTTCGACACCAACGTTCTCTACGGGGCGCTGCTCAACGACTTCATCCTCGAACTCGCTGACCGCGGTCTCTTCCGGCCGTTGTGGTCGAAGGATGTTCTGTTCGAGCTGGCTAAGAACCTCGTGAAGAACGGCGAGGACCCGGTGCTCGTCGAGAAGCGCGTCGGCACGATGGAGCACTATTTTGCCGACGCGATGGTCGCCGGGTACGACGACCTGGTGCCGACGATGACGAACGACGAGAAGGATCGGCATGTCCTCGCTGCCGCCGTCCGCGGTGGTGCCGAGGTGCTGGTGACGTTCAACACGAAGCACTTCCCGGCGGAATCCGTCGAGCCGTTCGACCTCGAAGTCGTCCACCCCGACGACTTCCTCCTGGATCAGCTCGACCTCTACCACGCGCCGACGCTCCGCGCCCTGGTCGAACTCGTTGAGGGGTACGACTCCCCGGCGATGACCGTCGACGACTTCCTGCTCGCACTCACCCGTGCCGGGGTGCCAAAGTTCGTGGATGCGGCCCGGTCGAAGCTTTACTGAGTATTCGCTGGAGCGCGCCGTGCGGCGGTCATAGCCCAAGCCCATGACTGGGCGGCGTCGGCCCGCAGTCTGGAGGGCGGCGGGTGAAGTCGTGGAGTTGCGTGGCGCGTGCCTTCCGCGCGACCAGGGCGCGCTCGGCAGCCTCGCGCCGGGCCTGCTCCTGAGCGGCGCGGTCGCGGATGAGCTGCGCTGCCTCGCCCACGGGTAGGGCCTCGATGGTGGCGAGGTCGCGGCGGACCGTCTCTACCTGCGCCCGCCATTGGACGGCGAGCTTCCGCGGGCTGCTCGGGGTCCGATCCCCGAACGCCTGGGCGATGGGGGCGCGGTTCTCCTGCGTGTGCCGGGCTGCGAGTTCCTGCTGCTTCTGCTTGGCATCCGCGACGTGCTCACGCTGCTCGACCACGCGAGGGTGCGCGTCGGCCTCACGACCTGCGACGGTCGCGGCCCACCCCTCAACGCTTGCGGCCGTGGCAGGGATGCTGCCCCAACGCTGGCGAGCGGCCGTCTCTACGGTCTCACGCTCGCCTGTCGCGGCACTCAGCGCACGGGCCGCGCTGCGCTTGCGGAACCTTCGCGCCGCACTCCGCGCCCGCGATGCCTCCCACATCCGAGACTGTGCAGTGATGACCGCCGTGCCGTCCGTGGTCGCTTGGGCGACGAGCGGACCGACCTCCTCCTCTCGCACTCGCTGGGCCTCCGCTTCTGCCGCAGCGACGATCATCTGCTGCTCACCCGCCTCGCTCTCGTGCCGATTCGACAGCTTGGCGAACGCGGCGGCGTCCCGTTCCCACTTCGCCGCCGCGCGCTCGGCTTGTTCGATCAGCTTCGCCAGACGGGCACGCTCGGTGTTTACGACCGCCACGGGACCGTCGGCGACGATCCCGGCGACCGCGGCCTGTGCCCGCTGCGTCGCCTCAACCAGTCCGCGGTCGGCGCGATCGCGCTCGAGTGCGGCGGCGAACTGCTCGCGGGCGTCTCCGAGGTCGGCGGCGACGATGTGCAGGCGGTTCGCCTCCCGTCCGCGGGTGAGGCCGACGTAGACGCCGGCGGCGTCGAGGGCGTCGGTGAGGATCGTGTGGGACTCCGGCGCCGTGAGGCCTTGGACACCGTAAGCGGTCGCGGCGTAGGCCAGGTGTGCGTGTTCCGCGACGTACTCCGAGGGCAGGCGCACGCTGCGCTGCCCCTTCCGCTCGGATGCAGCGTCCCGTACCCACAGGTCGCCATCGTTCCCGACCTGCTGGACGATCCAGGTCTGCCGGTTCGTCACGCCCACCTCTGCGTCGTTGCGGCGGGTCTGGATTAGGTCACCCCGCCCGATGCTCAACCCGTCCGAGCCTTCGACGGTGCGGGCGTCGTCGACCAGCCCGGCGCGTACCCGGTTCTCGCGGATGAGGGCGTTCAGTTTGCGGGCTTCGTCGTTGGTCGCCGTGGTGATCGCGGCCCCGTCGATCCGCTCGGTGGCGACCGCGGCGCGCAGCGTCTCGGTGTCCTCGTGCAGCACGACCAGGCCGAGCGCGTGCAGTCGGTCGAACAGCGCCGCCGGGTCGCGGCCCACGCGGAGGTCGAGGGTGAGCTGCGCGTAGTCGGGATCGGTGAAGCGGTGCAGGCTCGTCAGGTCGAACACTCGCGGGGTCAAGGCGGCGGCGATGTCGAACACGCCCCCGCGTCCGACCGCGGGAAGCTGCGCCCGATCCCCGACCAGGGCGAGCGTGGACCCGGACTCGTCCGCGACAGTCAAGAGCGCCAGGGCGGTGTCCTGATCGAGCATCCCCGCCTCGTCCACCACGACCCGCTCACCACGGGCCAGGCGGTTCTCTTTCGACGGGCCGCGGTAGGTCGCGCCCGTATCGGTGTCGGTGTCGCCCACGGCGAGGCGGGTCCAGACGCCATCGGCGTTCCACCGGAACCCGTGCGCGTGGACGAGCGCGGCGACGGAGTCGGTCGGCACGCCGAGTTCGATCGCGGCGACCTCGGCGGCCTTCTTCGTCGGCGTCACCACCCGCACCGCGCGGCCGTCCTGTTCGGCGGTGCGGATCGCCGCGCCGAGCATGGTGGTCTTGCCTGCGCCGGCCGCGCCCTCGACCACGACCAGCGGCCGGGTCGAGGAGACCGCGGCAGCGGCGCGCGTCTGGTCCGCATCCAAGCCGGGCTCGCGCACGGTCGGGGTTGTGCCGAGTGTGCGTGCGGTGGCGCATACGGCGAGCCGGTCGCGCAGCTCCGTCTCGACCGCGACGACGTGCAGCGTGGTCAGGTGCGCCACATGCTCCGGCGTCGGTGCGCCCGGCGGGAGGATCGAGAGGCAGTCGTCTGCCGCCAGCCGCGTCGTGATTCCGATGAACTCGCGCAGCTCGTCCGGGGTGGCACGCACCCTTGCTTCGGTGACGATGCGCGCCACCTGCTCCTGCACGTCATGCACCGTCCACGCCGACGCGGCGGCGGCGCAACGGTCGAGCGCACGAGACGCGACCTGCTGCACAGCCAGCTCGTCCAGCGTGCGCGCCGGCTGCACGGCGGCGCGCGGCAGGTTCGGTGTGTAGCCGGTCTCCTGCAACTCGCGCAGCCACCCGGCCTCGGAGCCGAGCTGCGAAGGCTTCTTGTTCGGGCGCTCGTGATCCCATGCCTTCGCCTGCAACCGGGACCGCACCACCGGCCCCGGCTCCTGGCCGGGATGCGCCGCCTCCCACTCCGCCATGAACTTGTCGAGGTTGCGTGCCACCTGCACGCCGCGTTTCGACATGAGCGCGTTCCACGGCTCCAGCTCCGCAACCTCGCCGGTCACCGGATCGAGGGTGAGCCCGTGCGCGTCGAGCACGTCGGCGAGCTGCGGGTGCGCGGCGATGACCGCGGTGCCGAGCGCGCGTATTGCGCCCTGCTGCCGGAACAGCGCCGCCGTGTCGAGTCCGCGCCACTTCCCGGCGGCCCAGACGCGGGTGCCGGTCTGGAAGTGGATATGTCGGTGCGGATCACCGGCCCGGCTCGTCTTGTGTGAGACGGCGACCGTCTCCAACTGCTCGACCGGCACGACCTCCTGCTTGCCTCGCGGCCCGACCCGCGTGACGGAGTGCTGCCCGAGCCAGGAGTGAATCTCGGCCACGGCGTCGCGCTGCGCCGCGTCTAGAGCCTCCGACACCTCGGGGTGCAGGGCAGCCGCGACCGAGAGGGACTTGGGGACATTCACGACCATCTCCGCGAACCGAGGAGACCCCCGCCGCCCATCGCCGGACACCCGGGGCTTGCCCATCGACTCGCCGGTGAGCGGGTTGATCCAATCGACCCACTGGCGGTACTCGTCCGCGCTCAGCGCGACCTCACCGACCACCCGGCCTTCGGCATCAACCGCCGTGAACTCGGCCAGCGCGGTGCCCGCCTCCAGGTAATACTCATCAGCCCTGGCGCGGTCGGACTCCAGATAGCGCAGCGCATCCGCACCGGTGCCCCGGAACAGGATCACGCCGCCCTTCATGCCCGCCTCCTGATTGCTCAGATACTTGCAACTATCTACGGTAGCATACGTCCATTCATCCAGGGAGGGGAAGGAGAGAGTTGGGTAGCGGGAGTTGAGTGGGGGGGGAGGAGACGACGGGGAGATTGCGGGAGGAGGGGAAGGAACAGAGGGGTGGTGGAGGAGCTGGGACGCGGAGTGGATGGAACGGGATGGAACGCCGATCCCGGCTCGCCGCCCCTGGCCTGCAGTCCGTTCCGGCCGCCCGATCCCTGACCTCCGCCGGACTGGTCCGGGCGGCGTCACACCGTCTCGCCGTTCCGTGATCCACTGCCTCGCTTGCGCTGGCCGAGGCGGTCAGGCCCGCTATCGCAGCGGGCGGCGCCGGCTCAGCCGGCATTCGCGGTCAAGGTTGTGCGACACGCCGACGCCGCTCGGATCTGGTTCCCTGTTGGCGGTACGCTGGTGCGGAAAGGCCCAGTCGGGCGCCTGCGTAGCCGAAGGAGCGCCCGATGGTCTTGCCTCGTATCGTGAGCCTCTTCTCGGGTGCCGGCGGACTTGATCTTGGTTTCCATCAAGAGGGCTATGAGATCGCCTTCGCGGTCGATCGGATGGCGGCTGCGATCCAGACGCACAAGCGCAACTTCCCGACGACGACGTCAGTCGCGGCGGACATCACGGCCCGGAGTGAGCCGTCCGGGAGGCTCGTCATCCTGGATGAGATCGCGAAAGTCTTGAAGGATGGCGAGGCAATCGGCATCATCGGCGGTCCGCCCTGCCAGGGATTCTCCCGCGCGAACCCGAACTCTCGCGCCGACGACCCTCGCAACCAGATGCCGACCTATTACCTCGAAATCGTCGAGGCGTTGCAAGCGCGCTACGACGTGCAGTTCGTCCTCTTCGAGAACGTCATGGGCATCCGCGATGCGAAGCATTCGGTGACCTTCCGCGGTATCCTCGCGCGGTTCAAGGAGTTGAAACTCACGGCAGGCGTCGCCGACCACTCTGCTCTCGACTACGGCGTGCCCCAGACGCGGAACCGAGTGATCATCTCGGGGTTCAAGAGCGAGGCCGCGGCCAGAGCCTTCAAGCCAAAGACCATCCCTCGCGAGGAAGTCGACTTGACCGTGCGTGGCACGATCGGTTTACTCCCTCAGCCAGCGTTCTTCTCGCGGAGTCTCTCAGTCGACGAGATCCGACCTCATCCGAACCACTGGACGATGACTCCCCGGTCCAAGCGATTCAAGGGCGAGACCGATGGCCCCGCGCCCACCAGGAGCTTCCGACGCCTCTCGTGGGACAAGCCAAGCCCGACGGTGGCCTATGGGCACCGTGAGATTCACGTGCACCCAGACGGAACTCGCAGACTGAGCATTTACGAGGCGATGCTCCTTCAGGGCTTCCCTGAGACCTTCGTCCTCGAAGGCACTCTTTCGCAGCAGGTAGAGCAGGTCTCGAACGCGGTCCCGCCGCCAGTGGCGAGTTCTCTTGCTGCGGCCACCCGCGTTGCGCTGACTGCGGCGTCGAGCATCGGCCAGGAGACGGCTGCGTAGTCGGCATGGTTGTCACCGCCGAATGTCGGTCGTCACCACTACAGTCGAATGGCGACGAGCGGGGGAAGGCGATGAGCGAGGCGGGGAATAGGCCTGGGCCGAACGTGCTCCTTAGCCTTGCTGAAAATCCTGAGTCCACGCCGGTGCGGTCAGCGTGGATCGGTCCGATCCTCGCGCTTGGGACACGACTTGCGCGCAAGGCGGACACCTTTGCCGACCGTCAGCTGATCGTCGCGGTTTCGGTTCCAAGCCGCGAGTACGCCGCGGTGCTGATCGGGGTCGGGTGGACTCTTGGAAGGCCGCCCGCTCAGGTAGCGACTGATCCGTTGTCGGTGCTTCGAGGAGCTCTGCCGCGAGGCAACTACCGTGTGTTGAACGCGACACACGTGATCTCGGGGCCTTTTCAGGGACTCGATGAAAGCCGCACGCCGGCGCGGGTTGCTTTGGCGGGCCATTGGGCCGTTGATCGACTTGAGGCCGTTGCACCCGTGGCAGAGAGTGACCCGGCAGAGAAAATGCCTCGCCCGCAAGTCGGGAGCATCGGTCGCATGAGCGGGGTCGATCGGGACTGGGTGCGGCGTCTCGTTGCACCCGCGGCCGACCTTGCAATCGTGGGAACGAAGAGCTGGATCGGTGACGACCTCGAAGCCGTCCTAGCTCGCGGGGATGATCGCGATGGGGACTCCTTGGCATCGTTGCTTCTCCCAAGGACTGAGAAGTCGGCGACTTGGTTCTCACGCATCTACTCGTCTTCGGGCTTTGCCGACCAGCTTCCGCTGCCCGACGACGTATTACTCACGATTCTGGACGGCCAGGGCGCAATCAAGTATCTCAATGATGTTCTCAGCCCCGTCGTCGTGTGTGTCTTCGATCGATCGATTACCGACGAGAGCGCAGCGGAACAGGTCGTACAACTCAGAAACTCGCGCGGGGAGCCGCTCGCGCTGTCCTCTCAGTTGGGCTGGACTCCGCCTGCGGGAATCGAGGCACTCGGATTCACGGTGGCGCTATGACGCCCCGGATCATCGGACTTGATCAGCGATACGCGGCCTCGGCTTCGCTGGTGCGGCATGGCGTTGAGATCATCACCGTTCGGGACGAGCGCGGCGCGAGGTTCGATTCGGCCACCCGCAGCCTGTTCCGGCTGATCCAGAGGGATGGGCCTGGGGTCTGGGATCACCTCGCCGGTGCCGCGAAAGCACTGCGCTGGCGCCTAATCACCGATCCCATGCCGATCGAACGCAATGCCCAGCTCACGGCCGCCGCGGGCGAGGTGGGTCGTCAGGCCCGGCAGCTGATCGGCGCCGTCGACGAGGACGCGCTGCTGCGAGAGATTGCTGACGCCGCGGCTGCTCTCTGCACCCGTGACCCACTCGTGGGCGCCGTACTGCGTGAGTCGCTGACTGAGGTCGGCCCGGAATCGGCAGTTGTCGTGGCTGCGAGCAGTCGATCGCGAGAAGCCCTGGGCGAATGGCTTGGCTCACTTGGCGCACGAGTTCTCACGCTGGGCGAGCTTGAGCGCGTCGATGTTTCCGAAGACATCGCCTACTTCGTGGGTCCGCCACGATTCTTCAAGTCGGCGGCGGTCACAGCCCCCCGCACGCTGGAGGTCACGTTCATCCTCCCGGCGTGGTTCGGCGATCGAACTGTCCCGAGGTCGGCGATCGCACAGTATGCCGAGGGCGGCATCCAGGTCGCGGCGCGCATCGTCGAGGCTGGCGATGCTCTGTCCGCGTTGCCGGAGCCTGCGACGTCGGAGACTGAGCCGATCCCAGAGGAGGACCTCCTTCCGCAGCCGGTCTGGGGGAGTCGGGTGAGTGAGGACCGCGCGCCGAACGCGGACGAGGTGGAGGCGCGCAAAGTCCTTCTTTCGGGGAATCGCGCGATCTGGCTTGATGACGATGGTGAGCGCATCCGTGCGCTTGATCCGACACAGCCGCCCGGCGAGCGCGTTGGCTATTCCGATGTGTCCGCGGTCGCTCCGGGCACGTACCTGCTTCTGCGTGAAGGTGAGGCTGAGCGCGAGTCCCTCCACGCGCGAGCATTTGGGCGAATCGGCCCTCGCGCGTCAGTAATCCAGGAGTCGCAGGCGTCCTGGAAGTCCGCATTGATTGAGCGGCTCAGGGGGAGAAGCGCCCGCGACTCCGAAAGCGCCTTGCGTGCACTCGGGGTTCGCGCGGCCGGCCAGGTCCGCGCTTGGACATCGCCGCACGTCATCCGTCCGCAGAGCGATGGTGACTTCGAGCGGCTCCTCGGCTGGCTGGGGCTACCGGTGCAGCCGCACTTCGGGTTCGCCTCGTTGCTGAGACACGAGGTGCACCGAGCCACTCGGGAGCTGCGTGATCGGCTGGAAGTGGCAGCGGATGTCGCGGATCTTCACGAGCTCGAGCGCGTTGGTCACATGACGCTCGATATTGCCGAGCCGGGCTTTCGGGGCATGTTCGTTACCCGCGTCCTTGCGATCGCGCCATTTACGGAGCTGATCGCCCGCCACGACGCTCGCGTGCCCTTTGCTGACGAGGGTGCTCAATGGCTCGAATGATTCCGGCCTATTGCGCCGAGTCCGCGCCTCCAGGGGAGAAGGCCGTCTTCGCGGCGCTGCGAGATGCAGCTGGGGCTGAGCACTGGACGGTGCTGCACTCACTTGGGATCGCGCAGCATGAGCGACAAGTCGAAGGTGAGGCGGACTTCGTCATCGTCGCGCCCGATGCCGGGCTGCTGGTGATCGAGGTGAAGTCGCACCTGTCGGTCGCGCGTAGCTCCGATGGCGCCTGGCGCCTCGGTCAGGACCCTCCGACAGTGCGAGGACCCTTTCAGCAGGCACAGGAGGCGATGCATAGCATCCGGGACTATCTCCTGAGTAAACGGGTCGAGCTGCGGGATGTCCCGATCTTGCACGCCGTCTGGTTCACAGGAGTGCGTGCGCGAGCGACGCTGCCCGACTCACCGGAGTGGCACTCGTGGCAGGTGCTCGATTCGAGCGACCTGCCGAGCGCAGTTCAAGCGGTTGAACGAGTCATGAGAGAGGGAGCGCAGCATCTCGCCTCCACGATCAAGTACTTCGGCTTTGGCGGATTCGGCCCGGACCAGGCCAACGCTGAACGGATCGTTGCCACGCTTCGCCCGCGGTTCGAGGTCGTGATGACTGCCGGGGACCGCCGACAAGCGCGAGAGGGTCAGCTCGCACAGTTCGTCGAGGAGCAGTACCGCGCACTGGACTCAGCCGCCGACAACAGAGGCGTCTTGTTTACGGGCCCTGCCGGAACGGGCAAGACCTTCCTTGCCGCCGAGTCGGCTCAGCGGGAGGTCGCTCAGGGACGAACGGGGCGGCTTCTATGCTTCAACCGCCTGCTTGGGCACAGCCTCGGCGAGAAGCTCTCGGATATCGTCGGGCTACGCGTGGGCACCTTGCACAAGGAGATGCTCCGGCTCGCCGACATGAGCGGCCCGCCGGCAAACGCTGATAGCGACTTCTGGAAGCGAGTGCTGCCCGAGCTGGCGCTTGAGGGCCTTGCTGACCAGAGCGCGGAGGAGGTCGGGGACTTCCTCATCGTCGATGAGATTCAGGACATCGCGACCGACACGTACCTCGACTTCCTCGATCTGCTCGTCAAGGGCGGGCTGCGCAACGGTCGGGTGCTCATGTTCGGTGACTTTGAACGTCAGGCGATCTATGGCAGCGAGCGCGCACGCGAGGTGCTTCGCTCCCGAGCGCCGCATCTGGCGTCGTTCCGACTGTCTGAGAACTGCCGGAACCTTCCTCGCATCGGGTATCAGGTGAATCTTCTAGGACATCTCGCTCCCGGGTTCAGGGAGTTTCGACGATCGGACGACGGCATCGATCCGACGATCATCAAGTACGTCCGCGGCGAGGACCAGGCCGCCATGCTGCGGAAGATCGTAGGCGATCTGCGGGACGAAGGCTTCGATCTGACAGAGATCGTCGTGCTCAGCCCGCTTGCCGATAGTTCTGTCGCTGCGAGCACATCCGACCCCTGGCTTCGTCAAGTGCTGAGTCCCGCAGACGGGTCGAAGCCGATCAAGGGACGGCTCCGCTACGCCACCATCCACTCGTTCAAGGGACTGGACGCGCCGGCTGTCGTCGTCACTGACCTTGACGACTCGGGTGGGCCGAACTTTGATGCGCTCGTCTACGTCGGGCTGACACGTGCGACGGATCGCCTCACCGCCCTGGTAGAAACGAAGACGCTGCGGCGACTGATTGGAGGTGAGGCATGAGCGGAATCGAAGCCCGTGAGACCGTTGAGGCGGCCCTACGGCGCGAGCTCTTCGGGCCCCTCGACGGTGATCCCGTGCGGGGGCAGCCGCTGACGATTAACGCCGGAGTCGTGCATTTCGAGAAGAAGGAGGCATCCCGGGGCCAGTTCCATGATGCGGACAGTGGCCAGGAGATTCTCACGAGCGGCACCCCGCTCAAGCGCTACGGCGTCGGAGTCTTGTTCGCGGGCGCTACCGTCGGCGGCTCGCCGGTGGAAAGCGCCGTCGAGGAGGTTTCCGACGCCCTCGACGGAGTCACCGGCATAGCGCTCTCCGAGGACGACCTGATTGGGCCGCCTGTCGAGATTCAGGGCCACGTCCGTCACGATATCGCTGACTCGGATGACTTCGATCTTACGGATGCCAACACGTTCAAGCCGTCGGCGATGGCCGTCTCGTTTGAGACTCGCATGGCTGACGCGGGAGCTCTCACCGTTGAGGTAGTCGGCGCGAGATACGAGAAGCTGACGGTCCACATCGCAGGTGTCGCTAGACCAGTCGATTGGTGGGTCAGGCGCCCCTTCGAGGCGGTCGGCACGATCTCGGGTCGTACGGTTCTGCGAGAGACGAATCGGCTCAAAGTCGTTGACGTCATGCTCCTGAGCGGCGAAGGCGTTGTCCCTCTTGCGGTGCGAGTGTTCAGTCGTCCGATCCCTGGGGCGGACGACCCGGCTCTCAGGATCGTGACCGTCGCAGTCGTCAATGATTCCCCTGGTTCCGGCCCGTCTGCGGCGGTCTTTCAGGTTGGCTTCAAGGTGTCGACTGTCGGCGACGCTGACATCGTCCCCTATCCGGAGGTTGAGCTGCCCGATCGGGACGAGGAGGAGCGATCGCTTGACCTCCTCTACCGGAACCAACGCACCTATGCGATCGGGCATGGCTGTGCAGCCGAGTGGGGGGCAGTCAACGCCGATGGAGTTGTGCCGTTCGTGCGGGCCGCGGCTCTGCCTGCATATGAGGTTGTCAGCCTCTCACCGAACGTGTACCTGTCTGACGACGACGGGAATCCTGCCTTCGATGCCGATGGCAAGCGGCAGCCGGTGGCTGTCAGTATGGCTGCCCTGGCAAGTGGTAGCGAGGACGGCGCCGACCAAGTGGAGCTTGTCCTCAGTCAGTATGAGAAGTGGATCGATCGGCGGGAGGCCGAGATCCCCGAGTTGCTTCCGCGCTATCAGGACGCCGCGAGTGAGCACATGCGTCGAGCACGAGCGGCGCTGACGCGGATGCGATCAGGCTGGAGCCTCGTGGCAGTGAATGATCGAGCTGCGCGAGCGTTTCGCTGGGCAAACGAGGCGATGCTGCTCCAGCAGGTCCGATCCGGATTCGAGCTGCGCGAGGCCAAGCAGAGCGGTGATGGTCGCTGGAGAGTCGAGGGAGCGCACCCCGCGCTCACAGTGCCGACTGGCCGGGGATACTGGCGTCCATTCCAGATTGCGTTCCTACTTGCGGTGCTGCCCGAACTCGTTGAGCCAGAACGCCAGACTCGCAGCGACGTCGATCTGATCTTCTTCCCCACTGGTGGTGGCAAGACAGAGGCGTACCTTGGCGCGGCCGCCGTCAGTTTGCTTTCCCGGCGGCTCCGCAACCCCGGAGACGCAGGAACAGACACGCTCATGCGATACACCCTGCGTCTCCTCACGGCGCAGCAGTTCCTCCGTGCTGCATCGCTGGTCTGCGTGCTCGAAGACATTCGGGAGCAGAACTCTGACACCCTCGGTGCTGCTCCCTTTGGGATCGGGATTTGGCTGGGTGGCAGCTCAACGCCGAATACCTGGAAGCAGGCACTTGACAATTTGCGGTCTCTGCGTAGACGGCCTCACGAACAGAACCTTTTCCTTCTGCTGAGGTGCCCCTGGTGCGGTGCACAGATGGGCCCGCAGCCTAAGAAGGGCGGCGGACAGGAACCGATCGGGTACGAGGAAGCGGCGGGCAAGGTCGTGCTTCGCTGCATTGACGGTGAGTGCAAGTATTCACGCCGTGCTGGTCTGCCTGTCCATGTGGTCGACGACGACATCTACGAAGTTCGACCGTCGATCGTTATCGGGACCGTCGACAAGTTCGCGATGATGGCGTGGCGACCGCGAGCGCGGAATATCTTTGGTCTGGGTGCAAGCGGTGCTCGGGAGGTGTCTCCACCCAGCCTGATCATTCAGGACGAGCTGCACCTCATCTCCGGCCCGCTTGGTTCGATGGTCGGTCTCTACGAGCCGGTGATCGACGAACTCTGCACTGATCGTCGCGGCGCAAGCCCTGTGCTGCCTAAGATCATCGCTTCCACCGCGACGGTCAGGCGCTATGAGGACCAGATCAAGGGACTGTTCGGCAGGGAGACCGTCGCGCTGTTCCCGCCGCACGGTCTCGAGGAAGGCCGCTCCTTCTTTGCTGAACCAGCGACGTCCGCCGACGGCACCCCGGAGCCAGGGCGACGCTATATCGGCGTCATGAGCGCATCGCTGGGCTCCACTCAGACCGTCCAGGTCCGTGTCGCAGCCGCAACCCTTCAGGCCGCGGTCGACATCCCGGAGGAGGACCGGGACGGCTACTGGACGAACCTCAACTTCCTCAACTCGCTTCGAGAGCTCGGAAACACGGTCTCGCTCGTCCAGTCCGACATTCCGGACTACCTCACTGGACTCCGGCGACGCGACGGCATCGACCCTCGCTGGCCGCATCGCACGATGGAGCTCACGTCGCGGCGTCGTTCAGACGAGATTCCAAAAGCGATCGAGCAACTTCAGGTGAAGTACGCCGTCGGCAAGGAGCGCCAGGAGGCGTTCGACATCTGCCTGGCGTCGAACATCATCGAGGTAGGTGTGGACATCGATCGACTCGCCCTGATGACAATCGTCGGCCAGCCGAAGACCACGGCGCAGTACATCCAGGTAAGCGGTCGGGTCGGCCGGAAGCCGGAAGTCAGCCCCGGACTGGTCATCACCATCTACGGGGCCGCGAAGCCGCGTGACCGCAGTCACTACGAGCGTTTCCGCACGTACCATCAGCAGCTTTACGCGCAAGTGGAGCCGACTTCCGTCACCCCATTCGCCATGCCTGTCCTTCGCAGGGCACTCCACGCGGCGGCCGTCGCCTATGTTCGGCAGACCTCGCCGGAGACGCTTGGGCCTGACCCGTTCCCTTCGTCTGCTTACGATGAGGCCATTCGGCTTCTGCGGGAGCGAGCGGAGATCGCGGAGCCGGACGAGGTCCCCGTCCTGGACCGCTTTGCGCGTGATCGCGCCCGGCAGTGGGGAGGGTGGGAGCGCACCGAGTGGGATGCAAACCCTGCTCCATTCGGTGACCCACTGCAAGGTCTCATGCGGTTCGCAGGAACGCTGCCTGATCTTGACCGCCGTGCGACGATCTGGGACGTGCCGACAAGCATGCGGAACGTCGATGCCGAATGCCGTCTTGAGATCAGTCAGGCGTACCTATTCGCGGACACGGCAACGGAGGAACCTGCATGAGCACCGGGGCGATGCGCCGAGCGCAACTGGTGACACCGTTCGGTGTCGGTGCCATGAGCGTGCTCGTAAACGGGACCTCCGTCATCACCGCGGGCCTTGACCACTGGTATGAAGTCGTCGATCAGAGCGCTCTCGCGATGGAGGAATACCAGGAGCACGACTGGCGGCTTGAGTCCCGGCTCAAGGTGTCTGAGTTCCGGCTACCCCCGGACTACAGGCCGTCGGCTCAGGGCAGCGACCTCCGGAATGTTCGACTCACTGTTCCTGTTCTTCGCTTCCCGCGGTGGTCGTTCTGTATCTACTGCAAGCGTCTGGAACTCAGCAAGCTCACGATGAAGACGCTCGTGGAGTGCCAGGACAAGGAACATGCCGACAAGAAGTACAAGCCGAAGATGTCGCAGGTTCCGTTCGTGGCAATCTGCACCCGTGGGCACCTGGATGACTTCCCGTTTGACAAGTGGGTACACCGTTCCGCTAACCCGTCGTGTACAGGCACGCTACGCCTCGTGTCGCGCGGAGGCGGTGGGCTCGAAGGGCAGGTCGTGACGTGTGACGCCTGCAAGCAGGAGCGCTCACTTCGTGGGGTCACCGAGGCGCGGTTCGACAAGATTGGTGAAGAGCACACGAACTTGAGCGATCAGCTTGTGTCGCCGGACCAGCCCTATCTGTGCGGTGGAGCTCGACCCTGGCTCGCACAGCTTGATGGCGTGTGTGATCAGCCGATTCGTGGCGCCTTGCGCGCGGCAGGAAATGTCTACTTCCCGAAGGTGGAGTCCTCAATTTATCTCCCTCGGCGCGAGGGCGCCGTGAGTGAGGAGGTCCATCAGTTGCTTCGGCATCCTGCTGTGAGCACGACTTTCAACAACGTGTTCCAGTTAGGGCTGGATGAGGTGTCCGGCGAGCAACTGCGGAAACTGCTGGAGCGGAACGTCCCACCCGAGCTCTTTGCTCCCATCTCTGACGAAGAGCTACTGGCGGCGTATCAGGATCAGTTCGGTATCGGCGACAACAGCGGGGAGGAGTCGGCCGAAACTCCGGTTGACGCGGAGAGTCTTACGAGCGACGACATCTGGCGTCACCCCGAATATGTGAAGATCCGCGAGACGCCTAAGGATGACTTCCTCGCAGCTTCCGACCCGGGGCTTCACGCTGATCTGACAAGCCACCTTTCCCGCGTGAGGTCGGTAGACGTCCTTCGCGAGACGCGCGCGCTGCGCGGGTTCACGCGAGTGCGTGACGGAGAGCTGAAACTCACCGAGGGGAAGGCGATGCTCAGGCGAACCAGCCTGACGCCTGCGCAGGACTGGCTCCCGGCCTACGTGGTGAAGGGCGAAGGAATCTACTTCGAGCTCGACGGCGCGAGGCTGGCGGCCTGGGAGGGGCGCGCGGAGGTCCAAGCCCGCGCCCAGCTGCTCACCGATCATTACGGATCGGTCGCGAGTCAGCGCGGGCTGCTCGGGCGGACAATCAGCCCACGGTTCGTGTTGTTGCACACGGTGTCTCATCTACTCATCAACGAGCTCATCTTTGCCTGCGGTTACAGCTCCGCGTCGCTCCGAGAGCGCCTCTACATTTCCGAGTCGACCGAACGGAACATGGCCGGGGCACTGATCTACACCGCGGCAGGTGACTCCGAAGGAACGATGGGCGGCCTCGTTCGCATGGCCCGCCCGGACAACCTGCGCCAAGTCTTTGCGTCTGCCTTGGCTGACGCTCACTGGTGCTCGACGGACCCTGTGTGCATGGACGCGGGCAAGAACGGCCAGGGGCCGGACTCGTGCAATCTCGCCGCGTGTCACGCCTGCGGCTTGCTCCCCGAGACGAGCTGCGAGGAGTTCAATCGGTTCCTCGACAGAGGGCTTGTGGTCGGCACTCTCGATGACCCGAACCTCGGCTACTTCTCGGACACGTTCACTGGCTGATACCGCCTCCGAAGCGCGCAACCGTGGCACCAGAACGGCAACAAACGTGGACGGCGTGACCCTCCGCGAGGCCCGGAAACACGGGCCAGAACGCAGGTTCACGGCCCTGCGCGCGGGAGGGGCTGATCGAGTTTGACTCCCTCCCCGTTGACTACCCTGCCCGCCCTCGCCGCCCTGGCGGCAACAGCCCACGATCCCGGGCCTTGGTCACCCACCCCTGCGCGGTCGAGAGCGCGACGCCGTTGATCTGCGCCATCGTCGCGCTCGGGTTGCGGTCGCCCTCCCGGGTCAGGCGGCCGTGCTGGAGGGCGACCAGCTCGTAGAAGTCGGGCGTCTTCTTCGGGTCGCCGAGCGGCTTGAGCAGGTCACGCTCGCTGAACTTGTGGCCGGAGGGGAGGACGATCTTGCCGCCCGTGATCGTCTCGGTGCGCTTCATGGCGAACAGTCGCTTGTTGATCGCGGCCTCGATGCGGGCGATCGGCAGCTCTCGCAGGAGCTGGCTCGTGATGGGGTCGCCGGGTCGCCACGGCAGGTAGATGACGCCGGTGATCCGTACCTCCTCGGGGACGGCGAACATCTGCCGCTGGAGCCGGATCATGACGCGGGTGTGGGTCTCAGTGTGCTCGATGTAGCGCCAGCGGCCATCGACGGTCTCGTTCTCGTCGGATATCGCCTGCGACTGGCGTTGCTCGTTGGTGACGAGCGAGTCGTCGTAGCCGAGGATGGCGTCGATCTCGTTGCTCGCGTCGTCATCGCGCTCGCCGGGAAAGCGGTCGGGCAGGTACCAGCCCTCGGGCAGGTCGTCCGCGGTGATGAGCCCGTCGTAGGGCTGGTAGCCGCGGTGCGGAGGAGTGATGGGCACCTGTCGAGTGTATCGACTTTCCGGCTCTAACTCAGATACTTGCCGAAATCCATGCGAGGCGGTACAGTCAGATAACTGCAACTATCTGCGACCGCTAAGCGGGCGTCGAAGACGCAGCCATCCGTGGAAGGAGCGCGGCATGATCGAGACGGCCTCACGGGTCGAGTACCTGAACCGCGTCGAGGCGGCCGAGCGGTGCCGCATCCCCGTCTCGTCCTTCGACAAGCTGCGGCGCGACGGCCTGGTACCCGAGCCCGACGCCCGGATGGGCAAGCACCTGCTCTGGCGCGCCGACACCATCGACGAGCTGCTGGCGCGCGGCGGGACGGATACCTGATGGCCGGGCGGCCGGGTAAGGATTCCCCGGCGCGGATCGACCCGCGCACGGGTCGTCCGCTGCCCGAGGGCATCCGCTGGCGCGCCGACCGACAGCGGTACCAGATCCGTGTCGTCGGCCCGAGCGTGGACGGGGGAGCGGCCGAGCGGTCGCGCATGTTCCTCACGCTCGCGGAGGCGAAGCGCGAGCTGGCGAAGGTCATCGCCGGCCGGAACCCCAACGGCTCGATGACGCTGGAACAGTGGCACGAGCGGTACTGGCCCGCGATCGAGGCGTCCGTCCGCCCGGCGACCGCGCGCTGCTACGACGTCGGGTGGCGGCTCCGGGTGAAGCCGAGCCTCGGGAGACACCGGCTGGAGGACATCACCTCGCCCATGATCGAGTCCGCGATGGTCACCTGGCCAGGCGGCGCGTCGGCCAAGAACGATGCCCTCGCGGTGCTCTCCCGGCTGCTGGACGCCGCGCGGCGCTCGCGCTTCATCGACTACAACCCGGCGCGTGAGGTCAAGCGGCCGAGCATGCGCGAGTCCGTCTCGCCCATCTCCCGCGCTCTGACGCTGGAGCAGGTCGCCACCCTGCTCGCGCTCGTCCCCGAGGGCGTGTACCGGCGCTACCTCGCCACCCTCGTCTACACGGGGATACGCGCGGGCGAGGCGACCGCGCTCCGGGTGCGCGACGTGGACTTCGCGCACAACATCATCCGGGTCAGCCGGTCGCTGAGCCCCGGCAGGAACGGCGAGCTGGTGGAGCAGAGCCCGAAGAGCCACAAGTCCCGCGAGGTGCCGCTGATCGCCGCGCTGCGCCCCTATGCCGAGGACGCCGCACGAGGCAAGAAACCGGACGACCTGCTGCTGTCTGGACCGGACGGCGGCCGGCTCACCAACCACAACGCGCGCCGCGCCGTCGACTGGGAGGTACTGCGGACGGCGATCGGCCGCCCCGACCTGCGGATGCACGACCTCCGGCACACCTTCGCCACGATCCTGTTCGACGCCGGGGCCAGCGCGCCCGACGTACAGGCGACCCTGGGGCACTCCAGCCTCCAGGTCACCGAGCGGTACTCCCGCGCCCGCGAGGGCGTCGCGCTGCGTGCCGGAGCCGTGCTCGACCAGGCCCTCGGCGGCGGCACCGGGAAGGGGGCCGGAGCAGGGCGCAAGGGCAAGTCCGGCCGCGGAAATGGCCCAAGAATGGCCCACACTCAGCAGGACTGGGGGAGAAGCGGGGCGTCAGGCCGGAAAAAGCCTGATCCGCCGCGACTTTAGATGGTGGCTCCGACGGGCGTCGATCCCGTGACCTCACGATTTTCAGTCGTGCGCTCTACCAACTGAGCTACAGAGCCTCGAGGCATCCGAAGATTCCCCGATCTAAGTGGAAGAGCCCCCTCTACTTGAGAGAGGGCTCGTCGCCTAGAGCGACCCTGACGGGACTTGAACCCGCGACCTCCGCCGTGACAGGGCGGCACGCTAACCAACTGCGCTACAGGGCCTTACGTTTTAAATTGTAGTGGTAAGAGTGACCCCAACGGGATTCGAACCCGTGCTACCGCCGTGAAAGGGCGGCGTCCTAGGCCGCTAAACGATGGGGCCGTGCGATCCCCTGGGGGTTCACGTCTACCGAGGGACAAGCATACGTGTGAGTTCGCAAATACACAAAACGAGGTGCAATGGATGCCGCGGCCCGCGGAAAAACGGCTGATCGCGATGCCTCTCGACAATGTGACGGATGTTGCTAGTGTGGTTCGAGTTGTTGGCACGATTGAGGGAGTTTGCAGTGTTCTGGACGCGAAAGACGTCGCCTGAAGACTGCGGCTGCGCGCCCACGGAAGCGGAGCGCGCGCAGTTCACGGCGCCGATGAGCCGCCGCGGCGCCCTCGGTGTGGGCATCGTCGGGCTCGCCGCGCTCGGCACCGGCGTGGTCGCGGGCGTCGCCCCCGCCGCATTCGCCGCCTCCTACCCGTCGTGGGACGACGTGCAGCGCGCGAAGAACAACGAGGCCGCCAAGGCGGGTGAGGTCGCGCGCATCGAGGGCCTGATCGCCCAGCTCACCGACAACGTCAACCGCACGCAGGCCGAGGCGCAGCGCCTGGCCGGCGAGTTCTTCGTCGCCCAGGAGGCGTTCTTCGACGCCGCCCAGCAGGCAGAAGACCTGCAAGCGCAGGCCGACCAGCAGGCAGCCGACGCGCTGGATGCCGCCAACAAGGCCGGCAAGGTCGCCGCCCAGCTCTACCGCAACGGCGGCGACGACACGGCGATGGAGCTCTTCTTCGCCGGTTCCGCGGCCGGCGCCGATGACCTGCTTGCCCGCCTCGGCAGCATGGACAAGCTCGTGCAGCGCAACGGCAAGGTGTACGCCGCGGCGATCGCCGCCCGCGACAACGCGCAGGCGCTCAGTGATCAGGCCGTCGTCGCCCGCGAGGAGCGCGACCGCCTCAAGGCGATTGCCGAGGACGCCATGCTCAAGGCGCAGGATGCGGCGATGGCGGCGCAGGCGGCACTCGATCAGCAGACCTCGCACCTGGGCGAGCTGCAGGCGCAGCTGGCTGCACTCAAAGACACGACCGCGTCGACCGTCAAGGGCTACCAGGACGGCGTCGAGGCGGCCCGCAAGGCCAAGGAGGAGGCCGACCGCCTCGCCCGCGAGCAGGCCGAACGAGACAAGGCGAACGCCGGTGCCGGCGGCGGCGGTGGTGGCGGCGGTGGCGGTGCGCCCGCGCCGAGCGGCTGGGCTCGTCCATCCTCCGGCCGGCACACCTCGGGCTACGGCCAGCGCTACTCGCAGTGCGGCCCCAACTATTGCGCGAGCGGGTTCCATCGCGGCGTCGACATGGCCGCCGGGTGCGGTTCCGGGATCTACGCGGCCTCGGCCGGCGTGGTCACGATGGCCTGGCCATACAGCGGGTTCGGCAACTACGTCCGCATCGATCATGGTGGCGGGGTGCAGACCAGCTACGCGCACATGAGCCGGATCTTCGTGCGTGCCGGCCAGCGCGTCAGCGCCGGCGAGACGGTCGGCGCCGAGGGCCAGACCGGCAACTCGTTCGGCTGCCACTTGCACTTCGAGGTCTACGTGCACGGCAGTGCGGTCGACCCGCAGCCCTTCATGCGCGCACGGGGGATCTCGGTCTAGCCGAGGCATCCACGCGCCACCGCGCGAACGCGCGAACGCGCCCGCGCGCAAAGCCTGCCCGCGCGCCAAGCCAGCCCGCCCGCAGCCGCGCCCAGAGACGCGAAACGGGCCGGCTCCCGCAGGAACCGACCCGTGTGCAGCGCGTGCGGCGCGAGCTCAGTGGCTCGCGGCGGCCTCGCGCTCGATCGCCTCGACGATCAGGCGCTCTGCCTCGGCGGCGTTCGCCCAGGCGTCGACCTTGACCCACTTGCCGGGCTCGAGGTCTTTGTAGTGCTCGAAGAAGTGGCCGATCTCATCGCGCGTGTGCTGCGGGATGTCGTCGACGTCCTGGATGTGGGCCCAGCGCGGGTCCTTGGCCTGCACGGCGATGACCTTGTCGTCGCCGCCGGCCTCGTCACTCATGCGCAGCACGCCGACGGGACGCACCTTGACGCCCACGCCGGGGAAGACGGGGTAATCGAGCAGCACGAGCACGTCGAGCGGGTCGCCGTCCTCGCCGAGCGAGTTCTCGAAGTACCCGTAGTCGGCCGGGTAGACGAAGCCGGTGAAGAGCACCCGGTCGAGAAAGACGCGCCCGGTGGCGTGGTCGATCTCGTACTTGTTGCGGCTGCCGCGGGGGATCTCGATGACGGCGTCGTAGGCGGCCATAAGCGTGCTCCTTGTAGTCAGGTGAAGTCGGTCATCACGTGGATGGTCCCATCAGGCGGATGTTGCGCCCACCTGAAATGGGCGCACTCAGCCTACCGGCGGTAGCGTTGGTGCGTGCACGACGAGCGACTTCCCCCCTTGCCCGCGGCGGTGGCCGAAATCCGCCGTGAGGTGCGTCCGCACCTTGCGGCGCTCGCGCGGGAAGTGGCGGTGCCGGGTGGTGATGCCCCGACGGTGATCGTCGCGCTCAGCGGCGGCCCGGATTCGCTCGCGCTCGCCGCAGCCACCGCGTTCGAGGCGCCCAAACTCGGGCTCCGCGCGCTCGCCGTCGTGGTCGACCACGGTCTGCAGGCCGGGTCGATGGATGTCGCGGCCGCAGCGCGCGCCCAGGCCGAGGCGCTCGGGCTGGAGGCCCGGGTCGTGCGCGTCGAGGTGGGGGCGGAAGGCGGGCCGGAGGCCGCCGCCCGTGACGCCCGGTACGCGGCGCTGGAGGCAGCGGCCGATGCGGCCGGGGCATCCGCGATTCTGCTCGGGCACACCCTCGACGATCAGGCCGAGACCGTGCTGCTGGGCCTCGCCCGCGGCTCGGGCGCGGCGAGCCTGCAGGGGATGGCGCCGGCCTCGGGCCGCCGCATCCGCCCCCTGCTCGCGGTGCGCCGGGCGACGACGGCGGCGTTCTGCGCGGCCAGCGGGCTGACGCCGTGGGAGGACCCGCACAACGCCGACGAGCGCTTCACGCGTGTGCGGGTGCGCGAGCGGGTGCTGCCGATGCTCGAGGCCGAGCTCGGCCCCGGCATCGCCGAAGCGCTGGCACGCACCGCCGAGCAGCTGCGCGAAGACACCGAGGCGTTCGACACGATGATCGACGAGACGATCGAAGACATCGTGGAGCACGCCGAGGCGGGGATCGCCGTGTCGGTGGCCGCGCTCGCCGCGAACCCGCCCGCGATCCGGCAGCGGGTGATCCGGCTCGTGGTGGCCAGCGAGTTCGGCGTGTCGCTCAGCCGCACACACACGCTCGAGATCGCGCGTCTGGTCACCGATTGGCGCGGGCAGGGGCCGTTGCACGTGCCCGGGTGCGAGGTGCGCCGCGTCGGCGCGCGCATTGAGTTCACGGCGGCCTGAACGTCGCGAATGATGCCCAGATGTGACCCGGAATCCGGGGCCTCCCGTCGTACACTGCTGTTCGGGAGGTGAGCCCGATCCCCGACCTGGTACTCAACGATGGCGCGCTCGGCGACGCCCGCATCCGGCTTGCCGAGGCAGCGGTGCCGGTCATCCCCCCGCCGTCCCCGGCCACCGACGCGGTGCTCGCCTCGGCGATCGTCGCCGACGCGCTCGCCGAGCTCGACCCGGTGCTGCTGCATGCGCGCACCTCGCTCGCCGTCGTCGCCGCGCGCATGTCGACAGATCTCGGCGCCGTCGCCGACACCTTCGCCGCGGTCGACGCGCAGCTCGCGGGGGAGCTGCCGTGATCCTCCCCGAGATCGAGGGGGATCCGGCGCAAGGCGACCCTCCGGGCATCCGCGCCCTCGCCTCCGCACAGTCGACGATCGCGCGCGAGCTGCGGGCTCGGGCCGACGCCGCCCGCGGGGCATTGGTGCCGCTCGAGGGCGCGGCCGGGCGCACGGTCGCCGCGCTGCGGGAAGACGTCGAGACGCATGCCGAGAAGCTCGAGCGCGCCGCGAACACCCACGAGCAACTGGCCGACGTGCTGCACGGCTACGCCGATCAGCTCGACGTGCTGGGCGCCGAGACCGTGCGGCTGCGCGGAAAAGCGCACGAAGAATACGACGAGCTGTGGATGCTGCGCACCCGCGCCCTGCAGGCCGCCGAGGAGGACGGCATCGAGGCCATCGCCATGCCCCGCGCCACGCAGTCGCTCGCCTGGCACGAGGTGCTGCCGGCTCGGGCGTTCGCCGGCGACGCCGCCCCCCTGCGCCGCTGGGAGCAGGCCATCGACGACTACCGGGCAACCGCGCGCCGCTACGGCGAGCTGTTTCGCGAGCGCGAGTTGCTCGACCGCGAGACGGCGCGCCGGATCCGCTCGGTCGACCTCGCCGTGGTGCTGTTCGGCCAGGCGCGCCGCGGCTCGGCGGAGGGCCGGCGCGCCGCCGCCGCGCTCTGGGCGGGCGACGACACCCGCGTGAGCGCGGCAGGGCTTGCGGGGCTGGGCACCCCGGAGCGCATCCGTGCGGCGTGGAACGCGCTGGGGCCGGATGAGCGTGCGCGGCTGCTCGCGTCGGCGCCGCTGACGATCGGCAATCTCGACGGGATCCCTCTGCTCGACCGGGTCGAAGCCAACCGCACCAGCCTCAGCCGTGAGATCGCCCTTCGTGAGGAGGCGATCGACGGGATGCGAGCACAGCTGGACGATGCGGAGGCGTGGGCGGCGAAGCATCCACGAACCGCCGATGAGGAGCGCACGGCGCTGTTGGCGCGCATCGCGCTCGAGCAGCGAACGCTCGACGCGTTTCGCGAGCTGCTCGATCAGCGCATCACCTGGTACGACGAAGCGGGCGTCGCGCACACCGATCACGGCGCGCGGGTGGTGGTGTTCGATCCGGCGCACAGCGCCATCGCGACCTATCACGGCGCCGTCGACCTCGAGACTCGCGATGTGGCGGGCTGGCTGCACAACATGGCGGTGCTCGTGCCGGGGACGGGCACGCAGATCGACGACTTCTCGGACGGTCGGGGCAGCGACCTCGCGCGCGCCGCGGGGCGCGACACCGGGCTGTTCGTCTGGGCGGGCGGCCCGTTCCCGCAGGGCGGTGAGGCGGTGAACGCGGCGTTCTCGCGCGATCTCGCCCCGAAGCTGCACTCGTTCGTCGACGGCATCGCGATGCCCCAGGATGCCACGGTCACGATCATCGGGCACAGCTACGGCAGCGCGATCGTGGGTCTGGCCGAGGCGAGCGGTCTGCCCGCGGACCGCGTGCTGTACGTGGCGGGTGCCGGGATCGGGCTCGGCAATACGGGCGTCGCGGAGTTTCCCGGTGACGCCGACCACTACGCGATCATGGCCCGGCGCGACTTCATCGTCGGCAACAGCCAGGGCGTGTACCGCGAGGACTGGGGCCTCGGGCACGGCCCGTCGCCGCTGGACGATCCCGCCGTCACGCGGCTCGAGACCGGGTGGGTGGCCGCGGGCGACCCACACAGCGGCGGGCTCGACGACTTCAACAACGCCGCCTCGCGCGGCGCCGGCATCGACAGCCACAACAACGTCTTCAAGCTCGGTTCGACGTCGTTCGACAACATCGTCGGGGTGATCATCGGGGGCGATGTGGAGAAGTTCGCGCCGGACGAGATCCGCGTCGTCGGAGGCACCACCGTCTCGATCGATGGCATCAACCGCGACGGCTACGCCCCGACCGTGCTGAGCGTGAAATGAGGCGGGCGCGGATGCCTCGGCCGAGGCTCGCACTGCGGATCGCGCTGCTGTGCGCGGCGGCGCTGGCCCTCGGTGGGTGCGCGGCAGGCGCCGGAGAGAGCCGGGTCGCCGCCTACGAAGCCACCGGCCGGGAGCTTGCCGAGCAGGTGCTGGAGTGGATTCCGCCCGAGCTCGGGGCGGTACCGGCGGCGCCGTTCGCCGAAGTCCGCGACGGCGGGCCGGGCTTCGAGAGCGAGGGCGATGCCGTGTGGTGGCAGTACGAGCAGGACGTGCAGCTGGCCGCCGTGCCCGGGGGATCGGCCGCCGCGGCCGAGGCCATCGCCGCGGGCCTGCAGGCCGAGGGCTGGGAGATGCGGCGCGTGCGCGAGACGGAGCAGGGGGAGCGCATCGCGGATGGCTTCCGCCGCAGCGACGCGGGCGAGCACTGGTACATCGAGCTGGGCTCCGTGCGGTACTCGGAGCCCAGTGCGCAGCGCCTCGAAGTGATCATCGTGAGCCCGACCACGGTGCGCGGCCCGGCAGTGCCCTGAGGCGCGAGGCGATGGCCACGGGCGGCGGGCGGGGCCCTGGCGCGACGAAATGCGCGTGATCGGGCAGAACTCGCCCCGCCCTTGCTCCTAGACTGTGGGCATGAGGGCCGCCCAAATCGAAGCCGACCTGAGCCGCGTGCTCGTGACCGAAGAAGAGATCTACGCGAAGCTCGCAGAACTGGCGGCACGGGTCACCGCCGACTACGAGGGCAAAGAGCTGCTGCTCGTGGGCGTGCTCAAGGGCGCGGTCATGGTGATGGCCGACTTCGCTCGCGCGCTCCCGCGCCACGTCGAGATGGACTGGATGGCGGTCTCCTCCTACGGTGCCGGAACGCGCTCGAGCGGCGTGGTGCAGATCCGCAAAGACCTCGACACCGACATCCACGGCAAGCACGTGCTGATCGTCGAAGACATCATCGACTCGGGGCTGACGCTCTCGTGGCTGCTCGAGAACTTCGCGATCCGCGGGGCGGAGTCGGTCGAGGTGCTCGCGCTGCTGCGCAAGCCGGAGGCGGCCAAGGTGCACGTCGAGTGCCGTTACGTCGGCTTCGACATCCCCACAGAGTTCGTCGTGGGCTACGGCCTCGACTACGCCGAGAAGTATCGCAACCTTCGTGATGTGGCCGTGCTCGCGCCGCACGTGTACTCGTAGGGACGCCGCAGTCATGACTGGACCCGATATTCAGGTTGCCGATGCCGACCTGAGCAGTGTGCGCACGCATCTCGACGCCGCCGCGGTCAGCACCCTTGAGCTGTACTGCCTCGCCACCTTCGGCATCGGCTCCGATGTCGTGGAGGCCGCGTACGGCGAGGTCGACCCGCTCGTCTCGAACGTTGCGCGCGCGCTCGCCGCGTCGGCCGCGCTGGCCGCAACGGCCACCACGAACGCGGCCGACGTGCTCGACAAATCCGACCAGGGCCTCGCGAGGGAGATCACATGAGTCTGCCGGGCCTGAACGGCGAACCGGGCAAGGGCGATACGGGCTCGATTCGCGCCCTCGCCACGCAGTCCACCACGCGCGCCACGCTGATGACCGCGCGGGCGGCGAGCTGCCGCAGCGCGGTGTCGGCCCTCACCGTCGTCACCGCCGACTTCGCCGACGCGCTGAGCGTGCGCATCGCCGCCCTCGCGGCCCGTTTCGATGACGGCGCCCAGGGAGCCACCGACCTGGCCGCGATCATGAACGACTACGCCGACTCGCTCGATGTGATCAAGGCCGATGCGGCAGCCGCACAGAAGCAGGCGCAGAGCGACTACGACTTCATCTCGGTGCGGCGAGAGCAGGCGCTGAACGAGGCATCGGAGTTCTTCGTCGGCTGGGCCGTGGCCTGGGATCAGACCCTCCCCGCCTGGATGTACCTCGACAAGCCGGAGTACCTGACACGTTGGCAGAACGCGATCGACGCGTACTTCGTGTCGGCGGCGGCCTTCAACGCCGTGACCACCCGGCGTGAAGAGCTCGATGCCCGGATCGCCGCTCGCCTGCGCGGCATCTCGCTGTTCACGGTGATCACCGACAGCGGCGGCGTGCCCGCCAACGGGCGCATCACGGCGATCAACGCCTGGGCGGGCGAGCTTGATGGGATGACCGCGGAGCAGCTCGCCGAGCTGGGCGACCCTGAGGTGATCCGCCGCGTGTGGGACGCGCTCGATGAGACGCAGCGCAACAAGATGATCGAAGAGTCGCCGATGACGATCGGCAACCTCGACGGCATCCCGATCGGCGACCGCACCCGGGCGAACGCGATCAACCTCGAGAACGAGGCGACGAAGGCCGAGAACGACGCGGCCGCCCTGCGGGCCAAGCTGAACAATCCCGCCACCTTCGACGGGATGCACGAGCGCGTCGCCGCGCAGGAGCGCAAGCGGCTGATGGACGAGATCGCCGACGCCGACGCGCTTGCCGAGAAATACCGCGGGTTCCTCGAGCAGGAGATCACCTGGGTCGACGAGCATGGCGTGTTCCACAGCGAGAAGGGCGCCCGCGTGGTCGTGTTCGATCCCTCGCAGGAGGCGATCGCGACCTACCACGGCCCCATCGACCCCGTGACCCGCGACATCCCGCAGTGGATCCAGAACGTCGCGATCCATGTGCCCGGCACGACGACCAACATCGGCTCGTGGGGCGGCCCGGACGGCTTCGGCCGGAACGTGTACAACGCGACCAGCAACACGGCCGTGTTCGTGTGGGCCGGTGGACCGCTGCCGCAGACGATCCCGGATGCCACAGACGCGTCCTACTCGCAAGACCTCTCGACCAAGCTGGTCGCGTTCCGGGAGGGGCTGGTCATGCCGTCGGGTGCCGATGTGATCGTCATGGGGCACAGCTACGGCGGCGCCGTCGTCGGGCTCGCCGAGGAGGCCGGGCTGCGTGCCGACCGGGTGCTGTACATCGCCGGTGCGGGCATGGGCGACGGGGTCTCAAGCGTGGCCGACTTCCCGAACACCGGAGACAAGCCGCACTACTCGATGCTTTCGCGCAGCGACATCGTGGTGGGCCTCATCCAGGACCTGCCCATGCACGGCCAATCACCGGTACGGGACGGTTCGGGCGTCATCCGCCTCGAGACCGGGTTCACCGACGCCGACGATTTCGACTCGCCCGACATCGAGTCGACCGGACCGATCCAATCGCACAGCTCGCTCATGCAGCCCGGCTCGACGTCGTTCGAGAACATCATCGGCGTCGTCGAAGGCACGCAGGTCGAGCTGTTCTCGGAGAGCATCATCGAGTCATACGGCTACGGCGTCATCGTCACCGACGGGATCGATGACTCCGGCTACCAGCCGATCAAGGTGGAGGTCGAATGACCCGCAATCGGCGCATCACTCGGGGACTCGCCACCCTGCTCGTCGCCTCGCTGATCACCCTGGGAGGGTGCGCCATGACCGTAGACAGCAAGATCGAGCACTACCAGCGGGAGGCTCAGACCATCGCGGGCGAGCTGGTCGCCGTCGTTCCCGGCAACACCGAGGTGCTGCCCTGGGATTCTTCGCTCGGCACCGGCGGCGGTACGCCCGACGCCGAGGTGTGGTGGCAGGTCTCGCAGGCCATGAACACCGCGGAGGGCCTTGCCGGCGGCGCGAGCACGGCGGGGGAGGCGATCGCCGAGCGCCTGCGCACCGATGGCTGGGATGGCGCGCAGCTTGATCGCTCTGACGCGACGCGCGCGGTGTACGGGTTCAACCGCGATGACGAGGCCGGCGACGGCTGGTACGTCGAGCTGCGCTATCGCCTGGGCGAGCAGGGGCGCGGGGTCGATTTCATCGTCGTCAGCCCGACGACCCCCAAACCGTAGCGCGGGCGCGGGGCGAGGCATCCGCCGCGTGCCCGAACCGGCGCTCGAGGCGTCGTGCGCGGCAGTTAAGCCAAGGGCAAACATCCAGCGCCGGCACAGTATGCGCGCGATACCCTAGGGGCACTGTGCGCGGTTGGAGCGACCGCCCATTTTGGCGATGAAAGGCTGCGGGGGCACCGCCCCACACCATGGACGTGAAGAAGATCACTCGAAACCCCCTGATCTACGTGCTGTTGATCGGGGTGTTGCTCGTCGCCGGGTTCGCACTGATCTCGAGCCTCGGCGGCGCGAAGTCGATCACGACGCAGCAGGGGCTCGCCCTGCTCGCCGGCGACACGGTGGAGAAGGTGCTCATCACCGATGGTGATCAGCGCGTCGACATGACGCTCTCCTCGCCCTACGAAGGCGCCAAAGAGGTGCAGTTCTACTACGTCGAGGCACGCGCCACGGAAGTGGTCGACGCGGTCAACTCGGCCAAGCCCGCCGACGGCTTCAACGACGAGGTGCCGCGGCCGAACTGGTTTGACGGCCTCCTCTCGCTCCTCATCCCCCTGCTGCTGCTCGGCCTGCTGTTCTGGTTCCTGATGGCATCCGCGCAAGGCGGCGCGGGCAAGGCGATGCAGTTCGGCAAGTCGCGCGCCAAGCTCGTGACGAAGGAGACCCCGACGGTCACCTTCGCCGACGTCGCCGGTGCCGACGAGGCCATCGAAGAGATGGAAGAGATCAAGGACTTCCTGCGGGATCCGAGCAAGTTCCAGGCCGTCGGCGCGCGGATCCCCAAGGGCGTGCTGCTGTACGGCCCTCCGGGGACCGGCAAGACCCTGCTCGCGCGCGCCGTCGCGGGTGAGGCGGGCGTCCCGTTCTACTCGATTTCGGGCTCCGACTTTGTCGAGATGTTCGTGGGTGTCGGCGCCAGCCGCGTTCGCGATCTGTTCAACCAGGCCAAGGAGAACTCGCCCGCCATCATCTTCATCGACGAGATCGACGCCGTCGGCCGCCATCGTGGCGCCGGCATGGGTGGCGGCCACGACGAGCGCGAGCAGACCCTCAACCAGATGCTGGTCGAGATGGACGGCTTCGACCCCAAGGTCAACGTCATCGTCATCGCCGCCACGAACCGCCCCGACATCCTCGACCCCGCGCTGTTGCGCCCGGGCCGTTTCGACCGTCAGATCGGTGTGGACGCCCCCGACCTCAAGGGCCGCAGCAGAATTCTCGAGGTGCACGGCCGGGGCAAGCCGCTGGCCGAGGGCGTCGACCTCGACGTCGTCGCGCGCAAGACGCCGGGCTTCACCGGTGCCGACCTCGCCAACGTGCTGAACGAGGCCGCGCTGCTGACCGCGCGCTCCAACGCGCAGCTGATCGACAACCGCGCCCTCGACGAGGCGATCGACCGCGTGATCGCGGGACCGCAGCGTCGCACCCGCGTCATGAAAGACAAGGAACGCCTGATCACGGCGTACCACGAGGGTGGGCACGCGCTCGCCGCCGCGGCGATGAACTACACCGACCCGGTCACGAAGGTCACGATCCTTCCGCGTGGCAAGGCCCTCGGCTACACGATGGTGCTGCCCCTCGATGACAAGTACTCGGTCACCCGCAACGAACTGCAGGATCAGCTCACCTACGCGATGGGCGGCCGGGTCGCCGAAGAGATCGTGTTCCACGACCCCACCACCGGCGCATCCAACGACATCGAAAAGGCGACGAACATCGCCAAGAAGATGGTCACCGAGTACGGCATGACCAACGAGGTCGGCCCGATCAAGCTCGGCTCGGCGAGCGGCGAAGTGTTCATGGGCCGCGACATGGGGCACGGCCGCGAGTTCAGCGAGAGCATGGCCGAACGCGTCGACATGCAGGTGCGCGCGCTCATCGAGCAGGCCCACAACGAGGCCTACCAGGTGCTCAACGCCAACCGCGATGTGCTCGACCGGCTTGCGCTCGAACTGCTCGAGAAGGAGACCCTCGACCACAATCAGCTCGCCGAGATCTTCGCGGATGTGCAGCGGCTGCCGCAGCGCACGCAGTGGCTCTCGAGCGAGGACCGCCCCGTCTCGACCCTGCCCCCGGTGGAGGTGCCGGTGCGTGCCAGCACCGAGCTGGTCATGCAGAACGAGCAGGCGGAGGCCACCGAGACCGCGGCGGAGCAGGCACGGCGTGCAGGCCCCGCGGGCCAGGCGCGCCCGGCCACGGCATAACCATGGCCGTCGATCGTCCGCGCGTTGCAGCGCTCGTGCGTGAGTTGCTCGTGGCCATCGGGGAAGACCCCGAACGCGCGGGCCTCGAGCAGACGCCCGCGCGCGTGGCCGATGCCTACGCCGAGTTCTTCTCGGGCATCGGGGCTGACGCCGGGGCGCCGCTGGAGCGGACGATCTCGATCGCGGATGCCGGCGAGCACGACGTGCTGCCTTCGGGCGCCGTACTGCTGCGCGATGTGCGCTTCCGCTCGGTGTGCGAGCACCACCTGCTGCCCTTCGTCGGTACCGCGCACCTCGCGTATCTTCCCGGCACGCAGCTTGTCGGGCTCGGGGCGCTGCCGCGGGTCGTCGACGTCCTCGCCTCGCGGCCCCAGGTGCAGGAGCGGCTGGGCGAACAGATTGCCGATGTGATCGCCGACAGGCTCGATGCCCGGGGCGTGCTGGTCGTGCTCGACGCCGTGCACGGATGCGTCACCTCTCGCGGCGAGCGCCAGCCCGCGGCATCCACCCTCACGATCGCGGCGCGCGGCGAACTGGCCGAGCCGGCGGCGCGGGCCGAGCTGATCGCGCTGATCGCCGGGCGCGCATGAGCGCGCCGGAGCCCACGCCGGAGCCCGCCGCGGAGCCCGCTGCAGTGCGCACAGCGGAGCCCGCCGCGGAGCCCGTTGCAGTGCCCACCGCGGCGACGCGGCGCACCCTGATCATGGGCGTGGTCAACGTGACGCCCGACTCATTCAGCGACGGCGGGCAGTTCGCGCAGGCCGATGCCGCGATCGCGCAGGGCCTGCGGCTCGCGGCGCAGGGAGCCGACTGGATCGACATCGGCGGTGAGTCGACGCGGCCCGGCGCCGTGCGGGTCGATCCGGCCGTCGAGCGTGCCCGGGTGCTGCCCGTCGTGCGCGAGCTCGCGGCTGCGGGGGTGTCCGTCAGCATCGACACGCTCAACGCCTCCACCGCCTCCGCGGCGGTGGCCGCGGGCGCGCGCCTGGTCAACGATGTCTCCGGCGGGCTCGCCGACCCGGCGATGCTCGCCGCGGTGGCCGAGACCGGCGCCGACGTGGCCCTCGGGCACTGGCGCGGGCCGTCGAGCGATATGTACGCCCACGCGCACTACGACGACCTCGTCGCCGAGGTACGGCAGGAGCTGCACCGCCGCGTGGATGCCGCGTTGGCGGCCGGGGTCGACACCGCCCGGATCGTGCTCGATCCGGGGATCGGCTTCGCCAAGGGCGGGGCGCAGAACTGGCAGACGCTCGCCGCGCTGCCGCGGTTCGTCGCCGGGGAGCACCGGGTGCTGATCGGCACCTCACGCAAGCGGTTCCTGCGCACCTTGCTGGGGGAGGCCCGCGACGATCTCGCGTCGCGCGACCTCGCGACGGCCATGACCAGCGGTCTCGCCGCGGCTGCCGGGGTGTGGTGCGTGCGCGTGCATGACGTCGCCACCACCCGGATCGCGCTCGATGTGGCCGCCGCGTGGCAAAGTGGTGTGGGGACGAGTTCCGGCGCGAAGGAGAACGATGGCAACGCCTGATGTGATCACCCTGACCGGGCTGCGTGCCATCGGCTACCACGGCGTGTTCGATTTCGAGCGCCGTGAAGGCCAGGAGTTCGCCGTCGACCTCGTCGTCGGCCTCGACATGCGTCCGGCCGCGCGCAGCGACGATGTCGCCGACACCGTCGACTACGGCTCGCTCGCGAGCGACGTCGTCGCGATCATCACGGGTGAGCCCCTCAACCTCATCGAGGCGCTCGCCGAGCGCATCGCCGACGCCGTGCTGCGGTATCCGCTCGTGCAGTTCGTGACCGTGACCGTGCACAAGCCCTCGGCGCCGATCCCGACCGAATTCAGCGACGTCACCGTGAGCATCACCCGCGAGCGGCGCGCGTGATGAGCCGCCGGCTCGCGCAGGGCGTGGATGCCGCGGCGGTGCCCGCGACGCCCGCCAGTGTGCGCGCGGTCGTCGCCCTCGGCGCCAACCTCGGTGACCGGGAGCGCACGCTGCGCGAGGCCATCGCCGAGATCGCCGCGCTTCCGCTGGTCACCTCGGTGCGGGCCTCGGCGATGATCGAGTCGGTCGCGGTCACGCTCGAGGGCGCCGACCCGAGCGCGCCGGGCTACCTCAACGGCGTCGCCCTCGTCGACACGACGCTCGCGCCGTCGGTGCTGCTCGCGATGCTGCACGCCATCGAGCACCGTCACGGACGCGAGCGCGCGCAGCGCTGGGGATCGCGCACCCTCGATCTCGACCTGATCGCCTATGCGGATGTGCGTTCCGAGGCGCCCGAGCTGCTGCTGCCGCATCCGCGCGCAGCGCAGCGCGACTTCGTGCTGCGCCCATGGCTGTCGATCGATCCCGATGCCCACCTGCCCGGGGTGGGGCGGGTGGATGCCGCGTTGGCGGCGCTCGAGCGCGCCGCGGCCGGCGGGGCTGAAGCATCCACACACCCCGGAATCGAGCGCCCGTGAGGCGAACCTCGTGGGTCGTGCTGCTGCTGCTCGCCCTGTTCGGCACGGTCGCGGGGTTTCTCGTCGATGTCGGGCTGACGGCGGCCGGGCGCCCGACGTTCACGCCCGTGCTCTCGCTCCCGATCCTGTTCGTCGTGCTCGCCGCCGTGCTCATCGCATTCGCCGTGCCGATCGCCAGGGCGAAGCGTGGCAGCGCTCGCACCCGGGTGAACCCGTTCCGCGCGATGCGCGTGGCGTTGCTGGCACAGGCGTCCAGCCTGGTCGGGGCGCTGAGCTGCGGCTTTGCGGTTGGGCTCGGGGTGTACCTGCTCACCCGCCCCATCTCGCCCCAGCTAGGGTCATTCAGTGCGGTTGTTTCCACGATCGCAGCAGGGCTTATCCTCGTGGGTGCAGCTCTTGTCGCAGAGTATCTGTGCACCATTCGGAAGGACGACGATGATGAGCACGCCGGATCCGCAGGCGGACCCGACCCCCGCTGACGACGGCATGAGCTGGGTGGTGGACGACCCCGACACGTACACCGAGCTTCGCGAGCCGAGAAGCCCGAATCGTCTCGTGATCGAGCCCAACCAGTGGCATCAGCTCTCTCGCAAGTACCTGACGCTGCAGCTGCTGACGCACGGCGTGATCCTGGCGCTGATCATCGTCGCCGGGCTCGTGGTGACGTTCGTGGCCCACGTGCCGGGCATCTGGATTCCGTTCGCGGCGGTCGCGCTGCTCTCGCTGTGGGGCATCCTGATCCTGCCCCGGCAGGTGCGCGGCTACGGGTACCAGTTGCGCCAGGACGACCTGGTGTTTCGCCGGGGCATCCTCTGGCAGCGGGTGGTGGCGGTGCCATACGGTCGCATGCAGCTGATCGACATCACGCACGGCCCACTGGATCGTGGCTTCGGCATCGCGCAGCTCAAGTTTGTCACCGCGGCCGCGACGAGCGGCGTCACGATCCCCGGGCTGTCGCAGGCGACGGCGGAATCGCTGCGCGACCACCTGATCATGGTGGCCGAGTCGCGGCGGACCGGGCTGTGAGCCAGCCCGCCGCTGCGGGTCGCTCGGCGCTGAGCGACGGCGAGTGGCATCGCCTGCACCCGCTGACGCCGCTGCTGCGCGGCGGCCTGGTGCTGGTCGTCGTGATCGGTGTGATCATCGCCAACCTGCGTGACCGGCTCGTGCAGCTGTTCCTGCCCACCTTCGTTCCCCAGATCGACCCGGACGAGTATGCCTTCGAATACGAGGGCGATCCGATCGACTGGGTCGTCGAGAACAACCTCGTGCTCCTTGCCGGGCTGGTGCTGGTCGTCGTGCTCGTGCTCGTCGTGGGGGGTTTTTATCTTTCGTGGCGCTTTCACACCTTCCGCATCACGCGTGACGAGGTGGAGGTGCGCAGCGGCATCCTGTTCCGCACCCATCGTCGCGCCAAGCTCGACCGCGTGCAGGGGGTGAACCTCACGCGCCCGATGGTCGCGCGCCTGCTCGGCACCGCCAAGCTCGAGGTCGTCGGCGCGGGCGCCGACGGCAACGTCAAGCTCGAGTACCTCTCGACCACGAACGCCGAGCGGGTGCGCGCCGACATCCTGCGCCTGGCCTCCGGCCGATCGCTTGACGCGCAGCCCGCCGGTGACGGGCTCGCTGGAGCGGCGGCGCTCTCGGCGGCCGTGAGCCAGGCGGTGACCGGGCTGATCGCCGGCGAGGATGTCGGCGAGGTTGAGCCCGCCTCGGTCGTGCGCATCCCCGTCGGGCGGCTGCTGCTCTCGCACCTGCTGAGCCCGATCACCGTGCTGCTGCTCGGCGCCATCACGGCGGTGATCGTCGGCGCGGTGCTCGGCACCCCGTGGTTGCTGTTCGGCCTGCTGCCGGTGATCATCGCGTTCGGTGCGTTCTGGCTGTCATCGGTGTTCAAGGGGCTGCGCTATTCGATCGCGCCGACACGCAACGGGATCCGCATCACGTACGGCCTGTTCACCACGATCACGGAGATCATCCCGCCCGGGCGCATCCACGCCATCGAAATCCGCCAGTCGATCCTGTGGCGGCCCGCGGGCTGGTGGACGATCAAGATCAACCGCATCACCGGCAAGTCGCTCAGCGAGGGCGCCCAGGACCAGTTCACGACCGTGTTGCCCGTCGGCACCCGCGCCGACGTCGAGCGAGTGATGGGACTGCTGATGCCCGAGATGGCGGCGGAGGAGTGGCCCGCGCTGTTCGAGCAGGGCGTGCTCGGGCCGCAGGATGGCGACCCGTTCACGAACACGCCGCGCCGCGCGCGGATCTTCGCCCTGCTCTCCTGGAAGCGCAACGGTTTTGCCGTGCACACGAGCGCGCTGCTCCTGCGCCGTGGCGTGGTGTGGCGCACGCTCTCGATGTTCCCGTTCGCGCGGATGCAGAGCATCGCGCTGCATCAGGGGCCGTTCGATCGGATGCTGCGTGTCGCCGATGTGCAGGTGCATACCGTGCTCGGCCCGATCTCTGGACGGCTCTCGACCGTCAACCGCGATGCCGCGCTCGAGCTGTTCGCCGAGGTGGAGCGCCAGGCTGCGCTGGCCTCTGCCGCCGACCACAGCCACCGCTGGGCGGCGGGCGTGGCCGACACCGACGATGCCGAGGGCGCCAGCCTCGCCGAGGAGCCGCACCCGGCAGCCGGGCACGCCCCCGGGTACACCCCCGGGTACACCCCCGGGCACACCCCCGAGCAGCACTGAAGGAGCGAGCATGACACGCAGCGGACGCCTCGGGGTGGGAGTGATCGGCGCCGGCCGGGTCGGCCCGGTGGTGGCATCGGCGCTCGCCGGGGCGGGCCACGCCCTGATCGGCATCACCTCGGGTTCTGACGACGATCGCGTCGAGGCGCTGCTGCCCGGGGTGCCCCGCCTGGAGCCCGCGGTGCTCGTCGAACGCAGCGAGCTCGTGGTGATCGCGGTGCCGCCCGCGCAGCTTGAGGGGCTCGTTGCCGGGCTCGCCGCGTTGGGGGCCTGGCAGCCGGGGCAGCTGGTGCTGCACACGGCTGCCGAGTTCGGCACCGAGGTGCTGCGCCCCGCCGCCGCCATGGGCGCGATCCCGCTGGCGGTGCACCCCGCCGTGGCGTTCAGCGGCACGAGCATGGATCTGCTGCAGCTGCGGGGCAGCTTCGCCGGGGTGACCGCACCCGGTGCCGTGCTGCCGATCGCCCAGGCGCTCGCCGTCGAGATCGGCTGTGAACCCGTCGTTATCGCGGAGCAGGATCGGCCGGCATACGCCGAGGCGATCGCGACGGCCACGACGTTCTCGCGGGCGGTCGTGCAGCAGGCGACCGGCCTGCTTGCCGACATCGGGGTGGAGCGGCCCGGCAGCTTCCTCTCGGCGCTGGTGCGCTCCGCGGTCGATCAGGCGCTCAGCGAGCACGGCCAGGCCGAGTCGGGGGAGGACCCCAGATAGACTCGTGAGCGATCTCGAGGAGCCTCCCGCATGACCCAGAACGACACCGCCATCCCCGACGCCGAGCCCAGCGAAGACGAGGTCTTCGAGCAGAAGGCCGTGCGCCTCGCGAAGCGCGAGCGGCTGCTCGCCGAGCGTACCGACGCCGCGGGCGGCCCCTACCCGGTGTCGCTGCCCATCACCGACACGATTCCCGAGCTGCGCGAGCGCTTCGGCGAGCTCGAGGTTGGTGCCGAGACGGGCGTGCGGGCGGCGGTGGCGGGCCGGGTCGTGTTCAGCCGCAACACCGGCAAGCTCTGCTTCGCCTCGCTGCAGGCCGGCGACGGCAGCCGCATCCAAGCCATGGTCTCGCTCGCCGCCGTCGGCGAGGAGCGGCTGCAGGCCTGGAAGGAGCTCGTCGACCTCGGCGACCACGTCTTCGTCGCCGGCGAGGTGATCTCGAGCCGCCGCGGCGAGCTGTCGATCATGGTCTCGGAATGGCAGATCGCGGCCAAGGCCGTGCTCCCGCTGCCGAACCTGCACACCGAACTGTCTGAAGAGACCCGCGTGCGCAGCCGCTACCTCGATCTCATCGTGCGCGAGCGGGCCCGCTCCACGGTCGTCGCCCGCGCGCGTCTGAACGCCTCGCTGCGCTCGACGCTCGGCGGCCACGGCTACCTCGAGGTCGAGACCCCGATGCTCCAGGTGCAGCACGGCGGCGCCTCGGCGCGCCCGTTCATCACCCAGTCGAACGCGTTCGACACCGAGCTGTACCTGCGCATCGCGCCCGAGCTGTTCCTCAAGCGTGCGGTCGTCGGCGGCATCGAGCGCGTGTTCGAGATCAACCGCAACTTCCGCAACGAGGGCGCCGACTCGACGCACAGCCCCGAGTTCGCGATGCTCGAGGCGTATCAGGCGTACGGCGACTACAACCAGATGGCCGACCTGACGCAGGAGATGGTGCAGAACGCCGCCATCGCGATCACCGGCTCGACGCTCGTGACCCTCGCCGACGGCACCGAGTACGATCTCGGCGGCGCATGGCCGCGCGTCTCGATGTACGAATCGCTCTCGGATGCCTCCGGCCGGACCGTCACCCCCGAGATCGGCGTCGACGAGCTCATCGCGATGGCCGAGGCGAACGACGTTGCGGTGCCGCCGCACGCCACGCACGGCAAGCTGGTCGAAGAGCTCTGGGAGCACTTCGTGAAGGGTTCGCTCGACCGCCCGACGTTTGTCATGGACTTCCCGATCGACACGAGCCCGCTCGTACGCGAGCACCGCACGAAGCCCGGCGTCGTGGAGAAGTGGGACCTGTACGTGCGCGGCTTTGAGCTCGCGACCGCGTACTCGGAGCTGGTCGACCCGGTGATCCAGCGCGAGCGCTTCGTCGAGCAGGCCAAGCTCGCCGCGCGCGGTGACGCCGAGGCGATGCGGGTCGACGAGGAGTTCCTCCGCGCGCTCGAGCACGGCATGCCGCCCACGGGCGGCATGGGCATGGGCATCGACCGTCTGCTGATGGCCATCACCGGGCTCGGCATTCGCGAGACGATTCTCTTCCCGCTGGTCAAGTAGCGCGGCAGACCCGTCTCGGCTCACTCTCCGAGCCCGTGTGCTCGGAGGGTGTCGGCTCGGCCGAACGCCCACTCGGGCAGATGGCCGCTGCGCACCATCGTCGAGACGATCTCGGCCAGCCCGTACTCGGGGTCGATCTCGTGCGCGAGTGCGAGGTAGCCCGAGGCGTGGGTGGAGCGGCCGAGCGCCCAGCTCAGCCAAGCCGCCACGGTCAGCGGTGCGCAGCGCCACGGTGCCGGCGCGAGCGCCGAGAGGTGCCGCACCAGCGCGAGCGCGGCCCGCACCCGATGCAGATCCGGGCTCGGGCCCTCGCCGACCATGTGCGTTGCCAGGTGCGCCGGGAACGCCTCCCCGTCCTGCCACAGCACCTGGGCCTCGAGCAGTTCGACGCCCTTGGTGAGGGTGAACGACCATTGGCTGAGCGCAACGTCGCGCAGCGGCGGCCGCGACAGGCACAGCAGCAGCGCGGCGGCGGTCGCAGTGTCGAGTGCGTCGGGTGCGGTGTCGAGTGCCCGCTCGAACAGTCCGGGGATGTCGCAGAGCGCGCCGAGCGCACGCGCCGCCGCGCGCGCCTGGGGCGGGTCGGTCATCACGGCCGCCGCGGTGGCCTGGGCGAACGCGCGGAACAGCCCGGGATCGTCGTCACGCGACCCTTCGTCGTCGCACCGGCCCTCGGGCCCGGCATCGCCAGGGGTATCGTCACCGGCTTCGCCGGAGGGTGCGCTCACACCGGCGTCCAGGCCATCGAGCAGCCGCTGCAGATCGTCCAGCGCGAGGGCCACTCGTTCGCGCTCGCCCGGGTCGACCTCCGGGAGCTCCGCGCCGCTGTGCTGATCGCCCCGTGCCGGGCCGAGGCGGGGCGGCAGGCCGGCGCGGGTGGCTGCGGCATCCAATGCCGACAGCGGATGGGTGAGTTGGGGCTCGAGATACGAGGCCCAGCCGTCGACGGCCACGCACAGCGCGTCGCGCACGGTCAGTCCGCACGCATCGGCACAGCGGCGCACCGCATCGATGAGCTCGGCGTGCGCGATGCGCGCGCGGGCGCCGACGGCACCTCGGCGGCGCTCGCCGGTGTCTGCGGAAAGCGGGGCTCCGGGAAGCGGAGTGTCGGCGCGCAACGGCCCGTCGGTGTACACCACCGGCGCCACCCCGTCGGCATCGGGGAGGCGGCACACCATGCCGATGAAGGTGGCCGCGGCGCTCGCGAGGCTCTGCGCGTCGGCATCGCCGGGTGGCAGATCGACGCGAAGCACGCCCAGCGTGCGGCTGCCTCGGAAGGCGACGAGCGCGATGCTGCGGGTGGGGGTGTAGCCGGTGAGGGCGGGGATGAGGGTGAGGAATTCGGCGGCGCTGTGGGCCTTGATGACGGTGTGCATGCCCACAGCGTCGGCGCGTGGCCGCCGCGCGCGCGATGGGGCGCGGCCACTGTGGAGCGGGGTGCGCCGGCGTGGCGCTGTGCAGGGGAACTGCCGGGTACGATAGGGGCATGGACAACTACTGGGTTGCGGTGGTGTGGTCGCTCTTGCCGACGACAGTGGTGAGCATCGTCTTCTTCTACGTGGTTCGCAGTGTCATTCGCATGGATCGCACGGAGCGTCGCAGCTACGCGAAGATCGAGGCGCAGGAGCGCGCGCGCCGCGGCATGCCGGCCCGCCCCGAGTCCGCCGCCGCGGCCGAGACGCCCGCCGCGCGCTGAACGTTCCTCCCGCCGGATAGGGTGAGGGCTAGCCGAACGACGGCGCGCTGACCGGAGGACCCTGCGTGGACATCACGATCGACCTCAGCTGGTGGGCGCTCTTCGTCGTTCTCGTGGACATCGTCATCCGCGTCATCGCGATCATCGTGGTGCCGCGCAATCGCAAGCCGACCTCCGCCATGGCCTGGCTGCTCGCGATCTATTTCATCCCCTTCTTCGGGGTGTTCCTCTTTCTCCTGATCGGCAACCCGCGCCTGCCACGCAAGCGTCGCCGCAAGCAGCAGCGCATCAACGACTACATCCGCACGGCGAGCGCAAACCTCAAGTTCGGCACCCTCCGCCCAGATGCGCCGGTCTGGTTCGACTCCATGGTCGCGCTCAACACGAGACTCGGCGCCATGCCGCTCGCCGGCGACAACGGCGCGCATCTGATCGCCGACTACCAGGAGAGCCTCGACACGATGGCCGACGCCATCCGCGGGGCCAAGCGCTACGTGCACGTCGAGTTCTATATTCTCTCGGCGGATGCCGCGACCGAGAACTTCTTCTCGGCGATGGAGGAAGCGCGCGCCCGTGGCGTCACCGTGCGCGTGCTGATGGATCACTGGGCCAACCGCGGCAAGCCGGGCTACAAGCAGACGCAGCGCCGGCTGACGGCGATGGGCGCGGAGTGGCACCTGATGCTGCCCGTGCAGCCGCTTCGCGGCAAGTATCAGCGGCCCGATCTGCGCAACCACCGCAAGCTGCTCGTCGTCGACAACCGCGTCGCCTTCGTCGGCTCGCAGAACGTCATCGATTCCAGCTACAACCTCAAGAAGAACATCCGTCGCGGCCTGCACTGGGTCGACCTCATGGTGCGCCTCGACGGCCCCATCGTCGCCAGTGTGAACGCGATCTTCCTCGCCGATTGGTACAGCGAGACCGACGAGGTGCTCGATGAGGGCACGCAGATCAACCTGGACGACGTCGTCTCGGGCTCGGGCGATCTCGATTGCCAGATCGTGCCGTCGGGCCCCGGCTTCGACGGCGAGAACAACCTCCGCCTGTTTCTCGGGCTGCTCTACTACGCGCAGCGCAACATCAGCGTCGTCAGCCCCTATTTCGTGCCGGATGAAGCGTTGCTTTATGCCCTCACGACGGCGCGGCTGCGCGGCGTCGACGTTGAGCTGTTCGTCTCGGAGGAGGGCGACCAGGCCGTCGTCTACCACGCGCAGCGCAGCTACTACGAGGTGCTGCTGAAGGCGGGCGTGCGCATCTGGATGTACCGCAAGCCCTACATCTTGCACACCAAGTGCTTCACGATCGACGACGAGGTCGCGGTGCTCGGCTCGAGCAACATGGACATGCGCTCCTTCGGCCTGAACATGGAAGTTTCGCTGATGGTGCGGGGTGAGGAGTTCGTGCAGGAGATGCAGGACGTCGCCGATATGTACCGCTCGCTCAGCCGCGAGCTCACCCTCGAGGAATGGCAGCAGCAGCCCCTGCGCTCCACCGTGCTTGACAACCTCGCTCGGCTCACGTCCGCGCTGCAGTAGTCGCACGAGGCGGTCGGCGCCTGGCGGGGCGGCTGCGCGCTCGCCGCCGTCGGCGACGGGGTTTGTTACCGGACCGTCACCCACCCTCGGCAAATTCCGCGGGTGGAATGTACCAAGATTGAGTCATGCGTAAATTCAAGGCAGCCCTCGTTGCGAGCGCCCTGCTGGGCCTCACTGTCGCTCTCGGCGCGTGCGCCAGCGATCCCGTCGAGCCCGATGTCGAGACCTCGCAGTCGCCCGACGCCGGCGTCGACGCCCCCCAGGCGCACGCCGCGTGGCTCGACGAAGGTCGGCTCATCGGCCTCGTCACCTACGGCAGCTCCACCTGCGTCCCGGTCGCCGAGGTGGCCGTGGTCGAGGAGGACGTGCTCACCGTGATCTTCGCCGAGGAGGCGGAGGGCGCGGTCTGCACCCGCGACATGGTTCCCCGCGTCACCGTGATCGGTGTGCCCGAAGACACCGATGTGCTGAGCGACCTGAACATCGTCGTCGCTGAGACCGACCTCACCGCGCAGCTGAGTGCGCTCGCCGAGGCTCCCGCCAGCGCGATGACCGACTTCGAGCCGAGCGCCGGCTGGTACAACGACGAGGGCGGCTTCGTGCTGCTGACCTGGGGCAGCTCGACCTGCGTGCCCCAGATCGAGTCGGTGGAGGCGACCGGCGACGCCGACGTCGCCGTCGTGTTCGCGGCACTGCCCGCAGACCAGCCCTGCACCCTCGACATGGCGCCCCGCGCCACCGCCGTGCAGGTTGACGGGCTTGCGAACCAGGTCGATGTCACGCTCCTGCTCTCGGGCGCCGAGATCACCGGCACGACGGTCATCATGGCCAACTAACCTGCATCCCGGTACACACCACCGAGTGAGGGGCTTCGCGAATTTTCGCGGAGCCCCTCACTCGCGTCGGTGCGAGGGCGTGCGGCCGGCCGCTTCGCGCCAGCGGGGCCGCCTGGATGGATATGCCTAGGGCGAACACGGGCATACGACCCGCACCCGCTGGTTACCCTCTTTACAAGGCAACCGCCGCATGCCTGAAGGAGTGACAATGTTCGAGAGATTTACAGACCGCGCCCGCCGTGTCGTTGTGCTCGCCCAAGAAGAGGCGAAGATGCTCAACCACAACTACATCGGCACCGAGCACATCCTGCTCG
>Ga0073899_10000353_pt1 | contig 42378 bp, 34 predicted proteins | sample KloWWTmetaKNB5Ph_FD_88975 | JGI IMG/M metagenome (GOLD analysis project Ga0073899, IMG submission 88975) | Active sludge microbial communities from Klosterneuburg, Austria, studying microevolution and ecology of nitrifiers - Klosterneuburg... | ecosystem: Engineered > WWTP > Aerobic digester >... | reverse complement strand
GCGTCTGGTCGGCGACCCGGGCGCCGTCTCGGACACGGTGGCATTCGACCTGCCACGGCTCGGGCGACTCGACGGCCTCGACGTCGTCCACCTTCAGTGCCATCTGGGCACCGACACGATCTCTCTGGCCCGGCTCGGTGCCGAGCGGTTACCCGCCACGTTCACCCTCGTCGCCATGAAGCCGGCATGAGGAGGCGTCAGGGCCTGGCGCTCAGCCGCGCGGCGGTGGTGGGCTACGGAGCGTTCCTGGCTGCGGTCCTGCTCTACCCGGACGGGATGGTGCTCAATCGCTTCTTCGTCGGCGTCTACGCCGTGGGACTGCGGTTCGGATGGCGGTGGTCGCCCGAGGACTACGCGTCCTTCGCGAACGGCGTCGCGTTCGCGCCGCTCGCCTTCGGTCTCGTGGTCGCCTGGCCGCGGGTCCGTCCGTGGGTCTGGGGCGTCCTCCTGGTCGCCGCGAGCGCGGGGGCCGAGATCGCACAACTGAGCCTGGCCAGGCAGGCTTCGGTCGCCGACGTGCTCACGAACGGCGCGGGGGCCGTGGTCGGCACGGTGCTGGGGGCCTGGCGCGTGAAAGTGTCGGAGCGATCCGGCAGGCTTGCGCCATGACCGTGTGGGACGAGCTGATCGGGCAGGCCGCCGCGGTCGGCGTACTGAAACGGGCCGTGGCCGGCGACGACCACGCCATGAGCCACGCCTGGCTCATCACCGGACCACCGGGCTCGGGCCGGTCCAACGCCGCCAGGGCGTTCGCGGCCGCGCTGCAGTGCGCGCGGGGTGGGTGCGGCGACTGCCAGTCGTGCCGCACGTCGTTGTCGGGCGCTCATCCCGACGTCACGATCGTGCGGACCGAGAAACTGTCGATCGGCATCGACGTGATCCGCAGCCTGGTGGGGCGTGCGGCGATGAGTCCCTCGCTGGGCCGTCGGCAGGTCGTGGTGGTCGAAGACGCCGACAGGGTGACCGAACGCGGCGCGCCGGCCCTCCTCAAGGCGGTGGAGGAGCCCACTCCCAAGACGGTGTGGGTGTTGTGCGCCCCCACGCCCGACGACGTCCTCGTCACGATCCGCTCGCGGTGCCGCCAGATCGCGCTGGTCACGCCGTCCGATCGGGCGGTGGCCGAGCTGCTGATCTCCCGCGACGGGGTGGAGCCGGCCATGGCGCACTTCGCCGCGCGCGTGGCGCAGGGCCACATCGGACGGGCCCGCAACCTGGCTCGCAACGAGGCCGCCCGCGCGCGTCGCCACGAGGTGCTGAAGATCCCGGCCCAGCTGACCACTCTCGGCGCCTGCCTGCGGGCCGCCGACAACATGGTCAAGGCGGCCGGCGAGGAGTCCGCGGCGCAGACGTCCCTGCTCGACGAACGCGAGAAGGCCGAGCTGTCCGAGGCGCTGGGGTTCGGTGCGACCGGGGCCCGGCCCCGCAACGCGCAGGCGGCGCTCAAGGATCTCGACGACCAACAGAAGCTGCGCGCCAAACGCCTGCAGCGCGACGCGCTCGACCGGGTGCTGACCGAGCTCACCGTGTATTACCGCGACGTGCTCACGGTGCAGTTGCGCACCGGGGTGGGACTGATCAACGAGGAACTGGCAGGCCCGATCGGGTCGTTCGCCCGGCGCACGTCGCCCGAGCAGACGATCCGGCGCATCGACGCCATCCTCGACACCCGCACCGCCCTCGAGGGCAACGTCGCCCCCCTGCTCGCCATGGAGTCGCTCATGGTCAGTCTCGGCGAAGGCATCCTCGCGTCGTCGTGAACCGGCCGGCCTCCGGGAGCCGGCGCCGGTGACCGGTTGCCGGGTCCCGAGGGCCGGTCAGGTGCGGGTGGCTGCCTCGAGCAGTTCCACCACGTGGCGGTAGGGCTGCCCGGTGGCCCGGGTCAGGCCCAGCTCGCAGGTGCGGTTCGACGACACGTAGGCGTCGTAGGGGCGCGACCGCACCTCGGCGGCTTCGGGGGCAGTGGCCGACGCGGTGAGCTCGGGGTGCAGGAGGCCGCGGTCGCCCGCGAACGCGCAGCAACCCCAGTCGTCGGGCACGACGACCTCGCCGGCAACTGCCGTCGCCAGGGCCACCATGTCGGGCGTCGAGCCGAGGTGGGTGGTCGAGCAGGTGGGATGCACCGCCACCGACCCGAAGGGCCGGGTCACCGTGAGGCGGGGCAGCAGCTCCCGCCGGGCCCAGGTGGTGAGGTCGATGACCTCGAGTCCCATCCCGCGGAAGCCCTCGGTGCACGACGACGCGTCGCACACGAGGGGGAGGGCGCCGTCGGCCGAGGCCCGGCGCAGGGCGGGCACCACCCGCGCCTTCATCCGTCCGTAGCCGGTCAGGTGGCCCTTCGACTTCCACGGGGTGCCGCAGCACAACGATCCGATGTCGTCGGGGACGAGCAGCGCCACCCCGGCCCGCTCGCAGAGAGCGGCGACCGCGGCCATGACACCGTCCGTGGCCGCTTCGGCCTCCTCGTCCGGCCCGGACTCCGGGCCGAACATCGTCTGGATGCAGGCGGGGACGTAGACCCCCGCGACGCGTCCCGTGCCGAGCATGCCGGCACGGCGTGGCTGACCGCCGGCGGGCAGGCCGTGATCGTAGAGGGGCATGACGTCGTCGCCCAGCACGGACCGAGCCAGCGCAGTGGCCCCGGTCACCAGGCCTCCCGGAAGGGCGTGTGCCACCGAGAGGGCCAGCCCCCCGGCACGCCCCACGACGCCCCAGGCCCCGGACGACGCGTCCCAGGCGGCTCCGACGAGCCCGCCGTGAGTCTCCGCCCGGAGCCGCCGCACCAGGTCGCCCGTGTTGATGGTGACGGGGCACGCGGTCGCGCACATGCCGTCGACCGCGCAGGTGTCGACGGCCTCGTACGGGTAGTCACGCTCCAGTTCCGCCACGAGGGCGGCGTCGCCCCGAGCACGAGCGTCGGCGAGATCGCGCCGGACGACGATGCGCTGCCGAGGAGTGAGCGTCAGGTTGCGGCTCGGGCACGCCGGCTCGCAGAAGCCGCACTCGACGCACCGGTCGACCTCGCCCTCCACCGTGACGGGCAGCTTGAGGGCCGCGTCGTCCCGGTCGGCGATCACGACGCCCGGATTGAGGATGCCGGCGGGGTCGAGGAGCTGCTTCAGCTCGCGCATGACCTCATAGAGGTCGTCGCCGTACTGCCGGCGGACGTAGGGAGCCATGATGCGCCCCGTCCCGTGCTCGGCCTTGAGGTTGCCGTCGAGCGTCAGCACCAGGTCGACCATGTCGGCGGTGAACGCCAGGTAGCGCTCGTGACCGCCGGCCCTGGTGAAGTCCTCGTTGACGAGGAAATGGAGGTTGCCCTCCCGGGCGTGGCCGAAGATCACCGACGACTCGTAGGCGTGCTTCTCGAACAGGGCGATCAGTCCGTGACAACACGCCACGAGCGCGCTCGCGGGCACGCAGATGTCTTCCAGCAACGCTGTCGTCCCCGGGGGACGGGCGCCCGCCACCGCGGTGTAGAGGCCCTTGCGCACCTTCCACAGCGACGCTCGCTCGGCGGGATCGGACGTCAGCGGCACCGAGAGGCCCAGCGCTTCGAGCACCGTCTCGAGGGCGGCGACCTTCTCGGCCAGCTCGGCGGACGACGAGGCGTGCTGCTCGATGAGCAGGGCGGCCTGCGACCCGACCGTGAGGGAGGCGATCGCGGCGGGGGGATCGACCAGTCCCTGGGCGACCTTCAGCGACGCGGCGTCCATGAGTTCGACGACTTCGAGACCGCACCCGATGAGGGGCGGCAGCGCCGCGACGGCGTCGTGCAGCGTGTCGAAGACCACGAGCCCGGTGGCGATGTGGCCGAGCAGCGGCACGGTGGCGTACCGGGCCTCGGCCACGAACCCGAGCGTGCCTTCCGAGCCGACCAGCAGATGGGTGAGCAGGTCCGCCGGGGTGGTGTGGTCGAGGAAGGCGTTGACCGCGTAGCCCATGGTGTTCTTCATCGCGAACCGGCGTCGGACGAGGGCGGTCATGTCGGCGTCGCCGCGCACGCGATCGCGCAGCCGCTCGAGCCCTCTCACCAGCTCGGGCTCCGCGCGGCGGAGCGTCTCGTCGGCGTCGGCGGCCCCCGTGTCGACGACCGTGCCCGACGCCAGCACCGCGATCACCGAGCGGATCGTGGCATAGGGGTTGGCGTGGGTGCCGCAGGTCATGCCGGAGGCGTTGTTCGCCGTGATGCCGCCGACTGTGCAGGCCACCTCCGATGCCGGGTCCGGACCGAGCCGCCGCCCGTAGCGGGCCAGCGCCGCGTTGGCCCGTCGTACGGTCACCCCGGGCTCGCTGCGCAACTCGGCCCCCTCGTCGATCACAGACCACCGCTGGAAAGCCGTCCGGGTGTCGACGAGCACCGCGGACGTGGCGGACTGCCCCGATAGCGATGTGCCGCCCGCCCGGAACGTGACGGGACGTCCCGTCCTGCGGGCGTCCACCAGCACCTGGGCGACCTCGGCGGCCGAGGCCGGCGTGACGACCGCTTCGGGGATGAGCAGGTAGTGCGAGGCGTCGTGCGCGGCAGCGTGACGGTCGATCGCGCGGGTCGACGTGAGCGGAGTGGAGGTCGGATGTGCGCGTTTCGGAGCCACGAGGTCGACCCTACCGGGCCGTCCGTCGACGGACGCGGCACCTGTCCCCCCTAGCCCGCAGGCCGCTACCTCGCCGGAGGCGTGGAGACGAGTCGGCGCCCGGCACGGGGCCGGGCGCCGACGTCACCGGTGTGCGTGCCGGCGTCTGTGGGAGCTGCTACTTGACCATCGCCTTGATCTCGGCGGTCACGCGCTTGGCCGCGTCGAGCGGGCTGATCTTCCTGAACCTCACGTCCTGGATCGCGCGGGCGATGGAGTTGAGGCTGTCCGCCGTACCCTGGGGCTGGATCGCCGGAGCCTTCATGGTGATCTCCTTCCCCGCCGCGGCAAGCCACGACACGATGTACTTGTCGGTCTCGCCGAGCTTGGAGGCCATGGCGTCGAGAGCCGCCTTCGACGAGGGCACGCCGCGGGCCACGAGCTGGATCTCGGCCGCCTTGGGGTCGTTCATCAGGAAGTTCACCAGCCTGGCCGACGCCTCCGGCTGCTTCGACCGGGCCGAGACCGACCAGAACATCGAGGCCTTGAGGAACAGGCCGTTCTTCTCCACCTGACCCGCATCCGACGGCGGCCGCAACATGACCACGTCGGACTTCCCCGACGACTTGCGGGCGTTCTCGAGCTGGTTCGTCCACGACCAGAACATGGCCGACTTGTTGGTCGGGAACGCCTGCGCCTCGTAGGCGGCCCCGCCGTCCTCGGTCGCCTTCGTGGCGTTGAGGCCGGCACCCGACTCGGCCACGTCGAGGTGCCACTGGAACCACGTGGCCAGCGTCTCGTCCTTGTAGCCGACGCCGGTGTCGGTGAAGAGGTCCTCCCCGTGCTGGCGCAGGAAGATCGTCGCGTCGGCGTACGTGCCGCCGCCGGTGAGGCCCACCACGCCGTTGCCGGCCTTCTGGCTGATGGTCTTCGCGATGTCCATCAACATCGGCCACGTCCAGGTCTTGTCGTCGGGGACCGCGACGCCGGCCTGCTTGAACAGGGTGGGGTTGGCGAAGATCACGAACGCGTTCCACCCGGTCGAGAGAGCGTAGAGCTTGCCCTTGAACGTGCCGGCCTCCTTGTCGGCCTGGGAGAGCTGCGACAGGTCGAGCCCCTTCATCGTCGACAGGTCGGCCAGCACCCCCCGGCCGCCGTACTCGGCCAGGTACTTGCCGTCCATGTTGATCACGTCGGGGGTGTCGTTGCCGGCCGTCTTCGTGGCCAGCTTGTCCCAGTAGGAGCCCCACTCGGAGGGCTGGTTCACCACCTTGACGTCGGGGTTGGCGGCCATGAAGGCGTCGACCATCTGGCCGGTGAACTTCTGGTAGAAGTCCGGGCCCCAGAAGGTGAAGCCGATGTTCTTGACGCCTGCTGCGGACGAGGCGGCAGTGCCGGCCGTGCCGCTGGAGGCGCAGGCCGCGAGCGTACCGGCGGTCGCGAGGGCGGCGGTGGATCCCAGGAGAGTGCGGCGGGTGAGGCTCATGGAGGTTCCTCCGTTGGAACGATTGCTGTAGCGCTACAGACTGTTTCTGTAGCACCATCATGATGCGGGAAGCGCTTGCCGTTCGTCAAGGGGTGGTCCGAAGGGGTGGGGTAGAGCAGCCCGCCGGGCCGCAGTTCGACCGCGGTCGGCCGCGCCTCCCCCCGATCCCGGGAGCACGATGGAAGCATGACGATCGATCTGTGTCGCCACCCGTGAGGACCTGACATGACCAAGCCCGAGCTCCCCGAGCCCACCCAGCCTCCTGCCGACGACCGCTCAGTCGACCTGCTCGACGAAGCCATCTCCTGGTTCACCGGCCGCTCCAGGCGGGACGAGACGCCGGCCGGCGGCGAGGCCGACCTGCCCGAGGCGGCCCCGGACCTGGTCGACGCCGGCGCGGGCGCCGACGTTCACACCCCCGAGCCCCTCGCTGCGTACCCCGAGTCCGAGCCCGAGCCCGAGAGCGCAGCCCCCGACACCACCCACGCCGATCTCGCCGGTGCAGAAGCCGATCTCGCCGACGCCGATCTCGCCGACGCCGCCGGGACGATGCCGCTCGAGGGCCTGGCGCCGACCGCGGACGCGACCACCGACTCCACCGTCGGCCCCCGGGGGGAGACGCCGGCTGCGGCCGAGCTCGGTCCGGACCACTCCGTCGACGAGCCCGCCCCGTGGGCCGACGAGGACGTCCCGGCCGGGGGATGGCCCGACGCCGCCCTGGCCGACAGCACGCCCGAGCCGGCTGCGGCTGCGTTCGACGCCCAGGTGCCGGAGGCGGCCCGCGACGAGTGGGTGCAGGGGCCCGCCATCGAAGCCGACTCGCCCACCGAAACCCCCGCCGCCGTCACCGCGCCGTACGCAGCAGCAGTCCCGGAAACCGAGGCAGCCCCCGAAGCCGCTGCGGCGCCGGTGCTCGCTACGGTCGACTCCACCCCCTCGGGCGCACTGGGCGCGCCCGCCCACGCCGACGACCGCGCCCTCGACCCGCTCCAGGAGACGGCGGTGCACGACATGAGCCACGAGGTCGACGAGCCGCCCGTCGGCGCGATCGACTCCGAGGCCGGCGCTGCGGTGCCCTCCGAACCCCCCGCCTCGCTCTTCCGCGACCCGGGGGCGCCCGCCATGGCTGCGGTCGCCGGGGCAGCCGCCGGAGGTGTCGCCGCGGCCGGCTCGCTGCACGGCGCCGACGCCGCCGCCTCGGTCATCGACGACGACGCCGCCGCGCGGCAGCGTGCCGAGGAGCGAGAGGCTCGCGACCGTCAGCTCGGCACCGTGCAGCCGCTCGCGTCGGTGCCCGCACGGGCACCGCTGGCGCTGCCCACCACCTACCGGTTCTTGCCGTCGACGGGTCTCCTGCTGCTGCGTATCGTCACGGCCGGCATCGTGGGCGTCCGGGCTTTCATGCACGCGATGAACATTCCGGACCTCGCCAAGCTCTGGGCCGACCACACCATCTTCGCCACCCAGGCGACCACGATCGCGTGGGCGCAGACCGGCGTCGAGGCTCTGATCGTGGTGCTGCTGGTGCTGGGGCTCGGCACGCGCGTGGCGGGGGCGCTGCTCGCGATCCTGGCCGGGTGCCTGCTGGCGTTCATGCTGTGGGGCGCGGCCAACCCCTTCCAGCCCGGTCTGGTGGGCTTCATCGGTGAGATCGAGGTGCTGCAGGCAGCGGTGGGCGTGTTCTTCCTCACCGCCGGCGGCGGCAGGGCTGCGATCGACGGAGGTATCCACCAGGGCCGCATCGAGCGCAAGAACGAGCGGCTGATCGCCTGAAGACCCACCCGCCGACACGACCGGTGGTCGTGTCGCGTAGCGCGCTGGGCGCCGGTGACGGATGCCTGCCTCGGATGGAGGCAGGCCCGTGACCGGCGCTTTCCCTTTCCGGGTCCGGGCTGCGAAGCGCGACCTCAGGCTCCGTAGCGCTCCACCAGCGCCGCGATGGCCGGCTCCAGATCGGCCTCGGTGGGCGCCGGCTCGGGATGGTCGGCGAAGTAGGCCACGATGTCGCGCACTCCGGCGCTGAACGGGGTCGTGCAGACGAAGTCCGGGACCAGGCGCTTGACCTTCGTGTTGTCGAACACCATCGAGTGCCCCTTGTCACCGAGCAGGGCCTCGCCCCAGCCGTCGTGGACGGCTGCGATCTGCTCGGACGTGGCATGGACGATCTGCGGGTGCGTCCCGGCCGCGTCGGCGAACAGCGCCACGATCGCGTTCCAGGCCAGGGCTTCGTCCGACGTGATGTGGAACACCTCGCCGATGGCGGCGTAGTGACCGAGCAGTCCCACGAAGGCCTTGGCGAAGTCGTTGGAGTGGGTCAGGGTCCACAGCGAGGTCCCGTCGCCGTGCACCACCACGGGGCGGCCCTCCATCAGGCGGCGCACCATCGCGCGCCCCCCGCCCAGCACGGTCGACGTACGGTCGTAGGTGTGGGACGGTCGCACGATCGTGATCGGCAGTCGAGACTCGCGCCAGGCCCGAACCAGGAACTCCTCGCCGGCGATCTTGTCGCGGGAGTACTGCCACACGGGGTTGCACAGCGTGGTCGCCTCCGTGATGGGCAGCGAACGCGGCGGAGTCTGGTAGGCCGAGGCCGATGAGATGTACACGTACTGTCCGGTCCGGCCACCGAGCACGTCGACGGTGGCAGCGAGCTGGTCGGGGGTGTAGGAGAGGAAGTCCGCGACGGCATCGAACTCGCGGTCGCCCAGCGACTCCCGGAGCGCGGCCGTGTCGCGGATGTCGGCAGCCAGCACCTCGACCCCCTCGGGCAGGGGACGAGCGGTGTTCTGGCCCCGGTTGAGCACCGTGACCCGCCACCCCCGATCGTGCGCGAGGGCGACACTGCCCGCACTGATGATGCCGGTCCCACCGATGAAGAGCACGCTGCGGTCCATGCCCCCATCCAACCTGCTCCGGCGGCCGGGCGCGACCCCCGCGGACCAGGAACGTCCGGCCGGTAACGGTGATCGGACGGTGATCGGACGGTGATCCGGCGGTGATGCGGCGGCACGGACGACCGCCGACGGAAACGCCTTCGGGGTCGGGTCACACAGCCTCGTGAGAGCGGCCGCACCAGCTCGAGCACGGTCAGTGTGTCGTCCCGACCCCGAAGGGCCCTGCGTCCGGAGGCGTTCCGGGAATCAGCCCTTGACCGCCCCGGAGGTCATGCCGGCGACCATCTGCTTGTTGAAGAAGATGTAGAGGATGAGCGGCGGCACCGTGATGAGGAGCACGTTCATGAACAACAGGTTGTAGTCGCTCACGAACTGGCTCTGGTACTGGAACAGCTGGAGTTGCACCGTGGGGTAACCGGGCAGGAAGTAGAGGGCGTTGGTGAAGTCGTTGAACACCGAGACCGACTGCACCACCGTGACGGTGATGATGACGGGCTTCAGCAGCGGGAACACGATCGTCCAGAACAGCTTCATCGGGCCGGCGCCGTCGACGATGGCGGCCTCGTCCAGTTCGCGGGGAATGGAGCCGATGAACGCGCGGAAGAGCAGGATCGAGAACGCCATCCCGAACGTGATGTGGATCAGGATGAGGCCCTGCAGGGTCTTGAAGAGACCCAGGCTCTGGAGCACCCAGATGGTCGGCACGACGGCGGGCGGGATCACGAGGCCGGCCAGCACCATGAACTGGATCGTGGGGCCGAGGAACCTGCCCGGACGACGCTGCCAGATGTAGGCGACCATCGCCGAGAGCAGCACCTTGATCGAGACCGCCACCACGGTGAGCACGACCGAGTTGACGAAGGCCACGATCAGGTCGCCCTGATTCGCCGTGATGACCGTCACGAGGTTCTGCCAGTACTGCGGCACCGCGGGGAACGAGAACTCCAGGTAGGACGAATCCTTGGCGTCCTTGCCGGCCTGCAGGAAGATGAAGATGTAGGGCACGATGAACAGCACGATGATCAGCAGATAGGTCACGATCGTGCCGGGCAGCTTGCGCAGCGTCTGCGGCTTCACAGCTCCACCTCTCGTTTCGTCATCCACCACTGCAGCGGCATGATGATGAATGCCACGAGCAGGAACAGCACCACGTTGCCCGCGGTGGACAGGCCGTAGAACCCGGCCTGGTACTGCTTGTAGATGACCGACGCGATGACGTCCGAGGCGAAGCCCGGCCCGCCCTTGGTCATGGCCCAGATGAGATCGAACGACCGCAGCCCGCCGATGAGCGACAGGGTGATCACCGTCGACGTGGCCGGCCAGGCCAGCGGCAGCGTGATGTGCAGGAACTGGCCCATCTTGCTGGTGCCGTCGACGTCGGCGGCCTCGTAGTACTCGCGGGGGATCGCGAGGATGCCCGCGATGTAGATGAGCGTGGCGAGGCCGACGCCCTTCCAGATGTCCACCAGGGCCACCGAGAACAGGGCCAGGGCGGGATTCGTCAGCCAGCCGGGTCCGGTGATGCCCATGGCCGCCAGCACGCCGTTGATGAGGCCCACGTTGGGGTTCATGAGGGCGGTGAACGTGATGCCGATGCCGATCGTGCTGCAGAGCACCGGGAAGAAGATGATCGAGCGGAGCAGGTCGCGGCCCAGGATCTTGCCCGTCAGCAGCACGGCCAGCGGCAGCCCGAGCAGCACCTTGGCGCCCGAAGTGACCACGGCGTAGATGAGCGTGTGGCCCAGGGACTGCGCCATCTCGGGCTCGGCGAGGAACTGCTCGAAGTTGCGCCACCCGATCCACGTCGACGTGAACAGGTCCCACCGCGTGAACGCGAAGTAGAACGACGACACGGTGGGGACGAGGAAGAAGATGATGAAGAGGAGCAGGGCGGGGAACACGAACCAGACGGGGTAGGTCGAGGCCGTGTAGGACCGGGCGTTCGGTTTGCCTGGTGGCCTGGGCTTCGCCGCTTGCGCGGTCTGCCCGACGTTGATGGCCGGGGCTGTCATCGTGGTGTCCTTTCGGTGCGGTGAAGGGACGCCAGCCGGAGGAGGGCTCCACTGGCTTCGTTGCCATGAAACGATTCAAACAGGTCGTTGCTGAATCGTAACCAGCACGAGATGGCTTCGTCAAGACTCGTGAGCGTATGCTCTTGACACGTTTCAACCCAGGTGCTGGACTTCGGGTCAGCTCATTCAACGTACCGCGCAAGGAGGCGTCGTGTCGGGCATCAACTGGACTTTCAGCCGCATGGTGAGGGCCGCCCGAGGTGGTCCTCCCGGGGCTCCGTTGATGCGTGGTGTCGTGGAGATCGAGCCTGGTCACGGCGAGATCACGTCGGCGGTCCTGCACGCCAGCGGCCTGTCGGTCTTCGAGGCCCAGGTCAACGGCCGTCCCGTCTCGGACGAGGTGCTGGCGCCCGGCTGGTCGTCCTACGAGTGGCGGCTCCGCTACCGCACCTACGACGTGACCGACCTCGTGCGTGCCGGCGACGGCACCGTGGTGGTCGGGTTCACGCTGGGCAACGGCTGGGCGTGCGGCTACCTCGGTGGGCAGCGGACCCGCGGCTTCTGGGCCGAGCGCCCCACCCTGATCGCCCTCCTGGAGATCGCCTACGCCGACGGCCACGTGCAGCTGTTCGGTACCGACGACCGCACGTGGCAGTCCGGACCGTCGCCCATCACGGCCGACGACCTGTACGGGGGCCAGAGCATCGACGCCCGCGTCGACGTGTCGGGCTGGAGCTCGGATCCCGCCCCGCGGGACGGCTGGGCGGCGGTGGAGTTCGTTCCGTTCGACCACGCCCGCCTGGTCCCGACCACCGGGCCGGTGGTGCGCCGCCAGCAGGAGCTCACGCCCGTCGAGATCTGGACCTCGCCGGCCGGACGGACGCTGGTCGACTTCGGCCAGAACCTCGTCGGCTGGGTGCGCGTGAACGTACGTGGCGAGTCGGGCCGGGTCGTCACCCTCCGCCACGCCGAGGTGCTCGAGCACGACGAGCTGGGCACCCGTCCGCTGCGCACGGCGGCGGCGACCGACACCTACACGCTCTCGGGGGCAGACGACACGTTCGAGCCGACCCTCACGTTCCACGGCTTCCGCTACGTCGAGGTCGACGGCTGGCCGGGCGAGATCGCCGAGGGGGCGCTCACCGCGGTGGTCGTCCATTCCGACATGCGGCGCATCGGCGACTTCGAGTGCTCCGACGAGCTCGTCAACCAGCTCTACCGCAACGTGGTCTGGGGCCAGCGCGGCAACTTCCTCGACGTGCCGACCGACTGCCCGCAGCGCGACGAGCGCCTCGGGTGGACGGGCGACATCGCGGCCTTCGCCCCCACGGCGGTGCACCTGTTCGACGTCAAGGACTTCCTGACCGAGTGGATGGCCAACGTCGAGGCCGAGCAGAGCCATCACGGCGGCGTCGTCCCCTACGTGGTGCCCGACGTGATCAAGCTCGACAAGCCCCGCAACGGCCGGCCGCGAGAGTCGACCTGCCTCTGGTCGGACGCCGGGGTCTGGGTGCCCTGGGCGGTGTGGGAGGCGTACGGCGACATCGAGCCGCTCCGCGCGTCCTACCCCACGATGACCGCTCACCTCGACCACGTCGAGACCCTGCTCACCGCGGACGGTCTGTGGGAGGGGTCGTTCCAGTTCGCCGACTGGCTCGACCCGAACGCCCCGCCGGACGACCCGTTCCGTGCGCTCGCCGACATGGGCGTGGTCGCGACGGCCTGCCTCTACCGCAGCGCCGACCTCGCCGCCCGGACGGCCACGGTGCTGGGGGATGCCGCGGGGGGGCGCCGCTACGTCGACTACGCCGCCCGGCTGAAGGCCGCCTTCAACGAGCACTACGTCGACGACGACGGGCGGATCAAGTCCGACTGTCCCACGGTGTACTCGCTGGCGATCTGCTTCGGGCTGCTCGGCTCCGAGCACGAGTCCTGGGCCGGCGCTCGGCTCGCCGAACTCGCCGCCGCCAACGGCTATCGGGTGGCCACGGGGTTCGCCGGCACCCCGTTCGTGCTGCACGCCCTCACCCGCACCGGCCACGTCGACACCGCCTACCGGCTGCTGCTGGAGCGCGAATGCCCGTCGTGGCTCTACCCCGTGCTGATGGGTGCCACCACGATCTGGGAACGCTGGGACTCGATGCTGCCGGACGGCACCATCAACCCCGGCCAGATGACGTCGTTCAACCACTACGCGTTCGGCGCGGTGGCGGACTGGCTGCATCGGACCGTGGGCGGCGTCGCCCCGCTGGAGCCGGGTTACGCCCGGGTCCTCGTGGCACCCCGTCCCGGTGGCGGGCTGTCGTGGGCCCGCACCTCCCTGGATTCGCCGCACGGGAAGGTGTCCGTGGAATGGCACCTCTCGCACGGCGAGGCAACCGTTCAGGTCTCTCTCCCGGAGGGCGTCACCGGAGTGTTCCGGGCACCCGACGGGACGGAGACCGACCTGGCGTCGGGCCTGGTGGCCTTGAAGGTCACCGTTGAGTGACGGTTCGGCCGATTCGCTTCCGGGGGCGCCTCCCCGGTGGCAGATTCACCACAACTGAACAGCTCGGCGCAGGGGTGCGTCGAGAGGGTCCGACCGCCGGTCGGCTCCGGAGTTTCATCAACGTAAGGGATTCCCACCGATGACAAAGAAGTTCATCAAGGTCCTGGTGGCGGTCGGAGCGTCCGTCGCCCTCCTGGGTACCTCCGCCTGCCAGTCGGGCAGCCTGGCGAACACCGGTGGCGCGGCCACCGGCAGCGCCGGGGCGAAGGTCACCATCAAGTTCCTGAACACCAACGACAAGACGCAGATCGCCGTGTCCGAGGCCATGGCCAAGGCGTTCAACGCGGCCCAGGACAAGTACTTCGTCCAGACCGACAATTCCCGTCCCGGCGGCGGCGACGGCGACAACATCATCAAGACCCGCCTCGCCACCGGTGAGATGGCCGACGTGTTCGTCTACAACTCCGGCTCTCTGATGCAGGCCATCAAGCCCGAGCAGAACCTGCAGCCGGTCGACGACCAGCCCTGGTTGAAGGATGCCCGCGACGACTTCAAGAAGGCCACCGTCGCCAACAGCAAGCAGTACGGCGCTCCGTGGGGCTCCGGCTCCGGCGGCGGCATCATGTACAACAAGAAGGTCTACACCGAGCTCGGCCTCCAGGTCCCCCTGACCTGGGAGCAGTTCATGGCCAACAACGCCAAGATCAAGGCAGCCGGCAAGACGGCCGTGATCCAGTCCTACGCCGCCGGCAACACCTGGACCTCGCAGCTGTTCATGCTGGGCGACTTCCACAACATCGTGCAGGTCGACCCCCAGTGGGCCACGAAGTACACCGCCAACCAGGTCAAGTACGTGAACCAGCCCGGTCTCGCGGGCTTCCAGCACACCGAGGACGTCTTCAAGGCCGGCTACATCAACGCCGACGCCCCCGCGCTGACAAGCGAGCAGGCACTGGCCAAGCTCGCCAGCGGTGACGGCGTGCACTACCCGATCCTGTCGGGTCTGATCGACACGCTGAAGCGCAACCACCCCGACAAGGTCAACGACATCGGCTTCTTCGGCGTGCCGGGTACCGACGCCGCCAAGGCCGGCCTCACCACCTGGGTGCCCGGATCGATGTACATCCCGAAGACCACGACCGGCGCCAAGCTCGAGGCCGCGCGCGCGTTCGTGACCTTCACCGAGTCCGCCGCCGGCTGCAAGGTCTTCAACGAGACCACGTCGCCGACCGGTGCCTACGCCATGGCGAACTGCGCCCTGCCGACCGACGTGCCGCAGGCCATCAAGGACGTCGTGAAGTACTCGGACGACAAGAAGAACACCCCTGCTCTCGAGTTCTCGTCCCCCGTCAAGGGCCCGAACCTGGAGCAGATCATCATCACCGTCGGAACCGGCCAGTCCACCGCTGCCGCGGCCGCTGCCCGTTACGACGAGGATGTGAAGAAGCAGGCCCAGCAGCTGGGTCTCCCCGGCTGGTGATCGTGACCGATCCCCTCCGCTGAACACGCCGCGGGCGGCACCCTGGTTCCAGGGTGCCGCCCGTTCTGTGTGCCCCCGGCCGGTCGCGGCCGGCGGTCGCGCGTCACGTACTGTGTGCCCATGGCGCGCGTGATGGCGGTGTCGTTCACCACGTACGGACGCCTGTACTACCTCGATCCGGGCGCCGTCACCTACGCGATCGGCGACCGGGTGCTGCATCCCACCGAAGCCGGGCCCGAGGTCGCCACCGTGGTCTGGGCGCCCGAGCAGGTGGACTCCGAGAAGCTGACCGGCCTGCCCCTCTGCCCTGGTCCGGCCATCGAGGCGGACCTGGCGCGCGACGCCGCCAACCGGCGGCGGGTGGCCGAGATCGAAGGAGTGGTGCGCGGGCTCGTCGAGCGTCACCAGCTGGCGATGAAGGTGGTCGGGGTCGACCTCGACGACCGGTCGCCGGAGTTCGGCACGCTCGTGGCCGTCTATTACACCGCGCCCCACCGCGTCGACTTCCGGGCGCTGCTGTCGGACCTGGCCAGGTCCCTTCGATCGCGCATCGACCTGCGCCAGATCGGCGCCCGGGATGCGGCCCGGATCAGCGGCGGTCTCGGGTCGTGCGGCCGCGAGCTGTGCTGCGCCACGTTCCTGACGGACTTCGAGCCCGTCAGCGTACGGTTGGCGCGCGCGCAGGACCTGCCCGCCAACCCGCTCCAGATCGCCGGCGCGTGTGGGCGCCTGATGTGCTGCCTCAAGTACGAGCACCCGCTCTACGTCGACTTCGCTGCCCGCGCCCCTGCGGTGGGAGCGGCGGTGACCACGCCGGACGGCGACGGGGTCGTCGTGGGGCACAACGTGCCCTCGCAGTCGGTGCTGGTGAAGGGCAGCGGGGGAGAGGTGGTCCGCTGCCCGCTGCTGTCGGTCTGCGAGCGCCGCCGCAGCCGCGATGGTCTGTGACCGTTCAACCATCGTCATTGTCCCCGGCGAAGGCTAGCCTCGAGTCGTGACGCAGCCGCCCGACGCCAACCGGCCCCCCATGCCCCAGCAACCGGGCGTACCGCAACCGGGCCCGCAGCAACCGGGCCCCTGGTCACCCACAGCCCCGCCACCGGGCGGGTACGGCCCTCCCCCCCAGGGTGGGTACGGGCAGCCCCCCCAGGGCGCGTACGGGCAGCCGCCGGGCGGATCCGGGCAGCCCGGCTCCGGCTGGCAGCCGCCGGCCTCGCCGCCGCAGCCGCCGGTGGGTCAACCGGGGGGCTACCAGCCCCTGGGGCTCTACCGTCCGCAGCAGGCACCGCCGATCGGCGTGCCGGCGGCCCCGGTGGGGCCGTCGCCGCGACCGTCCCGGGGCTTCCCCCGCTGGGCGCTCGCCGCCCTCGTGGGCGTGGTGGTGCTCGCTCTCGTCGGAGCGCTCGTGTGGCAGTTCTGGCCGGGCCGGGCCGGAACGTCCACGTCGCCCGGAGCGTCGACGAGCACCGGGGGAAGCCGCGGGTCCAGCGCGCTCCCGACGTCCGTGCCCAGCGGCCGCGGGGGACAGGCGCAGCCAGGGCAGGTCGTCAGCGTGCCGCCGGTCCCGGCGCCCACGGCGACCACCCAGCGCAACTACAACTCACCCGACCGGCCGTCGGTCCCGGTGCCGAACGTCAAGCCGACGGGCTTCGTGAACCCCCCGCCGGGGTCCGGCCTCGACCGCTATCTCAAGCAGTCCCTGAGGTGGCAGGAGTGCCGGCGCAACGACGTCGACGCCCAGTGCGCGACCATCGCCGTCCCGCTCGACTACGCCGCTCCCGACGCGCAGGCGATCACCCTGTCGATGCTGCGCCTCCCGGCCACCCAGCCCAAGGTCGGCTCGCTCTTCGTGAATCCGGGCGGTCCCGGTTACGGGGGCACCGAGCTGGCCACCCGGTTCAAGCGCGACGGCCTCGAGATGTACGACATCGTCGGCTGGGATCCTCGCGGCACCGGCGACTCCACGCCGATCCAGTGCCACAACGGGGCCGAGATCGACGCGCTGATGGCGCTCGACGGGTCCCCGGACACGCCGGCCGAGCTGACCGCCCTGCAGGACGGGTGGAAGAAGTTCGGCCTCGGCTGCCTCGAGAAGTCGGGCCCGCTGCTGGCCCATGTGTCCACCCTCGAGACCGTGGCCGACCTCGACCTGATGCGGGCGCTGCTGGGCGACCGGCAGCTGACCTACCTGGGCTACTCCTACGGCACCGAGATCGGTGCGGTGTACGCCGAGAAGTACCCCGACAAGGTCGGCCGCATGGTGCTCGACTCCGCGGTGAACATCACCGAGGACGAGTCGGTCGTACAGGCCAGCGGCTTCGACCTGTCGCTGCGCAACTACGCCGAATGGTGCGCCAAGAACAGCTGCCAGCTCGGCGGCGGGTCGACCGACGCCAATGTGAAGATCGTGGTCGACCTGCTCGAGAAGCTCGACTCCCAGCCGCTGACCGTGGGCTCCCGCAAGCTCACCCAGTCGCTCGCGGTCGACGGCATTCTGCTCTTCTTCTACTTCGACGAGTCCACCTGGGCGAACCTCACCAGCCGCATCAACGCCGCCCGCGGCGGCAACGGCGACCCGCTCCTCGAGACGGCCGACGCCATGCGTGAACGAGATGCCGCCGGTCAGTACGCCTCGTCGTTCTTCGGACTCATCGCCATCAACTGCCTCGACAGTCAGGACGACGGCCTGGCCCGCGCGCTGAAGGACTGGGAGGCCGACAAGCTCCGGGCTCCGGTCTTCGGCAAGTACTTCGGTCCGGGAGTCACCTGCCAGCAGTGGCCGGTGCAGGGCACTCCGCCGTTCACCATCGACGGCGACGGCGCCCAGCCCATCGTCGTGGTCGGGGCCACCGGAGATTCGGCGACCCCCTATCAGTACGCCGTGTGGATGGCTCAGCAGCTGAAGTCCGGCGTGCTCGTCACCTACGACGGCGCCGGCCACGCCACCTACGGCAGCGACCGCAGCACGTGCGTCGACGAGGCGGTGGTGAAGTATCTCGCCGACGGCGTGCTGCCGCCCTACGGGCTCTTCTGCAAGAACTAGGGGACCTGCCGCCGCCGAACGTTCCCTAGGCGCCGCGCGCCCTGCGGTCGGGGGTGGCGCCTTCGCTCTCCTGGATCACGCCGTACGTACGACGCAACGCCGCCATCGACCGTTCGTAGGTCGCGAGCGCGACCCCGATGAAGAGGCAGTCGACGAGCAGGAGCTGGGCGATCCGGCTCGAGAGGGCGCCGGCGCGGAACGGCACCTCGCGGGCCGCGGTGGTCAGCACGACCTCCGCCTGGGCCGCCAGTGGTGAAGCCGCGAAGTTGGTGACGGCGACGACCCGGGCGCCCGAGGCCGCGGCCACTCGGGCGTAGTCGACGACGGCGTTGGTCTCGCCCGAGTGGGAGATCGCGACGGCCACCGTTCCCGAGGGCGCTGCCGCGATCGCGGTGAGGGCCTCGTGGGTGGCCTCGGACCGCAGGGAGCTGAGCCCGATCCGGGTCAGTTTCATGTGCAGGTCGGCCGTGACGACCGCGCTGGCTCCCACACCGAACAGGTCGACCCTCGCGGCATGGGCGACCAGGTCGACCGCGCGCGCGAGGTCGTCGAGGTCGAGCGAATCGGCCGTGTCGGCGAGCGAGAGCTGCTCGGTGGCGCACAGCGACGTCACCACGTCGGAGAGCGAGTCTCCGGGGCTCAGGCGTCCGGCCATGGCGGTGAGCCCGTCCGGACGGGCGCCCCTCGTGCTGAGGGCGAGGTCGATCCAGAAGTCGGAGAAGTGGTCGTAGCCCACACGTTGGTAGAGCCGCACGACGGTGGCCGTCGAGGTCTCGGCCTGCTCGGCCACCCGGGCGACCCGCGGGTTCTCCTGAGCCTGAGCCGCGGTCAGGAACACCCGCGCCACGCGGGCCTCGGCCGGAGACAGGGAGGGCAGGAGGCCGCGCAGCGTCACGTCGAGCCGGGTCTGCGCCCCCATCGGCCTGCCGCCTCCTCTCGCCCCTCGCTGTCTCCGCCACCGACGGTGCCCGGCGATCGCGGTTGCCCCCCGGAGTCGGATCCTCACGACTTGGTAACAGCCTTACACAGCCAGTGGCCCGTGTGTACTGTTGTGCCGAACTCAGTCAGGACCGACGATGGAGGCCGACATGTCCCAGATCCGCATGCGCGCACTGGCGGGGGTGGTGGGCTTGGGGCTGGCTCTGTCCGCCTGCGCCACGACCACCGGCACCGGAAGCGCCGGGAGCACGGGCTCCTCCGCTCCGGGCACCGCCGGCCCGGCAGGGGCCAACCCCAACGCGACGCTCGTCGTCGGCATCACCACCGACCCGAACTCGCTGAACCCCTGGAAGGCGACGCAGTTCCAGGCCGTCAACGTGCTCGAGACGATGTACAACTCGCTGACGCAGTTCGACAAGGACCTGAAGGTCGTGCCGAGCCTCGCGGAGTCGTGGACGACGGCGGCCGACGGCAAGACGGTCACCGTCAAGCTCCGGCAGGGGGTCACGTTCGCCGACGGCTCGGCGCTCGACGCCGCCGACGTGAAGTTCTCGCTCGACAAGATCAAGGATCCGGCGACGGCCGCCGTAGCCGCCGCCTCGCTGGCATCGGTGACGACGGTGACCGTCAAGGACCCCGCCACGGTCGAGCTCACCCTGTCCGGTCCCGATGCCGCACTGGCGTCGAACCTGGCGTCGCTCAACCTGTCGATCCTGCCGTCCGAGGCGACCGACGCGACCTACGCCACCGCGCCGAACGGCACCGGTCCGTTCCAGTTCGTCTCCCGCGTCCCCAACCAGTCGGTGAGCGTGAAGCGGAACGACGCCTACTGGGGCGACAAGGCCAAGGCGGCCAAGCTCGAGTTCCGGGTGATCCCCGAGGAGAGCGCCATCGTGTCGGCGGTGCAGTCCGGCAACGTGCACATCGCCAGCCTCAAGGACCCGTTGGTGGCCAAGACGGCGTCCGCCTCGAACGTGACGATCGTCAAGACGCCGCAGCTGAACTACCACGTGCTGCAGCTCAACGCGACCAAGGGCGCGCTGACCGACGTCAACGTGCGCCTCGCCATCCAGTGCGGCATCGACCGCAAGCAGGTGCTCGACACCGCCGCGCTCGGCGAGGGTGAGGTCACCGGCCCCAACACGTCCCCGGCCTACAAGTCCGACCCCAACGCCCGGCCGTGCCCCACGCGCGACGTGGCGAAGGCCAAGGACTACCTGGCCAAGTCCGGCAAGACCAACGTGGTCGTCAAGACCATCGTGTCGCAGGGCGAGTACGCCACCTCGGTCAACGAGGCGCAGAACGTGCAGGCCCAGCTGAAGGACGTCGGGATCAGCCTCGAGCTCGAGGTCATGGAGTCGGGTGCCTACGTGAAGAAGTGGGTCGCCGCCGACTTCGAGGCCGCGATCGCGCTCAACGGTGGCCGCCCGGATCCGGACGGCGCCTACAGCCGCTACTTCATCAGCACCGGCAACCTCAACAAGGTGGCCGGGTACTCGTCGCCGGCCCTCGACCAGCTCTTCGCCCAGGGCAAGGCCACGACGGACTACACCGCCCGCAAGGAGATCTACAAGAAGGTCGACGCCGAGCTCGAGAACAAGGCCGTGTGGGTCTGGCTGTTCACCGGGTACGGCTACACCGCCACCGCCAAGGGCGTGTCCGGCTTCGAGCCGAACCCGACGGGCAGCTTCCGGTCGCTGGCGGCGACCGGCGTCAGCTGAGGCGGGGGGACCGGGTGCGGTTCCTCCAGCACCCCGGGGTGGCCAGGCTCGTCACGAGCCTGGCCACCTTGGCGGGGGTCGCGGTGCTCGTGTTCGTCATGCTGCGGGCCATCCCGGGCGACCAGATCACGGCGAACCTCGGCACCGAGGCCGCGGCGCTCACCCCGGAGCAGCTCGCGGCCCTCGAGGCCTACTACGGCATCGACCAGCCTCTCGTGGTGCAGTTCTTCACCTGGCTCGGGCAGGTGTTCCAGGGCAACCTGGGCTTCTCGTCCCGAGCGCAGCTGCCGGTCTGGGATCTGATCGCGATGACCGCGCCCGTGACGCTGGAGCTCGCGCTGCTGTCGATCGTGATCGCCCTGGCCGTCGGCGTGCCCATCGGCATGCTGGCCGCCAGCGGCCGCGACAAGGCCCGTGACCTCGTCGGGCAGGCGATCGCCCTGGTGGGCCTGTCGATCCCGGCGTTCCTGCTGGCCACCGTGCTGTTGACCTCGTCGTCGACGGCGTGGCAGTTCAACCCCAACGGCCTCGGGTACGCGGCACCATGGGTCGACCTCGGCCTCAACCTGCAGCAGATGCTCATGCCGGCGCTGACGCTCGGCCTGGGCATCGCGGCGCCCATCATCCGCACCACGCGCACGGCGGTGCTCGACATCCGGGGCCTCGACTTCATCCGCACCGCGAAGGCGAAGGGGGTCGGGCCGCAGCTGCTGCAGCGACGTCACATCCTGCGCAACGCCCTGGTGCCGATCGTCACCATGACGGGCCTGCAGTTCGGCTACCTGCTCGGGGGCGCGGTGGTGGTGGAGCAGGTGTTCTCGCTGCCCGGCATCGGCCGGCAGGTGCTGATCGGCATCCAGCAGAAGGAGTACGCGGTCGTGCAGAGCACCGTGCTGATCATCGCGGTCGCGTTCGTGCTGGTGAACCTCGTCACCGACGCGGTCTACCGGCTGGTGGACCCCCGGGTGCGTGCCGCATGAGTCAGCCCCTCGACCTGCCGTCCGCCGAGGCGTCCGAGCCGCCGCTGCCCCCGCGCCGCTGGTGGCGAGGGTTGCTCCGCACCCCGTCGGGCATCGCCGGCGCGGTCGTGATGGTGGTGCTGCTCGCGCTGTCGGTGACGAGCTGGCTGGGGCTGACCCCCTACGACCCCGTGGCCCAGAACGCCGCGATCCGGCTGCAGGCACCGTCCGGCACCCACCTGTTCGGCACGGACCTGTTCGGCCGCGACATCTTCTCCCGGTCGGTCGCGGGGCTCGCCAACTCCGTCAGGGTCGCGGTGCTCGCCGTGGCCGCGGCCGCGTTCGTCGGGGTCCTGGCCGGGCTGTTGGGCGGCTACTTCCGGGGCGTCACCGACGCCGTGTCGGGCGGCATCGCCAACATCCTCTTCGCCTTCCCGCCCCTGCTCCTGGCACTCACCCTCGCCTCGGTGCTGCAGCGCACCTGGGTCACCGTGGCGCTGGCCATCGCCGTGGTCTACGTGCCGATCTTCTACCGAGTCACGCGGGGACCCGTGCTGTCGCTGCGGGAGCGCGAGTTCGTGAAGGCCGCGGTCAGCACGGGCCAGCGGCCGATCGAGACCGCCCTGCGCCACGTGCTGCCCAACGTGTCGGGCCTGGTCGTGGTGCAGATCGCCCTCTCCCTGTCGTGGGCCGTGCTGACCGAGGCGGCCCTGTCGTTCCTCGGCCTGGGCACCCCGCCCCCCGCGCCGTCGCTGGGGTCGATGATCTTCGAGGCGAAGAACACCGCGGTGCTGGCCCCCTGGACCCTCTACGCCCCCGGCGTCGTGGTCGTACTGCTCGTGGCGGCGCTCAACCTGGTGGGGGACGCGCTGCGCGACGTCCTCGACCCCCGTGAGGAAGGCCGCTGACATGCGCGTGCTGGGAATGATCTCGGGGACCTCCCTCGACGGCATCGACGCGGCCGTGGTGGACATCACCGCCGACGACGCCGGGGTCGCGACCCTGACGGTGATCGCGGCCGACACCACTCCCTACCCGGACTCGCTGCGCGCCGCCCTCGTCGCTGCCCTGCCGCCCGCTCCCGCGTCGGCCGAGGTGCTCTGCCGCCTCGACACGTGGGTGGGGCAGGCGTTCGCCGACGTGGCCGAGCGCACGGCGGCCGCCGTGGGCGGGGTCGAAGCGATCTGCAGCCATGGCCAGACCGTCTATCACTGGGTCGAGGACGGGCGGGCCCTCGGGACCCTGCAGATCGGGCAGCCGGCGTGGCTCGCGGAGCGGGTGGGCGTGCCGGTGGTGTCGGATCTGCGCAGCCGTGACCTGGCCGCGGGCGGTCAGGGCGCCCCGCTCGTCTCCCTGCTGGACGAGCTCGTGCTGGCCGGACGAGGCGTGACGGCCGCCAACCTCAATCTCGGCGGCATCTCGAACATGACCGTGGTGAGGCGTGGCGCCGAGCCCGTCGCCTACGACATCGGGCCGGCGAACGCCCTGGTCGACGCCGTCGTCCGGGCCCGCGGGCTGCACCCGGCCGGGTACGACGACGGCGGTCGCCTCGCGGCGTCGGGGACGGTCTCCGAGCCGCTGCTGGCCGAGCTGCTCCGGGAGCCCTACTACCGGCTGCCCGCGCCGAAGAGCACGGGCAAGGAGCTCTTCGACACCGCCTACCTCGCCGGGTTCCCGCTCGCGGCGGCGCTCTCCGACGCCGACCTCGTCGCCACCCTGACCAGGCTCACCGCCCGCACCGTGGCCGACGACGTGCGTGCCGCGGGCATCGCGGAGCTGTACCTGTCGGGTGGGGGAGCGGCCAACCCGGTCATGGTGAGCTGGATCACCGAGCTGCTGCCGGGGGTGAGGGTGGCCACCACCGACGAACTGGGCCTGCCGACGGATGCCAAGGAGGCGATCGCGTTCGCGCTGCTGGGGTGGTGCACGCTCCACGGGCTCCCGGGCAACGCACCGTCGGCCACCGGTGCCCGCGGCCGCCGGATCCTCGGGTCGGTCACTCCCGGCGCCGGCCCGCTCGTCCTGCCCCCGCCGCTGACCCGGCTGACGTCGGTGACGTGCCGGGTGCGCTGATGGACCTCGTCCGCCCGGCAGCGCCCGACGACCTCGACGGCATCGTCGAGGTGTTCTGGGCGTGCTGGACACGGTCGTACGCGGCGTTCGCGCGGTCCGACGAGCTGGCCCGGCTCGACCGGGCGGCCGCGGCGACGCTGTGGCGGACCGCGCTGGAGCGACCAGGGACGACGCTGGTCGCCGAGCGCGACGGCGTCGTGGTCGGGCTCGCCCGCTCGGAGCACGGTCCGGACCTGACGCAGGTGCACTCGCTGTACGTGCACCCCGACGCGCAGGGCGGCGGGCTGGGAGGCCGCTTGCTGGACGCTGCCGTGGACGGTGCTCCGCGGGCCCGGCTGTGGGTCTTCTCGGCCAACCGGCAGGCGCGTTCGTTCTACGCGCGGCACGGCTGGGTGCCCGACGGGGTGACGAGGGTGCAGCCGCAGTTCGGGCTGCCGGAGACGCGGCTGGTGCGGGAGCCTCCGGGCACGCTGCAGCAGGTGGCTGCGAGGCTGACCGGTCCGGAGGTCTGCCTGGCCGGGGAGACGCCGCCGGCGGGGGCCGTCGTCGGGGTCACCGGCCGTGGCCTGGCGGCGGCCGGCACGCGCGACCTCGCCGGCCGGCCCGTGACCATCGGCACCTGGTTCGACCTCGCGTCGGTCACGAAGCTGGTCACGACGGTCGCCGTGCTGGTGCTCGTGTCGCGGGGGCTGGTCGATCCGGACGCGCCTGCCGGCCGGTACTGGCCGCCGGCCGGCGACGTCCGCGTGCGCGACCTGCTGCTGCACCGATCGGGCCTGCTGCCGTGGCAGCCCCTGTACGCGGGGCTCGCAGGATCCCCGGGCAACCGGGAGGCCGCCCTCGCGCTGGCGCTGGCGCTGCCGCGCGAGACGCCCGGGACCCAGCGCTACTCCGACCTGGGCTTCATGGTGCTGGGCGAGTGTGTCGCGGCGGTGGCCGGGCAGTCGCTGCCGCGAGCGATCTCCTCGCTGGTGTGCGAGCCGCTCGGGATCGACCTGCGCTACGCCGCGGATCTCGACCCCGACGCGCCGGTCGCGTCGTCGTCGATCGGCGACCGCGTGGAGGAGCACATGGTGGCCACCGGTGAGCCCTACCCGGTGCTGCTGGACGTGACGTTCACCCGGTGGCGTGCCGGTGAGGTGCGGGGCGCCGCCAACGACGGCAACTGCTGCCACGCGCTCGAGGGCGTGAGCGGGCACGCCGGCCTGTTCGGGCGCGTCGCCGACCTGCTGCGGCTGGGCGCGGAGCTCGCCTGCCCCCGCGTGCTCGACGCGGCCACCGTAGCGTCGTTCACCGAGGACGGGCCGGACGCCGGCCAGGCGCTCGGCTTCCGCACGCGGACGCTCGACGACGGTCGTCGCCTGATCCATCATCCGGGCTTCACCGGCTGCACTGTCGGCTTCGTACCGGGCGGGCGAGCGTACGTCGTGGCCTCGAACCGGTTGCTCACGGACGGCACGGCCGTCCCCACCCAGCGGCTGCTCGATGTGCTGGTCGCGCTGTCGGAGGGAGGGTCATGACGAACGTGCTGGAGCTCGACGACGTCAGCGTGTCGTTCAGGGTCGGGTCGAGGCTCGTGCCGGCCGTCCGGTCGGTGTCGCTCGCGGTCGCGGCGGGGGAGACGCTGGCGATCGTGGGCGAGTCCGGGTCGGGCAAGTCCACCACGGCGAGCGTCATCAACCGGCTGCTGGCCGACAACGGCGTCATCACGTCGGGACGGGTCGTCCTCGACGGTACCGACATCACGTCGCTGCCCGAGGCGAGGATGCGGATGCTGCGCGGCGCCCGCATCGGCCTCGTCCCGCAGGACCCGATGTCGAACCTCGACCCGGTGATGCGCGTGGGCGACCAGGTCGCCGAAGCGCTCGAGGTGCACGGGCTGGCCAAGGGGGCGGCGGCCGCGGCGCGCGCGGTTCAGCTCCTCGCCGCGGTGGGGATCGCCGAGCCCGAGCGACGGGCTCGGCAGTACCCGCACGAGTTCTCGGGCGGCATGCGGCAGCGGGTGCTGCTCGCGATGGGCCTGGCGTGCTCGCCCCGCCTGCTCATCGCCGACGAGCCCACCTCGGCACTCGACGTGACGGTGCAGCGGCTCGTGCTGGACCAGCTGAAGCAGCTGACGGCCGACCTGGGCACCGCGGTGGTGCTGATCACCCACGACCTCGCGATCGCCGCCGAGCGGTCCGACCGGATCGCCGTCATGTTCCGCGGCGAGGTGGTCGAGACCGGGACAGCGGCCGAGGTGCTGCGTCACCCGCGGCACGACTACACGCGCCGGCTCATCGACGCCGTGCCCGGCCTGCGCACCGAGATCCCCGTCCGGCCAGTCGTCGACCGCGCCGCGCCCCTGCTGGAGGTGTCCGGGCTCGGGAAGGTGTTCCGGGTCCGGTCGGGGCGCGGCCTCGTCCGAGAGGACTTCGCGGCGGTCTCGGACGTGAGCTTCACCATTCCCCGCAACGCGACGGTCTCCCTCGTCGGCGAGTCCGGATCGGGCAAGTCGACGGTCGCCAACATGATCCTCGGGCTCGAGCCGCCCACCACCGGCTCGATGCGGTTCGACGGCGCCGACTACCCCACCGGACGCCGCGCGCTCAAGGCCTTCCGCCGGCGCGTCCAGCCGGTCTTCCAGAACCCCTACGCGAGCCTCGACCCGCGTTACCCCGTCGGACGCTCGATCGAGGAGCCGCTGGAGGTTCACGGGATCGGGACGGAGTCCGAGCGGCGCCGCCGCGTGCTGGAGCTGCTGGAGCAGGTGTCGCTGCCGGCGGAGCTCGTCGACCGGCTGCCGCACGAGCTCTCGGGCGGCCAGCGGCAGCGGGTGGCGATCGCGCGAGCCCTCGCGCTGCGCCCCGAGCTGGTGGTGCTCGACGAGGCCGTCTCGGCGCTCGACGTGCTGGTGCAGAAGCAGATCCTCGACCTGCTGGCCCGCCTGCAGCGGGAGCTGGGGCTGTCGTACCTGTTCATCAGCCACGACCTCGCGGTGGTTCGGTTGATCTCCGACGACGTGCACGTGATGCGACGCGGCGAGATCGTCGAGTCCGGAACGCCGGCGCAGATCTTCGCCGCCCCCCGGCACGACTACACCAGGGCGCTGCTCACCGCGATCCCGGGCCGCGGACAGTCGGCGTGACGAGGCCCCTCCGGTCGCTGCGACTGGCGTTCGGAGGACTGGGGATCACGGCCTCGACGTTCCCGGCGTCGATCCCGTCGCTGGCGGCGCAGTGGGACGTCCAGCCGGCGCGGCTGCTGCCGGCCGTCCCCCTGCTGTTCGGCGGTCTGCTCGCCGGAGTGCTCGCGACCAGCCTCGTGCCGCCTCGATTCCTGCAGCGCTGTCTCGCTCTCGGTGGGCTGCTCCAGGCCGCCGCCCTGCTGGGCTTCCTGGTGGTGGCCGGACCACCGGTGTTCTGGGCCCTGGCGGCCGTCGCCGGGATCGGCTTCGGGCTCGTGGAGGCGTCGGCGACGGTGCTGGCTCGCCGGCTGACCACCGAGGTCACGTCGCTGCTCAGCCAGCTCACCGCGCTGGTCGCCGTCGCCGCCGCTCTCACGCCGCTGCCGCTCGCGGTGCTGGGCGCCACGCCCCGGCTGGTGGGCTGCCTGGCGGTCGTCCCCCTGGCCGCCTCGATCGCCGTGGCCGGTCGCTGGCCCCCGGCGGCCGTTCACCCCGTCGGGCGCCGGCGGGACGGGCTGCCGTTGGTGCTGGTTCCGGCTGCGGTGTCGCTCTTCGCCTACGTGGGGGCCGAGTCCGTGCTGTCCGGCTGGTCCAGCGTGCTGCCGCAGGTGCTGCTGGGACTGTCCGGCGCGAGCGCGGCGATCGGCACGAGCGCGTTCTGGTGCCTTTTGGGCGCTGGTCGTGCGCTGGCCTGGCTGCTGCTTCGCCGTGGGCGACAGCCACGGGCGCTGCTCCGAGGCTTCCTGGGAGTGGCGATGGTGGCGTCCGTCGGCGCCGCCGTGGTGCCCTCCGAGCCCGCGGCGGTGGCGCTGGTGGCGGTCGCCTGCCTGGGCATCGCACCGTCCTACGCGTTCCTGCTCGGGTACGCGTTGGAGGGTGTCTCAACGGCGCGGGCGGCCAGGGCCACCGGTCCCCTGGTCGCGGTCGGCAGCCTCGGCGGCACGGTGGTGCCAGCCCTGCTCGTGGCGCACACCGGCCGGACGGTGCTGATCTGGGTGGCGGTGATGCTCGTCGTGGTGGTGGCCGCCGCGGGGGGACGACGGCGCCTCCCGGAACACGGGACGTCGAACGACGAAAGCGCGGAGTCCCCGGTCGGCTGACCGGGGACTCCGGGTGGAGCCGCCTTGGGGAGTCGAACCCCAGACCTGCTCATTACGAGTGAGCCGCTCTGCCGACTGAGCTAAGGCGGCCTGCCGAGGCAGGCGAGCAACGACTATACCGACAACATCGCCACGCCTGCGACTCGGCACCTCGGCTCCGGTCCGGAGGCCTGCGTGGGACGGGTCGTCGACTCACGTCGAGAGGCCCGGGCCGACGGCTTCGTGGCAGGGGAGCGCCCGAGCGCGGGCGGGTCTCAGATGTCGCCTGAGTGAGTGCTCACTCAGATTGTGGAGTAGTCTCCCTCCGACGAAAGGAGAACTCGTGACGCAGCAGGTGGCGCCCAGCGCCGATCGCGACCTCACCCACCGCCAGATCGTGACCATCCTCATCGGCCTGATGTCGGGGATGTTCCTCGCGGCGCTCGACCAGAACGTGGTGGGCACGGCCATCCGCACGATCTCCGACGAGCTGCAGGGGCTGGACCGGCAGGCCTGGGTGACCACGGCCTACATGATCACCTCGACCATCTCCACACCCATCTACGGCAAGCTGTCCGACCTCTACGGCCGGAAGCGGTTCTTCCTCGCAGCGATCACCATCTTCATCGTCGGCTCGTTGATGTGCGCGTTCGCCTGGTCGATGTATTCCCTCGCGGCGTTCCGCGCGGTGCAGGGACTCGGGGCGGGCGGCCTCTTCTCCCTGGCGCTGGCCATCGTGGGCGACATCGTCGCGCCGCGCGAGCGGGCCAAATACCAGGGCTACTTCCTCGCCGTCTTCGGCACCTCGAGCGTCTTCGGTCCTCTCATCGGCGGCTTCTTCGCCGAGACGCCCACCCTGCTCGGGCTCACCGGCTGGCGCTGGGTCTTCCTCATCAACGTGCCGGTCGGGCTCGCGGCCCTGGGGCTGGTCGCGATCACCCTGCATCTCCACCACGTGCCCCAGAAGGCGACCGTCGACTGGCTGGGCGCGGTCACCCTCGTCGTCGCGGTGGTGCCGCTGCTGCTGGTGGCCGAGAACGGCCGCGTCTGGGGCTGGACCTCGCCCACCTCGCTGGCCTGCCTGGCGATCGGAGCCCTGGGGCTCGTCTCGTTCCTGGCGGCCGAGTGGCGCGCGGGGGAGACGAGCCTGCTGCCGCTGCGGATCTTCCGCAACCGGACGATCGCGATCGCCCTCTCGGGAGGCTTCGTGATCGGCGCGGGCATGTTCGGCGGCATGCTGACCATTCCCCAGTACCTCCAGATCGTCCACGGAGCCACCCCCACCGAGTCCGGCATCCAGCTGCTGCCGCTCGTGCTGGGCATGATGGTGGCCTCGGTGCTGTCGGGTCAGCTGACGAGCCGCACCGGACGACTGAAGTGGTTCCCGGTCATCGGTGTCGCCTTCATGGCCGTCACCCTGTGGCTGCTGTCGGGCATCGGTGCCGACACCCCCTGGTGGCAGCTCGCGGTCTACATGACCATGTTCGGCTTCGGCCTGGGCAACACCATGCAGCCGCTCACGCTGGCCGTGCAGTCGGCCGTCGACCCGCGCGAGATCGGCATGGCGACGAGCGCGGCCACCTTCTTCCGCCAGATGGGCGGCACCCTGGGGGTGGCGGTGTTCCTGTCGATCCTGTTCAACAGCCTCGCCGACAACATCTCGACGGCGTTCCGCGACGCGGCGGCGACGCCGGCGTTCCAGGCGGCCCTGCGCGACCCGGCGGTGCTGGCCGACCCCACCAATGCCGCGTTCGTCAAGGCGCTCGCGTCGGGGGACGTGTCGGCGCTGCAGAAGGTCAGCAGCGACTCCTCGATCATCGCCGCGCTCGATCCGCGGCTGGCCTACCCCTTCAAGGTCGGCTTCAGCGCCTCGATGGACCAGGTCTTCCTCATCGGCGCGGTGGTGTGTGCGATCGGGTTCGTGGTGCTGCTCTTCCTGCCCGACGTACGCCTGTCGCACAAGTCCGCCGCCACCCAGCGGCGGGAGCTGGAGCTCCGGCACACCGTGACCGACGACCTCGTCGACGCGTCGGCGATGGAAGCGGGCGGGCACACCCTCGACGAGCTTCCCGACGCCGGGGAGGCGCGTCGGGCGCTGCCAGACGACGCCCGCCGCTGAGCCGCGGCCCGACACACCGGATCGCCGACCGTTACGTCGGCGTTACGTCGAAGTCCGGCCGGCGGTGGCGTCACACAAGCGTTACCTGAGCGGGGCTATCGTTTCGCCATCCGTTACGCAGGAGGTGCGTCGTGGTGACACCGGTGCTCGCCGCCTCCGTCGCGGCCGCCCGGGCGGCGATCGACGACGAGCGGGACTGGCGGTCGGACTTCGCGGCGGTGATCCGCGAGGCCACCGACTCCGACGCAGGGACGTCGGTGATGGTGTGGCGCCGCCGTCCCGGAGGCGAGTCCGACCTCTCGTTCCGGTCGAGCGAGGGGATCGAGTACGACCGCGCGCAGCTGCGCGCCGACGAGCAGGTGGCCTATCAGCACCCGGGGGTGGTGCAGATGGTCGACCCGACCGCGCCGCCCGTCCATCGCGTGAGCGACCTCCTCGACCTGCCGCGGTTCCGCGACACGGCGCTCTACCGCAACTTCCACGGTTACACCGGCGGACGCTTCCCGGCCGGCCTGCGCCTGCTGGCGCTGCCGCACGTGTCGGTGTTCGTCGCGCTGCACCGTACGGGCGCCGATTACTCCGACGCCCACCTCGACCTGCTCGCCGGCGCTGCCGAGCCGCTGGCCAGCGCCCTGCGGTTCCGCGAGCAGCTCCGCACGGCGTCGCTCCGGCTGGGGCTGGCCGACGCGGCCGAGCGTCTCACCACCCGGGAGCGCGACGTGCTGGCCCTGGTGGCCCGGGGCTGGACCAACACCCGCATCGGGTCGTCGCTGGGCATCGGCGAGCGTACGGTTCGCAAGCACCTCGACAACGCCCGCGGCAAGATCGGTGCGGGCTCCCGCAGCGCGGCGGCCGTCTGGTGGGCGCGCCGGTCCGCTACGGTCTGAACGCCGCTGAGGCAGGGTGCGGGCACGGCAGATCGACGTCACCGCTCATCCTCCGTAGACGGCTTTGGCCGTCCGGGCATGCGGTCGACGGAGGTGAGACAACCCGCTGGCTCCCTCGGACCCTGGTCCGAGGGAGCCAGTTCAAATGCCGGGGGCCGATGGGGGTCCGCCCAGACTGGTCCAGTTGAAGACGGGCCACCCTGCTCAGGGCATCGGTGCCGCGAACAGCACCAGCCCCAGCAGGGCGATGACCGCCATGACCGCCACCAGGGCGAAGAACAGGCTGGTCGCCACGATCGCCCGGCGCCGGGTCGCGTTGTTCGCCGGCGGTGCGGGGCGCGGCGCGTAGGGCTGCAGGTCTCGCGTCGGAGGCTGCTCGTAGCGGACCTCGGCCGCGGCCAGCTCCTCGTTCGTCGGCTCCCGGCGCGGCTCGTACGGTGCGGTCATCGTTCCTCCTGCGTCTCAGGCCTTCATGGCAACAGCCGGCGTGCCGGCCGCGCGGGTTTCACCCTCGGACCGTCCGCCGAACCGTTCAGGGCGCCAGCGCGGCCTTCACCTTGGCGGCCACCGTAGCGCCGTCGGCCCGGCCCTTGGCGCGGGCGTTCACGGCCTTGATCACCTGCCCCATCTGCCGCAGCGAGACGCCCTCGCCGGCCGCGGCGACCTCGTCGGCCACGATGGCGTCGAGCTCGGCCGGGCTCAGGTTCGCCGGCAGGTAGGCCGCCAGCAGCTCGATCTCGGCGCGCTCCTTGGCCGCCAGTTCGGGACGGTGGCCGGCGTCGTAGGCCTCAGCCGACTCGCGCCGCTTGCGCACCTCCTTGCCGAGCAGCGCCTCCTCCTCGTCGTGGCTCAGCCGGCGCGCCGACTCGCCCGAGACCTCCTCGTTCTGGATGGCGCTCAGTGCCATGCGTAGCACCCCGGTGCGGAACGTGTCGCGCGCCTTCATGGCGGTGGTCAGGTCGAGGCGCAGCGTGTCCTTGATGTCAGCCATGGAGGCTCCTCTCGTCACTGCCCACTCTCTCACGGGCGTCCGGCCGGACGCTGTGGGATTCCGGGGCTAGCCTCGGTGCATGCGTACTCTCAGGCTGCTGGCGGCACTGGTGTTGGCCCTCGGATCGCTGCTGGTCGCGACCACGCCAGCACAGGCGGCCGGTGCCCCGGTGGTGGAGCTGACGATCAAGGCCGTCGCCGGTCGCGACGGGCTCGTGACCGTGACCCAGTCGATGACCTACGACTTCGGCTCCTCGGGCGGCCACGGCCCCTACCTGTACTGGACCACCAAGCAGGCGATCGACGGCGATCCGGGACATTGGCGCATCTACCGCTACGACGTGCGACGGGTCACCAGCAGCACCGGGGCCCCCACGCGCGTGAACGAGGAGAGCGGCACCGACTACCTCGCGGTGAAGATCGGCGACCCGAACCGCACGGTCACCGGCCGGCAGTCCTACGAGATCGTCTACACGGTGCAGGGGGTCGTGAATCCCAACGTGCAGCAGTCCGCCGGGGGGCAGCTCGACGAGATCTACTGGAACGTGATCGGCACCGGCTGGGTGGTGCCCATCAGCGCCATCACCGTCACCCTCACCGGACCGGCCACCCTCACCGGTGCCGCGTGCTGGACGGGCAGCGGCTACACCGTGGCCTGCGACGGTGCCACGTTCGCCGACATCACCGCCACCTACCGACAGGCCAGGCTCGACCCCGGCGAGGGCTTCGCGATCGTGGGCGGCTGGCCCGCGGGCACGTTCCAGGGCGGCGGGCCGATCCTGCAGGAGCGGCGCGACCCGCCCGCCTTCTTCAACCCGGTCGGCAACGGCGTCGCGGGGGCCGTCGGGGTGCTCGGGCTCGGCGCGCTGGTGCTCGCCGCACGGCGCGGACGCGACCAGCAGTACGTGGGTCTGACTCCCGGGCTGAGCCCCGTGAAGGGTCAACCCGCCACGGTCGGGCCGGCGAAGCGCACCCCCGTCGCGGTGCAGTTCACGCCGCCGGCCGGCGTGGCGCCCGGCATGGTCGGCACCCTCATCGACGAGCGCGCCGAGAACCGCGACGTGACCGCGACCATCGTCGACCTGGCGGTGCGCGGGTTCCTGCGCTTCGAGGACATCAGCGCCGAGACGGGCTCGAAGAACGACTTCCGCCTGATTCGCCTGAACCGGGACGGTGCCCTGCTCGACTACGAACGACGGATCTACCAGCGCCTCTTCGACAGCGGCGACGAGGTGACGCGCGACGACCTGGAGAATCGCTACTTCGGCTCGGACATGGCCAAGACCCGCACCGACCTCTACGACGCCGTCACGAAGGCGGGCTGGTTCAAGGGCAACCCCGAGTCGGTCCGCACCGGGTGGAAGGTCCTCGGCCTGCTGGCGCTCGTCGGCTCGGTGTTCGTCGGCGGCCCCCTGGGGGTCGTCGGGCTGGGCCCGGTGGCCTTCGCCCTCGGGGCGGTGGGCCTGGGGGCCATCGTGCTCGGTCGGTTCGCCCCGGCTCGCACGGCCGACGGTCACGCCGTGCTGGTGCAGTCGCAGGGCTTCCGGCAGTACCTCGAGACGGCCGAGGCCGACCAGATCAAGTTCGAGGAGGGCGAGGACATCTTCTCCCGCTACCTCCCCTACGCGATCGCGTTCGGGTGCGCCGACCGGTGGGCGGCCGTCTTCCGCGAACTGGCCTCGCGGGGCGTCGCGATGCCGCAGCCGACCTGGTATGTCGGGCCGAACTTCTACTACGGCGGCTTCGGGGGCGACTCGTTCGGCTCGGTGATCGACAGCCTGGACTCGTTCTCGCACGCCGCGGCCACGGTGCAGACCCAGTCGTCGTCGGGCTCGTCGGGCTTCTCCGGCTTCTCCGGGGGAGGCGGCGGAGGCGTCGGCGGCGGGGGCGGCGGGTCCTGGTGACGCCGCTGCGTCCCACGCCGGTGCGAGCCGCACCGGCGGCCCGGCACTAGACTCACGCGCCATGACGAACTGCCCCTCGTGCGGGCGCCCCGCGCCCTCGGGCGTCGTCGTCTGCCCGGCCTGCGGCGTCGCGTGGCCCACCCTGCCGGACGGCCTCTTCCGAGACGACCCGCTGCCGGCTCCGGCGGCCGATCCCGAGGCCACCGCCCAGTACCGGCCCGACTTCCTCGAGGGGGCAGGCCCCCCCGAGGCCCCGGCCCTCCCGCCGGCCCGGCCACGGCGTGCGGCCTCCGGCGCGACGCCGGTCCGGTCGATCGACGCGGCTCCCGCGGCCGTGGCCGCCCCGGCCGGCCTCCCCGCGGCACAGGCCGCCCTGCCCGACGACCTCTTCCGCGACGAGCCCGCCGTCGACGAGACGCACACGTCGTTCGGGTTCCGTCAGCTGGGCGCGGCCGAGACCGCCGCCATGAGCCTGCCCTCGTCGTGGGCGGCCCGCGACGCTGTAGGCCCGGTCGCGCCGGCGCCCGCGCCGTCGGCGTGGAGCGGGGCCCGTCCCTACCACGCGCCGCTCCCGGGAACGCCGGAGTCCGATCTGCTGCCGTCCGAGCGTTCGGCCGCGTCCGGCCCGCCGGGCCGGCGTCCGGGGTGGGCGGGCGTGGTGATCGTGGTGCTCGTGCTGCTGCTCGTCGCGGCCGGGGCACTGCTGTTCTGGTGGCTCTCCACCCCGCCCGCCGGCACGGGAACCGTGCCGGCGACCCGGGCCGCCACCCCCGCCCGGTCCGGTGCTGTCACCACGTCGCCCTCCGGCGCGGCCACCTCGGCACCTCCCGCCGCCTCGGCCACACCACCTGCCTCGGCGTCGCGGCCCGCCTCGCGGTCGTCCGCCGCACCGTCGGCGTCAGGTGCCGCGGCGTTCCCCCCGGCGGGGGCGACCTCCTGCAGCGACACCGTCGCCGCGGGACCCAACACCTCGTGCGAGTTCGCCGCCAACGTCGCGGCCGCGCTGCCGGCACTGTCGGCAGGCGCCACCCAGGTCGTCACGGCCGTCTCCCCGGTGACCGGCCAGTCCTACCAGATGACCTGCGTCCGGGCCGACTACGTGACCTGCACCGGCGGCACCAACGCGACCGTCTACGTGAGGTGACCGTGATCACCGCCGCGGCCGACGGCTCGTCGCTGTCCAACCCCGGACCCGCGGGCTGGGCCTGGTACGTCTCGGACGACTGCTGGGCGGCCGGGGGCTGGCGGCACGGGACGAACAACATGGGCGAGCTGATGGCCGTCCTCGACCTGCTGCGACAGACCCGCGGCCTGGCCGACGACCTGACCGTGCTGTGCGACTCGCAGTACGCCATCAAGTGCTGCACCGAGTGGCTGCCCGGCTGGAAGCGCCGCGGCTGGAAGAAGGCCGACGGCAAGCCCGTGCTGAACCAGGAGCTGCTGAGGGAGCTCGACCACGAGCTGGCGGGCCGGCAGGTACGGTTCCGCTGGGTCAAGGGCCACGCCGGGCACCCGCTGAACGAGAAGGCGGACGACCGCGCGCGGGCTGCCGCCACCGCCTACCGCGACGGTGCGGAGGTCGACACCGGACCCGGGTTCGAGCCCGCCTCGGAGCGGTCCGGGTCGCTGGCCGTGGTGCCGGACCGGCGCAATGTGCCGGAGCCGGACCTGTTCTCGGCCGAGCCTGCTGCGCCGCCGCCACGCCCGGGGGCCGCCCCCCGACCCGCGGACCCCTCGGGACCCGACCCGGTGGAGATGCTGCTCGTCGGCCTGGAACAGCGGCTGTGGACCGACGAGGTGCGGCTCGACCGCGACGCCATGGCCGACCTGCTGCACCCGGCCTACGTCGGCTACGAGGCCTCGGGCCAGATCCGCACCCGCGGCTCGCTGCTCGCCCGGGCCGCCACGCTCGAAGGGCGGGCCGAGGTGGAGACCCTGGGCGTCGACGTGCTGGGCGACGAGGTGGTGCTGGTGAGGAGCCGGGTGCGCCGCGAGGGCGAGCAGCTGCTGTGCGCATCGGTCTGGCAGCGCGTGGACGGGGCCTGGCGGGTGCGCTTCCGGCAGGCGACCCCCGCCTGAGTCACCGCTCGGACGGCAGCAGCGTGCGGTAGGTGTGGGTCAGCCGTCCCCGGTCCAGATCGGCCCAGGCCCCGGAGACCTCGAGGCGGCACAGTGTGGCGGGCGGGAAGTGGCTCGCCAGTCGCAGCGCCTCGGCGTCGGACCCGGGGCCCGCCAGCTGGTCGACCAGCGACGGGATGCCCGGACTGTGACCCACCACGAGCAGGGCGGCGACCTCGTCCGGCACGGCCCGGATCGCCCGCAGGATCGTGGGCGACCCCGCGCCGTACAGGTCCCGGGACGGCTCGACGTCGACACCCAGCGCCAGGCAGGCGACGGTCTGGCGCGTGCGGGCCGAGCCCGACACCAGCACATACCGCACCTCGGCCAGGTGCTGCGCCTGGGCCGCGGCCGCCTCGCGCCCGGACGGGCTGAGGGGCCGGTAGTAGTCGCCGAGGCCGGGAGCGGTGTGCTCCGCGTGGGCGTGGCGCATGAGGAACAGGACCGGCATCACGGCCTCCCGGAGCCCGCGTCGGCGCCGGCGCGCCCGGGCTTGGCACCCACCACCAGATCACGCTGGATCGACGCGTCGACCCGGTGGGAGAAGCCGCGCCAGGGGCCGTCGTCCCGCACCTCGAGGCCGGCCTCGGTCAGCACGCCGACCAGGTCCTCGCGGCTCATGCCGTAGGTGTTCCACGAGAGCCCCAGCGCCCCGCCCGGGCGCAGCTGCGACACCCAGACGGGGACCGCCTGGCGCAGCAGCCCGGCCGCCGAGCGATCGCGCTTCGGCCCGGTCGGAGCACCCCGGACGTCGGTCTGGGAGCCGTGCACCACGCCGTAGGGGGCGTCGGTGACGATGGCGTCGAACCTGCGTCGCCCCCAGAGGGCCGCCGATTGCCTGGTGTCGCCGGTGAAGACCCCGAGCGTCAGCGTGCGGCCGTCGAGGGTGACCTCGGCGTCGAACCGCCTGCCGAGCGAGCGTCCCTCGCGGCGCACGGGGCTCGTGCCGGCGGAGTGCTTGAGTCGCTTGCGGCGCAGGTAGCCGGTCACGTAGGCGGCCATCGCCTCCACGGCCTTCTCGTCGGCCTCCACCCCCGCCACGTCGCAGCCGCGGGTCCAGCCGGTCAGCAGCGTGGTGCCGCGGCCGCACAGCGGATCGAGCACGCTGAGCGGCGTCCGGGCCGTCGTGACCTGCGACAGGGTGATGTTGAGCAGCAGCCTGGTGAGCTGCTCGTTCGTCTTGCCGGCGTACTTCGGGATGCCGACCAGGTCGTCGTCGAGCAGGTCGAGCCGAGGCAGGCGCACCGGGCTCAGCAGGTCTCCGGTCTCCTCGAACAGGGCGAGCCGGGCCGAGTGGGCGGCCACCACGTCGACGGGAGGAGTGGCCGCCTCGAAACCCACGTAGCTCACGCCCGCCCGCTCGGTGACCTCAGGCACGGCTTCGATGCCTGCCGCCGAGAGCAGGATCCGCAGTTCGGCGGCCGCGAGCCGGGGGGTCTCGCCTGCGTAGACTCGGTTGCCGGACGGGGCCAGCAGGAGGAGGAACGTGGACACGGCGCCATTGTCGCAGGCCGACCGGCATCCCGAACTCCCGCGCGATCCCGACGTCGACGCCGCCCTCGTCCACTACCACGGTCCCCTCCATGTGCGCGCCCGCTACGTCTACGTGGTGTTCCTCGGCGGCGTCATCGGCACCGTCGCCCGCTACGAGGCCGGCCAGCTGCTCCCCGCGCCGGCCGGTCTGCCGCTGGCCACCTTCTCGGTCAACATCGTGGGCTGCTTCCTGCTCGGACTGCTGCTGGAGGTGCTGGCGCGACGCGCGCCCGACCACGGCTGGCACCGGCTGGCCAGGCTCCACTTCGGCACGGGGTTCCTGGGGGCCTTCACCACCTACTCCTCGATGGCGGTCGAGACCGTCCAGCTCGCCTGGTACGGACGGGCCGGACTCGGCGTCGTCTACCTGGCGGTCACCCTGCTGCTCGGAGTCGCCGCGACGGTGGCGGGCATCGCCGCCGGGGCGAGGTGGCAGCGCCGATGATCCTGCTCATGATGCTCGCCGGCGGCCTCGGCGCGGTGGCCCGGTTCCTGCTCGACGGCATCGTCCGTCGTCGGGTGCCCGACTCGCCCGGACTGGGCACCGGGCTCATCAACGTCACGGGGTCGTTCGTGCTGGGTCTGTTCGCCGGCCTCATCGCCGCCAACGTCGTGCCGCCCGCCTGGCACGCCGTCGTGGCCACGGGCTTCTTCGGCGGCTACACCACGTTCTCGACCGCGTCGTTCGAGACGGTACGGACGGCCCAGGCGGGGCGGCTGCGTCAGGCCGTCACCCAGGCCGTGGGCACGGCCGTGGTGTCGCTCACCGCCGCCGGGATGGGCTACGGCCTGGGCCTCTGGCTCTGACAGGGTCGCCCCGGCGTCGCCGGTTCGGTCAGGCACAGCCGCAGGCCGTGGTGGCCGCCGCCACTCGTTCGAGCCAGTCGCGAGCGGCGAGGTCGCCGTTGGCCACCACGTCGTTCGCGACGAACGCGAACGCGACCACCGCCCCGTCGGCCGTGCGCGTGAAGCCGTTGACGCTGTGCACCCCGGTGAGGGTGCCCGTCTTGGCCCGCACCACGCCGCGTCCGGCGCCCTCGGTCACGGGGTCGTCGAACCGGCCGCCCAGCGTGCCGTCGGCGGCCGCGGTCGGCAGGCCCGTCGCGATGGCGCGATAGGTGGGATCCGAGAGCGACAGGGCGATGGCCTTGGCCAGCGCGCGGGGGGTGACGAGGTTCCCCCGCGACAGTCCGGACCCGTCGTCGAGTCTCATGCCCGCGGTCCAGAGCCCGAGCGTCTCGAGCCGGGCCTGCACGGCGACGGCGGCGTCGGCGCTCGAGCCGGGACGGCCCGCGGCGATGGCCACGTGGCGGAACAGCACCTCGGTGATGTCGTTGTCGGAGTGCAGGAGCAACTCCTGCACGATGAGGTCGAGGGGCAGCGACCACACCTCTGCCAGGGTGGCGGCGCCGGCGGGGGCCTGGGCGGCGGCGATGCCCGAGACCGCGATGCCCCGCTGCCGGAGCTGGTTCGCGAACTCCCCTGCCGCGGCGGCCGAGGGGGTCTTGCCGTGCACCCCCGCCACGATCCCGCGGTCGAGCCACAGGGCCGAGGTCGGCGTGGCGAACTCGGCGTACCCGGGCAGCCACGCGGGATTCCAGGCCGGACCGGTGAACAGGGTGTCGTCGTAGGCGAGGGCCACGGTGCTCTGTCCGGACTGCCGCAGCGCCGTGGCCGTGGCGTCCGCGAGATCGCCGACGGAGGCCCGCGCCGGGTAGGACGGATCGCCCGCACCGCGCAGGAGCGGGTCGCCGCCGCCGACCAGCACGATCTGGCCGGCATCGCCGGCCACCACCTTGGTCGCGAACCGGTGCGCCGGACCGAGGGCGGCCAGGGCGGCCGCCGACGTGAGGGTCTTGAGGGTGGACGCGGGGATCATGGGCGCGTCCTGCTGCTCGCCGTAGAGGACGGTGCCCGCCGCCGGGTCCATCACCACCAGCCCGGCCCTGCCGATGCCCGGACGGGGGACGGCGGCCAGGCGCGTCGCCAGGCTCGCCGTCCGGGGGAGCGGTCCCGACGAGGCAGGGGTGACCGCGGCGGGCGCCTCGACGGCCGTCGGCGTGGGTGACGGCGGGGGCGCGAACAGGGTGGGGGAGACCGTGGGCTCGCCGCCGTCGACCCAGAGTCCGGCCCTGGTCAGCAGCACCGGATGGGCGAAGGCCACACCCACGCCCACCAGCGCCAACGCCAGGGCGCCGACGGCAGCCCGCCTCGCCTCGGACAGCGCGCGCCCTGATAGCACCGACACCTCCCCGGGGACTAGCATCGGAACCAGCCGACGACGACGTCCATCATTCTAGAAAGAGGTCCCGCATGAACAGCGAGCTCCGCAAGGTCTTGCACATCGAGCGACCTGAGGGCCTCCGGTTCGACGTCACCGTCGAGATCCCGCGCGGCTCCAAGAACAAGTACGAGCTCGACCACAAGACGGGGCGCATCCGGCTCGACCGCACGCTGTTCACGTCCACGCAGTACCCGAGCGACTACGGCTTCATCGAGGGCACCCTGGGTCAGGACGGCGACCCGCTCGACGCCCTCGTGCTCGTGCCGGAGGCCACGTTCCCCGGCGCGCTCATCGAGTGCCGAGCCATCGGAATGTTCCGCATGACCGACGAGATGGGCGGCGATGACAAGGTCGTCTGCGTACCCATCGCCGACACCCGGCAGTCGTTCCTGCGCGACATCAACGACATCCCGGAATACATGCTGCTCGAGATCCAGCACTTCTTCACCGTCTACAAGGACCTGGAGCCGGGCAAGTCGGTCGAGGGCGCCACGTGGACGGGCCGCGTGGCCGCGGAGGCCGAGATCCTCGCGTCCTACGAGCGCGCCAAGGGCACCCACTTCGAGGCCCATCACGTCAACCTCGCCTGACCGGGTGCCGCCGCCCCGGGCGGATCGGTCGACACCCCGCTGTCGCGAGTCCTGAGCCGGCCCCGGCTTTCGGGGGCGCCTAGAGTCGTGGGCATGAACAGCCCGGTGGTCGCCTGGTCGGTCGCCGCGCGGCTGGGGGAGGCCCTGGTTCCGGCGGGCCCCGTCCTCCCCGCCGGCGACGCCGAGGCGATCGTGGCCGATCTTCGGGCGTGTGCCGACGCGGCCGACCACCTCGTGGCCGAGGTGACGCACCTCGACGGGGGGCTACCGGTACGCGTGCTCGTGGTCGACCGGCCGACCTGGATCGGCTACAACGTCGACCTGGCGTCCGGGCTGATGGGCACCACCGACACCCCGTCGCTCGTCGACCAGGTCACCGGCGCGGTCGCGGGCGTGCAGCTCGGCATCGGGCTCCACCTCGTGGCGCAGCGCGTGCTGGGGCAGTTCGACCCCTTCTCCGACGTCCCCACGTTGTTGCTGGTGGCCCCGAACGCGGCCCAGGTCGCCGACTCCCTGGGGGTGGACGGGCATGCCTTCCGCATGTGGGTGTGCCTGCACGAGGTGACCCACCGCTACCAGTTCGGCCACGCACCCTGGCTGGCCGACCACCTCCGCAGCCTGATCCGGCGCATCGTCGGGGCGGAGTCGGCCCCGCTGTCCGGCTGGCGCCCGGGCAAGCCGCTGCCGAGGACGCTGGTCGACCTCGTCCTCGGGCCCGACGGACGCGAGGCGTTCGACGAGGCCGGGGCCGTGATGGCCCTGATGGAGGGCCACGCCGACTTCATGATGGACCGCACCGACGCCGTCCCCGGGGTCGCGGCCATCAGGGCGAAGTTCCAGGCCCGCCGGGAGGCAGGCGGTCTGGACGCCGTGATCCGCGCCGTGACCGGCCTCGACGCCAAGCACGCCCAGTACCGCGACGGTGCCGCGTTCTGCCGTCGGGTCGTCTCCGCCGTGGGGGTGGCCGGGCTGAACCGCGCGTTCGAGTCCGCCGCCCTGCTGCCGACGCGCAGCGAGATCGCCGACCCGGACCTCTGGGTCGCCCGCACCCGCCGGTCGTCCTAGATGGGGCACGCGGGGCTCGGACCGGCGTCGCTCCAGGTCGCCCGTGCCGTCTCGGACGCGCTCGGCCGGGCGCTCGCGGCCCCGTTCCCGCACGGTCGTTCGGGCCGTGCCCAGGCCGGACCCCGGTCGGTGGTGGTGGCGGTCTCGGGCGGCGCGGACTCTCTCGCGCTGGCCGCCGGAACGGTCTGGGCTCTCCGTCCGGGGGGCCCGTTCGCCCAGCTCCCGGCGCGGGCGGTGGTGGTCGACCACGGGCTCCAGGACGGGTCCGCCGAGGTGGCCGAGCGGGCAGCCGCGCAGGCGCGGGACCTCGGACTCGAGTCGCGGGTGGTGCGCGTCGCCCCGGACGGCCGGGACGGTCCCGAGGCCTCGGCCAGGCGTGCCCGCTACGCCGCCCTGCTGGCCGAGCGCTCCGCCCACGTGCTGCTCGGCCACACGCTCGACGACCAGGCCGAGACGGTGCTGCTGGGGCTGGCGCGCGGGTCGGGGACGCGCTCGCTGGCGGGCATGGCGGAGCGGTCGGGACGGCTGGTGCGCCCGCTGCTCGGCCTGCGCCGCGCGGTCACCTCGGCGGCCTGCGCCGAGGCGGGGCTCCGGCCGTGGGTCGACCCTCACAACACCGATCCGGGCTTCGCCCGGCCGCGCGTCAGGTCAGCACTGCCGCTGCTCGACGCCCTGCTCGGGCCTGGGTTGCCCGAGGCCCTCGCCCGCACGGCGACACTGGCCCGCGCCGACGCCGACTGCCTCGACCGGATCGCCGCCGAGGCGGTGGCGGGTCCCCTTCACGGCGACACGCTTTCCGTCGCCGAGCTCGCGTCGCTGCCCGAGGCCATCCGTACCCGGGTGCTGCTGTCGTGGCTGCGGGCACGCGGGGCGACGGACGTGTCGATGGTTCACGTCGGCGCTGTCGACCGCCTGGTGACGGCGTGGCGCGGGCAGACCGGCGTCGACGTGCCCCGCGGCCGGGTCACGCGCGAGGC